>Ga0307936_1001079_pt1 | contig 14034 bp, 9 predicted proteins | sample OrgLakmetagenom1_FD_201839 | JGI IMG/M metagenome (GOLD analysis project Ga0307936, IMG submission 201839) | Saline water microbial communities from Organic Lake, Antarctica - #1 | ecosystem: Environmental > Aquatic > Non-marine Saline and Alkaline > Saline | place: Antarctica: Organic Lake... | reverse complement strand
AGTGATATATTTTTCGCCCAGACCACTTCTCGTACGCCATCTTCTCAAACATTTGTTTCACTATGGGAGCTCGTTCAGCATCAAGAAGTACCTGACATTTCTTATCCATGTGCTTTTGATTCAAGTACCCAACTGGTGCAATACCAGGCCAAAGTCCCATCTCAACTCTGGTTCGTAATCCTCGCTTTACGTTTATACCTCGGTTATCGTTCTCAAGCTTTGCCTGAGATCCCAGAATCATCAGAAGGAACTTCTCATTAGGGTTATTAGAGAATGTTTGCCCGAAAGTACGTATTTCATTTAGTTTCCCTGCATCCATCAAATCGACAATCTTCCCGAGATCACCAGCGTTTCTGGAGATACGGTCGGGTGCCCAGGTGAGTATTCCGTTGTATTTTTCGTCGTGTAGCCCACTAATGATCTCGTTAAATACTGGCCTGCACCCAGTCTCTTTCGCTGAGTGACTTTCGCGTTTCATCGCTACAATTTCTAGCCCATCTCGTTCAGCTAACTGCAGCATCTCTTTTATCTGTGAATCAATCGATAGCACCTGCTTTTCCTCCGATTCAGAACTCTTTCGTGCATAAAGTACGTATTTAGTTTCAATCTTAGGAACTGCCTGTGTTCCAAAATTTTGCACCAGTGCGTTCGCTGTATTCTCCATACATACATTAATGACGCCGCGTCTCCTATAAGTCTAGCTCCACAAATGCTTATTAGTTAGCAAGCTCGCTTCGCAAGGTCTAAAAAGTAAGTTAAGGTACAAGGAATGTGTATTCCAGCCTATTATATAAGCGTATCAGGCCTATCTGTGCTATAAATAACCTATGAGCGTAGTATCTCAATATATTTCCGAAGTCCAAAAAATTCTCCAATCTGGTGATGCTCGTGAGCACGCATACAGACCAGCTTTTCAACGCCTTATAGAGTCGTTAACTAATGACATTCAGGTAATAAATGAGCCTGCGTACACTGGCGGTAACGCACCAGATTTTCTGTTTAAAAAAGGTGATGTCCCAATTTCATACGCTGAGTGTAAGGATGTGACCGTTGATATTGCGGATCAAGAAGTAATGAAACAAGCAAACAGGTACGTTAAAGCATTCGGAAAGATTTTGTTGACTAACTACCTTGATTTTCAGATCCTTGATGAAAACGGGGAGGTGGCTAAAATTTCAATCGCAACAAAGTCTGATAACACCATCTCACCAGTCGAAGCAAATTTTCAACAGTTTGAAAATCTCATCAAGGACTACATCACACCTTCCTCTCGAACTATTCGTTCAGCCAAGAAGCTTGCTGAGATTATGGCAAGTAAAGCTCGCTTACTTCGAGACAACTCTCTAGCTGCTATAAGAGAGAATAAAGAATCAGAGATTTACTCTCAGTACATGGCATTCAAGGAGGTGTTGATTAGAGATATGACAGAAGAGGAGTTTGCAGACATGTATGCCCAAACGTTAGTTTATGGATTATTCGTAGCACGCTACTTTGATAAAACATTGTCTGATTTTTCTCGTCATGAAGCCCATGACTTACTCCCATCAACCAATCCACTACTTAAGAAGTTTTTCGGTCACGTTGCAGGGACAGAATATGATACAAAAATCGCCTGGATGGTAGATAGTTTAATCGAAGCCTACAAAGGAACAGATGTAAAAGAGCTGATGCATAAAGAGTTTGAGAAAAAACAGAAAGACCCAGTATTACACTTCTACGAAACATTCCTGACAGAATATGACCAAGACCTGCGTAAAGCACGCGGTGTTTACTACACTCCAGAACCAGTTGTTTCTTTTATCGTTCGCTCTGTTGACCATATTCTCAAAACTAAATTTAACCTACCTAAAGGTTTGGCTGACACCACCAAAGTCGAGCATGAGTTTAGAACCCAAGGTGTAGATGGACGAACAAAAGACGGTGGAAAGAAAGTTAAGGAACAAATCCATAAGGTTCAGATTCTTGATCCAGCAGTAGGTACTGGAACTTTTTTGAACGAGGTTATACATGAAATTCACAAAACCTTCAAAGGGCAAGAGGGTCGTTGGAATGGATATGTAGAAAATGACTTACTCCCACGCTTACATGGGTTTGAGCTTATGATGGCTAGTTATACAATGGCTCACCTAAAGCTTGGTGTGACGCTCAAAGAGCTTGGCTATGAAGGAATGACAGAGCGACTTTCTGTCTGGCTCACTAACTCGCTTGAAGAATCAGTACACGAAGTGCCAAATCTTTTCATGAGTCAGTGGCTTACTCAGGAATCAAACGAAGCATCTAAGATTAAATCTGAGATGCCGATTATGGTTGTGATGGGAAACCCTCCATATTCTGTCAGCTCAGCAAACAAGGGTGAGCATATTCAAAATCTTACTGCTGTTTATAAGGAAAACCTGAACGAAAGGAATATCCAACCACTGTCAGATGACTACATAAAATTCATTCGTTATGCAGAACATGCAGTTGAACAAACTGGCTATGGAATAGTTGCAATGATTACAAATAATTCTTTTTTAGATGGTCGTATTCATAGAAAAATGCGAGAACATCTCTTAAATAACTTCGATGAAATTTATTTAATTGATTTAAACGGAAGCGCTAAAAAGAATCAGGCCGGAAACGTGTTTGGTATTCAGCAAGGAGTTTCAATTAATATATTTGTAAAAAATAATAAAGCGTCTGGAGCCTCAGTAATAAAACATGTGGATGTAGATTGTAGCCTTGAAAATAAATTTGAATGGTTACTAAACAATGATTTACAAAGTATAAAATGGAGTGAACTTAATCCAGTTGAGCCGTATTACTTCTTTACTCCCAAGGATTTTGAAGGTCAAGATAAGTATGAGGAAGGTTTTGCAATTGATGATTTGTTTAAAACAAATACATCAGGGATTAAGACACACCGTGACAATTTAGTTTTTGATTCATCAATTGATACGCTAAAAAGTCGTATTGAATATTTGTTCAGCGGAGCTTCTTCAAGTGAGATTGTGTCTAAATTAAAGTTAAAAGAAACAAAGATGTGGAATGTGGAGCAAGTTGTTAAAAATTCAAATTTTGAAGAAAGTAAAATTATTAAAACAAACTACAGACCTTTTGACATTCAGTATTTATATTATGATCCAGTCCTGGTTGATAGAGGAAGAGAGTCTAAAATGTCTCATTTATTGAAATCTAACATTGCCTTAATTACTACTAAACAACTTAGTACTTTTGATTATCAGCATGCTTTCGTTTCAGATATACCCGCAGATATGTGTTCTGTATCAACTCAAACAAAAGAAACTGGTTATGTATTTCCACTGTATCTTTATGAGGATAGTGGCTCTAAAGTTCCTAATCTAGATTCAGATATTTGGAAGACTATTGATAATGTCGCCGGAAAAACTGAGCCTGAGAATATTCTAGATTATATTTATGCAATCCTACATTCTCCAAGTTATAGAGAAAAATATAAAGAATTTCTTAAGATTGATTTTCCTCGTATTTCATATCCAACAGATAAAGATTCTTTTTGGAAGTTAGTTGAGCTTGGCAGAGAACTTCGAGAGTTGCATCTACTTAAATCTCCAGTCGTAAATAATTACATCACTACCTTCCCAATAGGTGGAGACAATAATGTCACAAGAAAAATGACAAAGACTTCAATCGGTTTTGAAATTACTGATAAGACAAATAAGTTGGGCAAGGTTTGGATCAACGACACTCAATACTTCGGTGATGTGCCTGAAGTAGTGTGGAATTTTTACATAGGTGGTTATCAACCATCCCAGAAATGGCTAAAAGACCGAAACGGTAGAGTTCTTACAGATCAAGAGATTGATCATTACCAACAAATGATCGTTTCAATGAACGAGACTGCTAGAATAATGCAGGATATAGATAAGGTTATTTAATATGTCAAAAAGCATTAAAAATAAAGTCGGAGTAACTAACGGAATCAAGCTTTTTGAGTATCTAGAAAAGCTTTCATTGTTGAGCGTAAATGTCAGAAAAAGTGTAAAAAAATTAGGTAAAGAAGAAGAGTGGTTTGATCTAGAAGATGAGAGTTTTTTGCCAGTACTAGACAAGTTGTATTTAAAGCATCGAGCTGAAGATAAGGGTGTGGAAGAAAATTTATTTTTCTCTATCCAGAGGTATGAGATTGAAAAAATGCCGAAGCTACCCAAGGAGCTTGATCGTTGGGTCAATATAGAAACAGTCTCATTCAATCAACCTGAACCAACACCTAAAGTGATTATTACAGAATCATTTGATGATAGTTCAGATCGGAAGAGTCTGTTTAAAGATCTTGACGAAAGTAATGTTATCCCCGACGGGCTACAAGATTGGGTTACAAAAGATGATGAAGGTCTTTATAAGAAGATTCAAGTTCGCGATACAGAATTATTTTTTAATGATTATCCTGAGCTACAAAAACTTTATGATAGCTGGATTGAGAATAAATGGACAGAATGGCAGGAGAAAAATCATGATTATTTAATCGCAAACAAAGCCTACGACAGATTCTATGCTTTACGATCGTTTTTAAAAACTGAATCCGATAGCTATGACTTGATCTGGGGCCATGATGTAGTGACCATGAAAAAGGGTAATGATGAGATTTACCACCCAACTTTCTTTACTCCAGTTACGCTAGATTTTGATACAGACGCTAATATTATTTCAGTTTCTGCCGATGAGCAGCTCAAGTCATTTTGTGATGTTTCTTATATTCGTGACGCTCTTGATGAAGAGAGTGCAAATCTGGCTGATATAGACGAGTTAGCTGAGCGTATTAATACGGCTGTTGATTTTGATGTTTGGGATAGAGACCTTTTGAACCAATATTTACGTTCGTTTATGAGATTCATGTCTCCAGATGGTGACTCTCACTACAGTGATCGAGACGTTGAGTTGACGTCTACTAGTCGGCCAACTGCATTTAATAAACATAATCTATTCTTATTTAAGAAGTCGGGTAAGAGTTGGGCTGAGTACGCAAAGAAAATTCAAGCAGACATTGAAGAAAATGGACAACTTACTCCATTTCTAGAAGACCTAATTACTGGTGAGTATGTGGAACGTGAATCAGAAGATGAAAACGAAACGTTGTTTGATACAAAGCTGCATGATGGTGAGCTTTTATTTCCCCTAGCATCTAATAAAGAACAGCAACAGATTTGTCGACAAATTGACAACTCCTATGGCTCGGTAGTTCAAGGCCCCCCTGGAACGGGAAAGACACACACCATCGCCAACCTTGTATCAAGATTTTTAGCTCAAGGTAAGTCAGTACTTGTGACCTCTCAGACAGGGCAGGCTTTGTCTGTTTTAAAACAGAAGTTGCCAAATCAAATTCAGAACCTTGCTGTATCGCAAGTTGATGACGATTCTAAAACTAATGATCTTCAGAAAGCTGTATCAGAGATCAATACAAATCTATCTGATACCAGTAAGTTTACTGAGACTACTAAAAAAGAGGCCCGCCAAGAGTTGGATGTAATCAGGAGGAATATCGCTACAAAAAGTAAAGAGTACGAACAAAAGCTACTACTCGATTCGAGTGAGTCCATTGAGGTAGGTATAAATGTTTTTAACCCTATGACAGCTGCACAACTGGTGGCTTCATTTGAAGCTGAGCATTCATTTAGAATCATCGATGCTGTAGAACATGTTCTTGATTTACCTTTTACTCAGGCTGATTTTGATAATTACTTAGATGCGCTTAAGAAGCTAGATAAAAGCGCATGGGAGTATGCAAATTATAACGATTTTCCTTCAGTTACATCATTACCTAAGTTAAAGCTGGTAAAAGATTATATTGAGACCAGAAACAGCCTCTCTTCGGAGGAAGAAAAATTGCACAAGCAGTATATTCCCAGTGAATCTCAGTTGGAGTCTATTGATTCGATAGTCGATTACATTCAAGATTACAAAAAGCAGTCAGAGAATGTCGACACACTAAGAATAACTTTGAAAGACAAGGGTGTGGTTTCTGTTGATAAAACTATTGAAACAATAGTTAAGAAGACGAATAGAGAAGAAATTGCAGCTCTTCTTAATCAAATAGGAGAAATGAGAAAACACCTCAATTCGTTTGATGCTGATTGGGAAAAAGAGCTACTTAAAACTGTTAGTAATCAGTCTGAAAAACAGAGGTGGGATGACATAATAGATCTGCTTGATTCAAAAATTGATACATATCGTACAGCAGATACAGTACTTATCGGGAAAGATATTTCAACTGAGAACATTAGGTATAAGGAGGCGTTGAATGCAATATCCAACATCCGTGTTAAAAGCAAAAACGGTAAGTTCCCATCGAAAATATCTCTCATTCTCGATTCGGGTGTTCGTAAATTTCTTAAAAATGTCAGCATTGACGGAGACTCGGTATCATCAATCGATAATTTGAATACAATAAATTCATACTTTAATAAACAAAGATCAGTTCAGGAGTTAGGCGTGCTCTGGAAGCAGGCATTTGAATCTCTAAAAGATAAGAAAGACTTTGTAGAGCCATTTAGTATCGTGGATTTTGAGGCAGATGTTGCAACAGTGAGACGCATTATTTCTTTTGGTGATCGAAAATTAGAATTGGCTGAGTCGCTCGCTAAGTTTTCGTCCATTACTGACACTGGTGTTAAGTCTGTTCACTCCTTTGAAGATCTACAACAAACATTTGAGCAAGTCGAGTCATTATTTGTGGTTAAAGAAATTGAAGCGATTCTTGAAGGATTGAAGCAAGAGCTGTCTGGGGAACACACGCATGCTGTTGTAAAGGATTTGTACACTTACATTGATAAAAAAGACGCTGATAAAATAATTGCCACGAAGCAACAGTTAATAGACTTAAACGCGCGTAAGTTAGTATCGAATAAACTTATCGAGCTAGATAAAAAAGTTTATACAGATTCCTTAAATACTATTCTGGATAGTAAAAAAGTTTCATCGCAAATCAGTTGTTTATCTACGTTGATCGAGAAAAGTGATATTAAAGGTATTGAGAAATTTTATGAATCTCTCCCATTTCTAATCGAGGAGCAAAAGCTGGCTCATAAAATCAATAAACTAGATGCTGAATTGAACAAATATATTCCAGAAACTCTGAAGAAGATTAGGTTGTGTATACAGAACAAGGATGAATTTGATTTACCCTTGGTCGAAAATTGGACGTATGCAAGGCTGACTAGCTGGCTTGATTATCTACATAAAGGAGATTCCATTTACAAATTAGCAGGTCAGATTGAAATTCTAAAAAATAAAGAGAAGGATCAAGTGAGGAAGCTCATTGAAATATCAGCTTGGATTAATCTCAAAGAAAGGATCACTAAGTCTCAAAAGGAAGCTTTAGCTTCGTTCGCACTTAGTATGAAGAAACGTGGTAAAGGTACTGGTAAATACGCGTCAAAACACTTAGCTGATGCAAGGGATGCATTAATGATTGGTAAAGACGCTGTTCCCAATCCAAAAGCGGGAATGTTTGATGTAGTTATCTTTGATGAAGCAAGTCAGGTAGATGCTCGTGGTCTGAATATTGCTTATCTTGGCAAGAAACTACTAGTTGTTGGGGATGACGAACAAGTAAGCCCAACATCATTTACTGTGCAAAGTAAGGTAACTGACTTAATCACTCGCTATATTTCTGATGTGCCTAACAGTACTCATTTTTCTAGTACGTCTAGTTTGTTTGATATAGCAAAAATCAAGATGACTGAGACCGTGACGTTAACAGAGCACTTTCGTTCAATTGAAGAAATTATTGGTTTCAGTAATAAGTTGTCATATGATGGTAGTCTTAAAATTCTTAGGGATCAGTTACCAAAAGATCGCCTAGACCCAGTTCTTGAAGCTGTGTATGTAGATGCGGGTTACACACAAACGAATACACAAGTTAATCAAGCGGAGGCAGAGGCTGTAGTTGAAAAGATTAAAGAGTTTCTAAATGACAAAAAATACAGTGAAACTAAAATAGATGGTATCACTCGAGCAACTACAATCGGTGTGATTTCGCTTCTGGGTAAGGACCAGTCAAAACTGATAACCAAGTTAATTAGTGAAAATATTTCGTCTAAAGAGATTGAAGTCCGACAGATTGTGTGTGGTGACCCATATGTATTCCAGGGGGACGAGAGAGACATTATTCTGCTCTCAATGGTTAAAGCACCTGATCTAGATAAACCAGATGCTGCCATTTCTCCATACACCGCTACAAAAAAAGAATATCGACAACGTATCAATGTTGCTATGTCTCGAGCTAGAAACAAAATGGTCCTGTTCCACTCAATTCCGAAAGACAAAATTACAAACAGAAATGATTTACGTAAACAAGTGATCGACTGGTTCTATAATTACAAAGCTGAGGATCGTCAGTCAGGACTGAAGAAAGTTAGAGAGGAGGTGACTAAGGGGCGAGCCTCAGAGTTTGAATATGCTGTAGCAGAGATTATCTGCAATAAAGGCTTTACAGTAATTCCACAATACGAAGTGGCTGGCTATCGAATTGATCTAGTTGTTCAAGGAGAAAATGCAAAGTTAGCAATCGAGTGCGATGGAGATCAGTATCACAATGGACTTGAGAAATGGCATGAGGATATTGAACGTCAACAAATTATCGAACGTTCAGGTTGGCAGTTCTGGAGATTGTCCGGAAGTTCGTTTTATAGACACAAACATAAAGCCTTAGATAGCTTGTGGGAAAAATTAGAAGAGTTAGAAATTAAGCCTACAATATAAATCATGTCAAATGTTCTTACAAAAACAGATTTTCTGGTTGCAAAAGGATGCAACAAAAATGCTTGGCTAAAAGTGAACAAGCCTGAGATATATAAGCAGAAAGAATTATCTGCGTTTGAGTTGAACATTATCGATACTGGTAACGAGATTGACGAGCTTGCAAGAGAGCTGTTCCCTGGGGGAGTATTGGTTGAAGATCGTCATGATCAAACTCTCACTAATGAGCTCATAGCTAAACGCACTCCTGTTATATATCAGCCTGTTTTTATCACCGATAAGTATTCTTCAATTGCTGACACTATTGTCTGGAATAATAGAACTGAGGCGTACGACTTATACGAGGTAAAATCTTCTACCGCTACACATGAAGGAGAGGGTGGTAGACGAGCAGAAGAGTATAAAAATGATGTGGCATTCCAAAAGAATGTGATGGACACGCTTTCTATTCCTCTAGGGACACTGAACTTAGTTCGGCTAGATAAATCATACGTTCGCTCTGGAGATCTCTCTATAGACGAGCTTTTTATTACAAAGGATATTACTGAAGATGTTGAATTAATCGCCGCAGATATAGCAGGTCAAATGGCTGGAGTGCATGAATACATCAATCGTGGAGAAGAGCCTGTGGGCCACTGTGACTGTTGGATGAAATCTAAAAGTAATCATTGCACAACCTTTTCTTACTCAAATCCAGATTTACCCGAATATTCAGTACATCAGATTTCACGCATTGGAAATAGTCCGAAAAAACTCTCAGCACTAGTAGAGAGTGACATCGTAGATATCCAAAAAGTACCTCACGACTTTGAGCTGACTGACAACCAGAGACGTCAGGTGGATGTTGCTCAATCAGGGCGAACTGTAATAGATTCAGAAGGAGTAGATACATTTCTTGAGAGATTAGAATATCCGTTAGCTTTTATAGATTACGAAACTTTTCCTTCAGCTATACCAAGATACTCTGGCTACCACCCGTATCAGCAGATACCATTTCAATTCTCGCTACATATCATCGAAGAAGAGGGCGGCGAAATGACTCATGCGGAGTTCTTGCATACAAAGAATACAAATCCAGATGAACAATTTATTGAAGCAATTAAGAATCACTTGCCAGCAACAGGTAGTGTCTTGGTTTGGAGTCAGAAGTTCGAGAAAGGTATAAATAACCAAGTTGCAGAGAGGTTGCCTCATCATCAAGAATTCATTACCAGTATCCAAGACAGGATAGTTGATCTTATAGAACCATTTGACGGAAAGACTACTGTCTACTGGCACCCTGCTTTTCTTGGTAAGTCCTCAATCAAATTTGTGCTACCTGCTTTAGTGCCAGAGCTTTCATATAAGGATCTTGAAGTACAAGAGGGAGGAGCAGCTGCAGATACATGGAACAGAATTGTCTCAGGGGAGTATTCAGCAGAAGAGGCTGTAAGAAAAAGGGATGCTTTGTTGAAATACTGTCATTTAGACACACTAGCAATGGTTGAAATCTGGAAGGTGCTCAAACAACTCTAGGTCGTCTGCTATTATAATCAGTATGGAAAATCCCGCCCTAGATATCCCTAAAATAATGTTCTCCGCCTTCTGGGAAGTAAAGGAGTTATTTTTTATAATGATTGGTATAGCCGTACTCGCTCTTGCACTTCGAGTGATGTTAGATCTTGCAAGTCGCCGAAGCAAGATCAAGTGGTACTTAGGAAAAAAGAAGGTTCAAGACCTCCAGCAACTTACCCCAACTCAATTCGAGGAATATATAGCAACTCTATTTCAATCGCTTGGATATGAAACAAAAGTGACAGGCGGAAGTGGTGACGGAGGAGTAGACGTAGAGGCTGTTAAAAATGGTAATGTTCACTACATCCAGTGCAAGAAGTACATCTCGTCCAAGGTTCCTGTTAGTGCTGTTCGTGATTTCTATGGAGCAATTGCAGATCGAGTTGATGGTGGTAAAGGATACTTTATTACCACTAATGTTTTTACTCTCGATGCAGAGAAGTTTGCTGAAGATAAGCCAATTGAGCTTATTGATAAGTTTAAGCTAATGGAGTACATGCAGATGGTAGATACAACAGTACCTGAAGCAGAGGCATCAGTATGTCAAAAATGTGGGAGTGAATTAGTAAGGCGTAAGGGCAAGTACGGTGCATTCCTAGGCTGTAGTACATATCCAAAGTGTGACTACACTGAAAAGATTTTGTAATGAAAAACAAACGAATCAACAATAAAATAATTAAGCTTTGGAATAAGTATTTTGAAGGAGACAAACAAGTTTACGGACCACTGTTCTACGATTCATTCAAAAAAGATACGTTGTTATTCGTCGGAGTAAACCCTTCCTCTAGTGCGAAAGGATTTAAAACAATTGTAAAAGATACTGAATATTCAAAATTAAACCCTGAGGAGTTTTTTAAGTGGGGTAAGCTTTCTAAGAACCTTGATTTAATTGATGATTGCATAAACATTGAGAACTACGCATATAAAAAATACACCTCATACTTCGCCAAGCCTGCTGAAATAGCTGAATCCGTTGGACTAGATTGGCAGCATGTAGATCTATTTTTATACAAAGAGACAAACCAATCGAATTTCATGAAGCGTATTCTTGAAAAGGGTGAACTTAATCAGTTTGGTCTGGATCAGTTATCTATTTTTAGAGACGTTCTTAAAACAATAGTACCTAAAGCTATTGTTGTAACAAATGCCTTTGGTTCAGAAATAGTACGTAAACACTTCGCAGATGACTTAGTATGGGATGAAGAGCGAGGTCATCATTGGTTCAGTGGGGGAGATAAAAAAGTACCTATTTTCTTTTCATCAATGTTGAGTGGTCAGCGAGCATTGGATCGCTGGTCATATGAGCGCCTTAAGTGGCATATTGATCAAGCTTTGAAACAGAAATAAACTCTTAAATTTAGCATTGTTTGCCATTTGTCATTAAGATAATGATCAGAGTATTGATTTTTCTGTATTTTATGACATTGTACTAGTAGAAATAGAAACTTAGATTCGAGGTATAAAAAATGAATATCTTCAAACCCTTCCTCAACTGGCTTGGCGGTAAGTTTGACTCTTGGCTACAAAAAGTTGGTGAAGAAAATCGTCCGGAAGAACACGATCACGATCTACTGTACGATGATGATCCGCTGATAAGACGGTCAGATCTCATGCCTGACGAGCGGGGTGATTTCGACAGTAGATTTTAGCGGTAGGTATTGACATTAGAATGAATCTCGTGTTCAATAACACAACTCGCAGGCTAACTTTGAAGCTGTGAGCGTTCCTAGGAAACTGAAACCCTTCAACCTCATGAGGTCAAACTATGACTATGCAGTCCAATGTTGCGGCCCTTTCGGTCCGCGCACAACTCGCAAGCGATCCGACGCTTCTCGACAAGATGATGGCCTACGACCACCCCGCGCTCCGTGAGCGCATGGAGGTCAAGTACGACTGGACTCCGGAGAAGACCGACGAACTGTTCGGCGAGATGAAGAAGTTCATGTATCTCTGCGCAACCAACGACGGTGCCATGGCGCCGCCCGAGGACATCGACGAGATCTGGCACAACTTCATCCTGTTCACCGGCGACTATGCCGACTACTGTCAGGACACCGTCGGCATGTTCCTGCACCATCAGCCGCTCACGGTCGCACAGCGCGCCCAAAGCGACGGCTCGATGATCGAGAACACGCTGGCCGCTGCACGCCGTGCCTTCGGTGACGATCTGCCCGAGGAGCACTGGGCTTTCCACAAGATCCCGGGAAGCTGTGGGCCGGGTACCTGCGGCGCCTCGACGAACTGCCAAGGCTGACAATCCGTCGACGGCATCCATGAACCGCGCGTCATCCTTCTGAGGGTGGCGCGCATTTTATTTTCAAAACTTGGAGGTAATTGTTATGTTGAACTGGAAGGTAACTCCAGCTACTCCTAATGATGCCCTGAGAGTATCAGAACTCATGCATCGGCTGGAATTAGAGAATAGCTTCATGATGTATGAATCGTCTGAAATTCCAGATGAGAACTTGCTTCGCGAACGATTGGTAGCAAATAGCAAAACCAAGAAGGAGATCTTTTTGCTTGCCCACGCTGCCGACGATCTTTGTGGATATGCTCTGGTGTTTCGTGGCAATCTGAGACGAAATAAGGGTGTCGGGACTCTGGCACTTGGCGTTCTGGAAGCCGCTCAAGGCTACTGTATTGGATCAACATTGATTGCTGAAGCCATCGCTTGGGCCACTCACCACCAGCTCTACCGAGTACAATTGCAGGTTCAAACCGACAATCAAAAAGCCTTGCATCTGTATCGGAAGTTTGGTTTTCAGCATGAAGGTACGCTGCGTCGCTGTGCACTGGTAAACGGCGAATACGTCGATAAGCACCAGATGGCTCTTCTGTTGTAACTGGAACCCTGTTTACGAATGTATTTCAGGGTTTCTTTTTTTATAAGCTTCTATACAATAAACTTTACTATTATGAATGAAAAACAAACCAAATGGGATGAGGGCTTTAAAGCTGGTCGGGACTATAATCCAATGAATGAGATCATACTGGATCTTATTTTAAATGAAGTCGAGAATGATAAAAAGAACGCTATTGATTTAGGATGTGGTACTGGTGATGCAATAATCAAACTTGCTAAACGAGGAATGACAGTCAGAGGTACTGACTGGTCACCAGAAGCGCTACGTAAAGCGCAAGAACGTGCCGAGACAGAAGGTGTGACGGAAAGGATAGACTTACGGGAAGTCGATCTTAATCAACTAGCTGAGGCAGATTTAGAGAAAGGCCAAGCGGATGTAATTCTGTGTAAATTAGTAATCGCATTTGTGACAGATAAAAAAGCCTTTTGTGATGAAGTAAAAAAGCTCCTAAATGAAAACGGTGTATTTGTAATTCAAACACCTGTACTTCATGAATCAATCAAATATACTCCTGAAGATAAACCCGGTATTGCTGTTAATTATATTGAATTCAAAAATATACTACAGGAGGTTTTTTCTGATGTAACAGAGTTCAATCACTCTTACTATAGTGAGCGGGGCGATCTGGTGACATTCTTAGTTAAGTAAGCACTTTACACTGTCCCATATATCCCACTTACGTTTTTTCTGACTAGCGACCCATAGGCATCATTTGAAGTTCTGTATCACGCCGAATATACCCTTACGGTGTCTAACGTGAGAGGTGCTTAACCCGAGTGGCCCGCCAATTCAAACCGCCGGAAGGCGGATTTTGTATTGAGCGGAGACGAAGTAATAATCTGGGAGATTATTACGGGAGGATTCGAAAAGGTTGCCAGCTATTTTGTAAAAATAGCGACAA
>Ga0307936_1001075_pt1 | contig 14071 bp, 14 predicted proteins | sample OrgLakmetagenom1_FD_201839 | JGI IMG/M metagenome (GOLD analysis project Ga0307936, IMG submission 201839) | Saline water microbial communities from Organic Lake, Antarctica - #1 | ecosystem: Environmental > Aquatic > Non-marine Saline and Alkaline > Saline | place: Antarctica: Organic Lake... | reverse complement strand
GGACGCTCTAACCATTTCAGAGCGATCTCCCGAGATTCAAACACTGTCTCGGCCCTACGCTCGACCATTACCGGCGAAATCTCGGGCGTTTCGCCCTTTCTTTCGGACATAAACCTGTACCTATCTAAATGACCGCCTTTTCCGATATCAAGCGTGACAGCGTCTGTTAGCGCGGTCCATTAGTAATCGATTCGTTGTTTGGTAGGCGATTGTTCACTTTATGCATAGTTACGCAAATCATGCGTAAATGTCAGCGGAAAAGGGCTAGAACCTACGGAAATCTTAAGTGCTAGTAGCAAAAAGGGCGAGAACCTCATTCCAGTACTGATTACTAATACGCAGGTCGATTTCCTCTTCATCCGGCGTTTCGCTGGATAGACCGGGATCTTCAACTGACGTTTGCTCGCCCATATCCAAGGTGATAGCAAAATTGTCGTCCTGGTAGAACTTCGTTGCTTTCGATTTCGGAGTACCTCGAGTCTCCGAATCTGGGACGAATGAAACAACCTTTTCCCCGGGGAGATCCTCTCCGACCCTACGAGCAAATTCCGCTAAATTTGGTTCTGCCAACACGTAGAGCCAAGCATTTGTATCTGACGGATCCGGTGACTGTCGCCTGAGAATCCGACCGAGCACCTGCCGGAAATGCAGTTCCGTTCGGATTCGACTGAGGTGACAGCAAACCTGAAGTCTGGGAATGTCGGTGCCTTCACTGATCATCCCGACAGAGATAATCCAGCGATCACACGAATTCTTGAAAGTTGAAATGATGCGCTGGGCTTCCGGGGTTTGATAAGTGACGATTAGTGGGTTTTCCCCAACTATCGTAAGCCGTCTGGCTATTTGCTCAGCATGTGCCACAGATGCCGCAACAATAAGGCCACCTGCCCGGGGTATGTGCTCGCGTATGCTCGTTAACCTTCCTGATGCCTCAGAAAGAACGTGGTCAATAATCTCATCTCTGAACAAAAAGTCAGGATAGGTTATGTGCTCATTTTTGAGAGAGTCGCTGATACTGGTAAACGTTTTAAGGCCGAAATCTGTCGAGCTTAGGCTGATTTCACGATTGTCCGTGAGAACGATTTTTGGTGTCCGGCATACGCCGTCCGAAATAGCTTTTTGCAAACCGTATTCGTAGTTGCAGGAAATCTGTCCGGTCGATTTTGTATACTGAGAGAGAACGATCGGGCTGTCATCGGTTCGCCAGGGGGTTCCGGAGAGGGCCATGGTATAGCGCGCTTTTCCCTGAACTTTATCTAAAATTGTCCGCCCCCAACTGTTGCCAATGGGAGAGTTCTCCCAGATGACTCCCGAGCAATGGTGTATTTCGTCAAGAACGACAAGGACACGGTGTTCGTGCAGTACCTGCCATAATTCCCTGGGCAGAGTATCCATGGATTGGTAGGTGTAAGATCCGCCCGCCGCTCCTATCTGGCCATTGAAGCTCCGCCCAAGAATTTGACTAAATGTTGAAGCCACACCTGCCGCAATGGCACGCGATGGTGAAAAGCAAAGGACAAAATCGATTTTATCTTGCTGGAATAGCGCATTGGCAACCGACGCAACCATTACCGTTTTACCAGCGCCAGGTGTTGCGTGGCATAGAAAATGAGATTGACTCTGAAAGGCTACAAGGGCTCTTTCAAAACATTCAACTTGCCATACGCGGAGTTGGATCATGCATTGAACCCAATATCTTCCAGTACTGTTTCCACGGCACGAAGCTGACCGAGCAGTTTTGTGCTCCGGTCGCGGGACTCTAAATATTGTGTTCTGACGACTTTCTGAAGCGCTGGGAATTTGTTGTACAGACGCTGATATTCCTCAGCCTCTCCAATACTTGTCATCAGTTCGACCTTCCGCGTGGATAGCTCTTCCTTTAGGCCTCTCAGCGTCGCCGGGTCCACTGGGGACTCGTTGTCCTCTTCTGATCGCACAAATGGCGAAGGTCTAATTTCAAAGGAGATTCCTTCTGGCGCATCGCGATAGATGAATTTGCAGCCTCGCCCTGTCTCCCCCTGATGCCTTTCTAAGATGCCTGCAGACTCCAGGCGGAGCAGTTCCTTATAGATGTGTTTGCGAATTGAGCTACGGTCCAGCCTCTGAGGGTGAGATATTTGGGTTGCGTATAAATCTCGAATCTCTGTCGTTGAAAAAGGACTCTTTCCGAGCTGCTTCATAAGCTGAAGCAAAATTTGGTCAACGCGAATTTGCTTCGGTTCGTTCATGGGAGAGTCCTAGGTTTGTCTGACAGTCGATTGGGTCGATCTTTAAAAATGGGTAGTATATGCCGTGGCTCCAAATGCCTCAAGAAACCATAGTCTTGCTTTTTATGAGGGCAAGAAATGGGTTCTCTTGTTTGCGAGGCTTTTGGGCGGAATCTGCGTGCAATTCGAAAATCAAAGGGGTTTTCCCAAGAGCGCCTTGCTTATGACGCAGGGATCGACAGAAGCTATGTTGGGAAGATCGAGAGAGGGGAGGTCAACGTTACGCTCGAAAAAATTTATGTATTCTCTGGACTACTTGAATGCTCACCCAAAGAACTGATACCCGATCCTTACCAATTTTCAGATCAATTGCCGTGATAACATTAGAATGTAGCTGTTTTGAAAACGGATTGATGTGCCGAGGTATTTACATTACTGATTGTGTCATCCATTCCGGGTAACGACAGAAGCTATTAAAAACGTTTCTGGTCTTGCTAGAAAGCACCAGATAAAAGGTGCAGAAAAGCATTTCCATTTTATGTTTCCTGCAAGTAATGAAAAACGCCCCACCTTCAACCGCTCACTCGCTCGAACCGATTTCGCATATTTCTGGTAGGTATAAGTGGTGCAGAACTCCAAAAATGTTGCCAAGAAACTGTTGGTCGTTACTATGATCTACTTGTTTTTTTAATCAATTTTTAATGATGATGGCAAAACATTCATTTTATTCCTGATTGGTATAACCAAAGAATTTACGTTACTCATATATGATGGGAAAAAAATACTACTTCTGAGTTACGGTCACCCGAATACCCCGAAATTTTATTCATATACAATCGTGATTTTTCGTTAGATTTTTCTTAACACTTGCAGAAACGGCGGCTACATGCCGATTTTACTGTCCGCCGCCGAAATATTTTGGCAAGTTATCTCAAAGTAAAAAATTTAATGTTGCTGTTTAAGCCTAGTACTAGTGGGTTTCGTCAGATGGATATGTCGTTGATGAAGAGCATTTACTCAATCACAGAAAAAAGTAGTGAGAGTACCAACTAACCTCGATATATCTCAAAAGTGGTGAGATCATCGTCTACTAGCCGGTGAATGTGAAAATGCATGAAAAAAGTCGGTTGAACCATTGAGTTAGAGTGAAATTTTGAAATAAGACTTGTTCAAGTACCAGAGAGATTAGCAGAACTCACTGAAGCTACATGACAACTGACCGACCATTTTCATGGGCTGAATGAGGCCAAAAATTTCAATTCTGAGTCCATCACGGGAGACGGTGCTCGATTACAATCAACAAAAAATAATACGAACAATCGGTTGAGCAATATCGTGGCGAAAAGCTCACGTAGTTTTTAGTGTGGCTGGGCTCGATAATCAAAGTATCGCCGAACCAGTTGCAGGTCTTTCTCGGAACGCTGCATCAAATCCATTGGTGAATCGCCGTTAAAGGGCTCATCTGAGGAGGGCCGCCGTAGACGCTGAGCGCCGCGCTGGGGATCTGTGTATAAGATATCCAAAGCTTTCGCGATACCTAGTAAGAGCGAACATTTGTGAGTTTCGAACTCTGGCCTATCGTTCTCTATCTTAGTCTGAGATCCGCAAATAGAAAATAGCTCCGAAATGCTGAGGCCAAGTCCTTTTGACACAGGCAACATTAGCCGGTGCAGTGATTCCGAATCGTATTTTTGGTGTGAGCGCATTGTAGGGCCTATTTTTATTCCCAAGGACAGTCTGGCGATCCCCACTCAAGTCCCACAGGGCCGCCCAAAGCGCCTTGAAGTTCTCGTTGCTTAATCCAGGCGATGACATCGATGGGTAGCTCAAACGAGCGTGACGTCGGCTGTGGCAATTTCATGGGAATGCTGTTTAACTCGTCATCTCAGCAATAGCTGAACCTCATCCATTTCAGCAGACTCTTGGCTTAGATCGCACTCGAGATCAAAGCGTTTAGGTTTCAATCGTTGCTTGTCTTTTGGCATGATTTGTTCCGGTTTTCAGGGTCGTTACTCGTCACTCAATCATATTTTCGCTTTCCACCTCACCTTGCAACTTGTCTGTAGCGGGAAGTTATATTCTCAATTACAGGGCTAGCTATCACGATCGACAATTTCGACCGAAGAAACCAAGGTGGTGAGAAAGAAACTGAGTCACTCATCGACCCGTTCGACCGGGGTTGGCTACTCGAAGCGGAAATGTTTTTCCAGCAGGGATAGCCCGGTCTGCGACTATGTCGGATGGCGGTATAGTTTTGCCCCATTTACCGATGCCGGTAGCCATCAAGCAGGGTGTGGTGAATGGAAGGTTATCCACATTTACTAAATCGGAAGAGAAAGCATATATTAGTCGCACAGTAGCATGCCAGTTTCAAACCTCACTAACCTCCGTATTATGCACAAAAGCGACTGCACAATGGTAAATCTGTCTAGATCACTCATTCACTCACGCAATGTGCAGAAAATAAGGGGTATAAAGTTCCTAGGGCAGCTTAAAGAGTAGTCCTAGGCGAGCCTCCCCCAGATCCTCCGGTAATGGCCAGTTCAGACCCGCTTCGGCTAAACGCCGAAGGTACTCGCTTACCGTGGGGCGGCTGACGCCGCAGGCCGCCGCAATCTGTCGGTTGCTTAGCCCTCGCTCCCATTTGAGGCGAAGGACTTCTTTGATCTTACGCATGGATAACCTCTTCGCAGGCATCTGGTCTTCTCCGGATGAAAAGACTCAGAGTACCGTTAAGTTATCCCGCGTCGGACGGTTTCGATGGGATGAGTCAGACAGCCTGCAGGGGTGGCAGCGTTGCCGTGGAATCAGTGGCAGCTTTCGGGTGGAATGGGTGGCAGGCTTCGTCTGGAATCAGTGGCAACCTTGGTCTGGAATACGCAGCCGGGGTGCAAACATTGGAAAGCGGCCACAAGTGGTTCTCTAAATGGCCATAAAGTGGCCAACTTATGGTTCCAAGAACAGTTATTCTTTGAGTGCGGGAATCTCAAGTCAGCAACAATAACGCGAGCGCCTCTAGTTGATGGTTGGTGTCTGTAATTTGCGAGAAAAAACGGCGGATCTGAAGTGTTCGACTCCCAAATAGAAAGCCCTAGAACGTTTAAAATCCTGGATGCATGTAAACTGAATTGGATTCAGGAAGGCCACTTTAGTGGGCCAGGTTGGGTGAAGATCGACCAAGGAAATTGTTATGGCTATGCTTGAGAGGGTCTGCATTACGTCCGTGGCTCTCAATACTGACAAAATCTCTCAGGAGGTTTCCTGGGCTCCTGTCGCGAACTCGAAGCCTACCCCAAATGTTCCGCACATATTCTTCGATGACGGAGAACCTTGGCTTGCCGCTAATGCTTACGCCCTCAACAAACTGGACTCTGTTATCGGGAATAACATTAAGACGGTGGCATCAAATATGAGCCACCTGAAAGCCTACGCCTGCTGGCTTGAGGATCATGGTGTGGATTGGCGTCATTTCCCGAAAAAGAAAAAAGATCGATGCCTTTTTCAGTATCGCGGATTTCTCATTAAGCAGCGTGAGGTTGGACTGCTTAGCCCAAGCACAACCAGTTCAAGAATGGCCGCGATTGTTCATTTTTACCGTTGGGCACAGGTTTATGGCTGGGTTGACCGCGAACCAATGTGGGAGGACAAAACCAAGGCAATACAGTTCTTCACTTCAGTCGGCTTTTCTCGAACGATGTCCGTTATTTCTAGTGAGCTGTCAATACCAAATCGGAGGCGAATCGGAACCGGACTAGAAGATGGCCTACAGCCTCTCAGGGATGAAAATAGAGCGGAGTTGCTAAGTTTTCTTTTCGAGAATGGAAAAGTCGAGCTTTACCTAATGGCCATGATTGGCTTTTTTACCGGGGCGAGGAGCGAGACCATTCGGACTCTTCGCCTATCAAGCCTCGACAACGCTGTGAGCGACCCGACAATTCCTTCGATGAAACGAATCACCGTAGGCCCGGGAACAGCCGTCAAGACTAAGTACGATGTGAGCGGTGCGCTCCTCTTCCCTTCTGAACTTGTTGATCAGCTTGAACGTTATGCTTATTCAGCCCGACGTCTGAATCGACAGGCGCGAGCTTCAGACAAGGATCGAACTTTGCTGTTGTTGACTGAGCGCGGAAATGCGTACTCTGAAACATCCTTCACAAAATTAATCAGTCACCTGCGTGAGAAGCTCGCCATGGCAGGGCTGGATCAATTCCGGGAATTCAAGTTTCACCAAACACGAGCCACGTTTGGTACCCAGTTGATGCGACTTGCAATGAACATCCTTCCAAGTCAGGTCGATGCAATCGTTTTTGTTCGAGATGCCATGCTACACAAGGATGAGGCAACAACTTGGAAATATGTAAAGTTCATCGAAAAAGAGCCAGTCAAAGAGGCTCTTTCGGACGAATTCTTTAATCTTTATGTAGGGAACATGGGTGATATCGAATTGTTGATTAATAAGGCTACCTACAATGACAATGCCTGAACTATTGATTGAGTACCCGGATGGCGAGCGCCAGCCGGGATATGGCTCAAGGTCAGATCTGACAAGGTATCTGTACTCTGCTGGGGCAACCTTAAGATCTAATGTGGCGTATTCAAAAATAGCTAACGAGGAGCTTGGGGAGCCTCTATCTAGCCGAATAGATCTAATAGTAGCCATTAAGGAAGAGCTTGAGACCAGGCTTCATTCTGGCCAGTCGATTAGTTCGCTACCTCACTATCTCGCAACTCTTTTGCCTTTCCTAAGGTTTTTGGAAGATGGTAATTATTCGTTCGCACTCGCAAATCTCGAAACAAATTATCTGGAGTACGCTGAATACCTATTTGCTCAGTCTAGGAAGAAGGGAGCAACGCTGAACAGACGATCGGCCTACACGAAGGCCGCCACATTGTCGTCAATTTTCGGCTCTATTCTTGAGATTCCAGAAACTGTCCGCTTGGTAAACAGGACCCGACTTCGATCTATACGAGGAAGCATAAAGGCTGTCAGTGGCAGTGTTGAAAAACAGAACCTTGAGGCCACTTTCAAGCAGGGAAGTTTCCTAGTCGATATTGTTGAAGGGTTGTCGAAAGAAGCTGTGCACGGCCCCCTCCCTCTGAAGATTAAAATCCGAGAAGGCCTGACCCAAGGCAGCGAAGTGTTACTTCACGCTGGTTTGCAGAAGCTTGAATGGAACTCCGCTCCAAAGTCCGAATGGACGCCCAATGAGAAAGTGCTTTATCGATTTGCTATGCAGCGAAGGGTAGCAGTTAGCGACATTCTCCCCCGGAAATACGGAGCAAGAAGGTGGTACCTGGTAAATCTTCGAGTTCAGGCAGAGTTTCTGATATTTGTCGCTCAAACTGGCATGAATTTGACCCAGGCCAAAGAGCTTGGGCGAGGTGCAATGAAATATAAACCCCTCGGCGATAGCTGGCTGGTTAGATGTTATAAGAACAGAAGAGGGGGCGAGGTAAGTTTTCAAATCTATAAGTCGTATAAACCTTTTCTTGAAAGGTACCGCGCTTTTGTAAATCACTTCTTTCCTGACTCCCCATACTTTTTCCCTCAATTTGTCACTAATGGTGGCGAAGAAAGCGTTACGAGAGGCGGGCTTACTTACTTCAGAATGTTGAAGGAAGTAGTTGAGGAGCATGGACTCTCTTGGATAACTCCGAGAGAGCTACGAAATACCAGGGTTAATTGGCTTCTGCGTCGCTCCGGTGACCCCGGTTTGACAGCAGAAATGGCTCAACACACGAAGGAGGTTCTCAGGGAGAAGTACGAACGCCCGAGTCAACAGCGCGCGATGGCAGAGGTGGCTCAGTTTTGGAACAAGCACGATCCGATCCTGCAAAAAGATTTGAAAGCATCAGTCATCGCCAGCAGATGTAGCGGTAAACCAGAGTCGGTGGCCGACAAGCCTGAAGCGATTGTTGAGCCTAACTGTGTTAATCCATCTGGTTGCCTTTGGTGCAAGCATCATCGCGATGTGGATAGTGAAGACTATGTATGGTCTCTCTTGTCCTTCCGGTACCTCAAGACTATTGAGGCAAGTATGACGATTAACCGTAATGAGACGCCTTCTGACATTGTCGTTAATCGTCTATCAGAAAAAATATTGTGGTTTGAGGGCTCCAGCTCGAAGCGCTCTAGCTGGGTCACCGAGGCCAAGGAGCGTGTCGAAGAAGGTGATTACCATCCGAACTGGGCACCGATCATTGAGTTTTTGGAGCAGTAATGAACGCCGACGCTTTGCGATTTATGTCAACATCCGAGCTGGTCACAGTTGATTCTCCTCTTTATCGCCCACCAAGTTTCCCACCGCCCGAGGACTGGGCGGTTTCACTCGATTATAAAGGTGGCGCACTCTCCCGCTATGGCGATGACTTTTGGGATTTTCGAGCTTTTGAGCGCTCTGCAACCTTTAACTTCAGCAAGGACAACATTTCCACTGAGAACGTAAATCTCATCAAGCCAATCCTCCATCTGGTGCTTTACCACCCTCGACTATTTCCAGGGAAGATTAGGAGTTGTATTTACTCGTTCAACTGCTTGACAAAGATCGCAAAGGTTTGTGACAGCAAAGGGTTGCTAATCTCGGAGATTCAAAGGCTCCCTGCGGTTCGTCAGGAAATATCCAATGCTCTGCAATGCTCTAGCTACATGCTTTACATCGCCTTCTTGCATAAGTTGAGGCTGTACAAAGATCTACTTGGCTTCGAAATATTCAACGATAGAGCCTTGGCCTTCCTGGCTTCTCAGAAAAAAGAATCCGAGAAGGTTCAAACCCCTTACATCCCACCCCGGATATGGACATATCTCGTAAAAAGGCTAGGTGAGTGCCTGGACGATTATCTTGAGCACCAAAATGCCTTGGAAAAAGCTTTCACCCGGTTGTCGTCGGCATACAAACACAACGCCTCTATTATCGGGGATGGTAGATACCATTCTCCCTTTTACGAGCCGCACGTTTACAAGCGCAGGATAACGTTCTCGGGAGGCCTTCAGGATTTCTTGGTTGAGCATGGATTAAGCGAGCTTTTCGAGAAGTGGCTTGGCCAGCCGGAGAAACAACCGAGGATTGGTCGCTTCGCGTCGTATTTCAACATGGTTAGGGAGGCGTCATTTTTCTACATCATGAGTTTCTCCCTCCAGCGTGTAAGCGAGGCTGAAACGCTCAGATCTGACTGCTTTCTGGTAGAGCGTGACGTTAAGCTGGGAGATATCGCAATGGTGGTTGGCGAAACCACGAAGACCGACCCTGATAGCGATGCCAGATGGGTTGTGCCGACCTCGGCGAAGAAAGCTGTAGATGTAGCGACTAGCATTGTCAGGTTGCGTCTGAAGCATTTCTCTGGGGTCGAAGATCCCTCATGGGATGATGATTCCATACCTCTTGCGCTCGCAGGAACGGAACCTTGGATTAACATTAGAGGTAATTACCGGAACTCCAAAAATGAAGTAATTTCCCAAGTAAGGCTGGGGCCTTTTGTGGATCGGTTCCCGAAATTCTTTGATCCTGAAGCTCTGCTGGTGACTGAGGAAGATTGGAGGGTTGCAGTCTCCATGACTCCCAATATTGGCAATAGGAAAGGGTTTGGGATTGGGGCTCCGTGGCCTCTGGCAGCACATCAGCTGAGACGCACGACCAACGTCAATATGTTTGCCTCTAACATGGTTTCTGATAATAGTTTGCAGTGGCTCATGAAACACATGGGGCGCAAGATGACACTTTACTATGGCAGAAATCACACTAATTTGAGGCTCAATTCAGATGCCGAGACATCGGTAATCATTGAGTCCTACAAAGCAATTTACCGACAACTAGCCAACGTTGTTCAGGACAGCATTGAAAATGTGCGCCCCCACTCAAAGGAGATGATTCCCGCCAAGGTCATCAATCTTGTGGAGGCGGGAGAGGAGGTAAAGCTTCTCAAGTTAATCGAGAAAGGCGATGTCGGATGTCGGCGCACACTAGCTGGTTTTTGCATGAAAACCGGATCTTGTGAGTACGGTGGTATCGAGTCAATCGCTCGCTGTACAGGGGCTGATGGCGGCGGCATCTGCGCAGATGCTATTTTCAAGCGTGAAAATGAGCTTGGCTTAAGGCGTCTTAAGGCTGCCTACGAAAAAGAAATTGAGTCGTTGGAACCGGAGACCATTCGCTTCACTGCGTTGAAAAAAGAAATCTATGCGATAGAGGTGTTTCTAAATGTCGTCAGAAATTAAAAAAAAAGCTGAAGAAGATTTCGAGGATGCATTTGATCGATTGAAAAAAGGCAAAACGACTCGCCTTCCCTCCGGCTCACCGGTTACACAGAACAACATTGCGAGAGAGGCAGGCCGTGACCCTTCTGCTTTAAAAAAAGATAGATACCCACTGCTGGTTCTTAAAATTCAGGCCTACGTGGCGTCGAAATCCGAGCAAAAGAAAGGTAGCAAGCGGACCACAGATAATCGAGCCAGAACAGACAAGCAGAAGATCGCAGACTATCGTAAGCAGATAGACAGGCTTAGCTCTATAGTAGCGGCACAGAACTCAACTGTTGAGGATCTCCTGGATGAGATTGAGCGATTGAAGTCTGGAAAAGTGGCTTCGATCAACAAAAATCATGGACATTTATGAGGCTAAAACATGTCATTTATCGACATCCCCCATGGACATGGGGCCATTTGATAAAAGCCCTGTATTACCTGGCTTACAGCAATGTCCATAAGTAGGTCATTCGTAGTTACAACTTTTACGCCTCCTGCGAAAAGCTATTCCGGCCAGATCTGCGGCATACGCCGGTGGTCGTGCTCTCCAATAATGACGGCTGCGTAGTGGCTCGATCAAAGGAAGCCAAAGCTCTCGGCATCAAAATGGGTGTGCCGGTCCATCACATTCAATCGGACATCCGCCGACACAAGATCCAGGTGTTCTCATCGAATTACACTCTCTACGGCGACATGAGCCGACGGGTTATGGTCACACTGGAATCGCTGGCGCCGCGAGTGGACGTCTATTCTATCGACGAAGCCTTTCTGGATTTGACGGGCATTGATCGCGTAGTTTCCTTTGAAGATTTCGGGTGTCAGGTCAAAAACACCATCTTTCAGAGCGTTGGTCTGCCGGTCTGCGTTGGCATTGCTCCAACCCGTACTCTCGCCAAGCTTGCCAACTACGCGGCAAAACACTATCCGGCCACCGGTGGAGTGGTCGACCTGACGGACACCGCCAGACAGCGGCGCCTGATGGCCAGGGTTCCGGTTGATGAAGTATGGGGTGTCGGGCGTAAACTCAGCGCCAAGTTGCAGGCTATGGGCATTGAAACCGCTCTAAACTTGGCTGATGCAGACCCGGCCACCGTTCGAAAACAATTCTCTGTTGTGCTGGAGCGCACGGCCCGCGAGCTCAGGGGCATCGCTTGCCTGGCCTGGGAAGATGCGCCACCGGCCAAAAAACAGATCATGTGCTCGCGTAGCTTTGGCCAACCCATCCAGGCTTTATCCGATTTAGAGGAAGCGGTTAGCCATTACACGGCGAGGGCCACGGCAAAATTGCGTACAGGACAACTTTACGCCGGGGAGCTGATGGTGTTCATTCGAACCAATCCGTTTCGGGCGTCTGTTCCTCAGTATTCCAGAAGCGCATCCGTCAACCTGGTTACTCCGACACAGGATTCACGAGTGATCACCCGCCAGGCCATGACGCTGCTCCGATCGCTCTATCAAGACGGCTTTGACTACGCAAAAGCCGGGGTTATGCTGAGTGAACTGGTGGACGGGACAGGTTTGCAGTCAGACCTGTTTGAGGCCCCGGGCGAGCATAATTACTCGGAAGAGCGAGCCGCTCGTCTGATGGCGGTGATGGACGACATAAATCGAAAATCCCGGGCCACCGTAACTATGGCCCGGGAGGCAGGGCCTGGTGCATACGCCATGCGGCGGAAACACCTGTCACCAGCCTACACAACAAGCTGGAAACAACTACCAGACGTTTACTGACCGTTCAGGCAATCTTGCGAACGACCCGTGCGGTGAACCACAGAACATGGCAGAGCTGATCAAGGAGGCCAAAATGTGTGGGCGGTACAATGTAACGGACTCTCCGGAAATCCAGACTCTGATGGGTGAGCTTGGCCTGACTGGCATAGCGCCCTCACCGCAATTAAACGTGCCACCCGGCGGGACGGGTGAATTCGTCATTGAGGCGGACGGGGAACGGCAATTAATGCCCGGCATCTGGTCACTACTCATTGAGCCCAAACCCGATGGAAGCGGATTTCGTCCGAACCCCAAGTTCCAGACCTTCAATGCCCGCAGTGATCGCCTGACCAGCAGCCCGCTCTGGAAAAAGGCGTTCCCCTCAAAGCGGTGCGTGATTCCGGTGAGCGCATTCCACGAGTGGCGAGGAAAACAGGTTTACAACATCCACCCCGTGAACGAGGCAACAGCGCTGGCCGGGCTATGGCAGTCCTGGCAGTTCGGTGACGAGCGGGTGAACTCGTTCACAGTGATCACTCTACCGCCCCACCCTCGATTCAGCCATATTCATCCGAAAAGCATTCCCCTGATGCTGCGGCCTGATGATTTTGAGCTCTGGCTCGATCCAGACTTCCACCAAGTCGAAGCGTTTCATCATCTGCTGAAAACGCATATACCGGCCCCGCTAGTGTGCGAGCCCGTTTATAGCCCGACCAATTTGGGATTGGCGGGAGATCCTGAAGAATTGGCGGCGGATTAATTGGACTAAAAAGCAGGCGAACCTGACCCAAAGCCTATATCAAAGACATGAGCACTAAGGCGTTTACTGAGCGATCAAGGCAGATCATAGAGTAGGAGACCGGTGCCTGAATCAATCAGGCACCGGTCTCAAGTTCATCTATTAAGCCGCATGATATCCAGCTTATTCAAATATCAACTCTGACTCGTCTTCGGTCCAAGGCCCCATCTCTTCAATCCGCTTTATTGCTGGAAGCAGAAATTCCTCGGGGTAAATATCACCAAATTCTTCCCGAACTGTTTTGGAGATAGAAATCGAGGAATGGGAATAACCGTTCGGGGTCTCTTCACTCGGCACGGAGTACACCGCACACCTCTCAAAAGCTGAGCACATGAAGGTTTCGATATCTCTGTAAGCATACTCACTAGCAGCAATTGGGAGAGCTCTTCCAATGCCCCGGCCTATCTGCTCTCTGCGGTCTTGCAGATTCCGAAAACCGTCTTTGACAACGTTTTTGTGCAGTAGGGCCCACGATTGAAAGCCAAGAGCCTTGGCAAGATCATTCTGATATTGAGCCAGGGGCCCTGCTGTGCCAGCGGCTCGCTTTTCTGCTCTTGCAGCTCTTCTCAGGTTGATCAAGAACTTATTGGGGGATAGATAGTAGGACACGTTTTTTCTCCAAGTACAGAGCCAATTTTGATTGGCCGATCCGCAGGCCCAATCAAACAAGCTCTGATTGGTGAAATCACGTTTTTAGATGGAGGGCTGCTCGTAGCTTCGCACGATGCGGATCTGCTGGCTCACCCAGAGCCGACCCAAAGGGTAGCAGACCAACTGGAGCATGCAAATCAATATGCTACTGAATTGTTAATGCATGCAAGGCGGCCCTTGTTGCATGCCCTAGTCTATTCAAATAACACGATAGACAGTGGTGGCTTCCAGTGAACGTCAGAATGGGGCCTGCGCTTTGCTCCAGTTGTAACTGATAAAGCCACAAAAAAGCATCTTCTCTGATTCCTATTCAGCAGACTGATATTCGTTGAAGAGGTCATCGAAGAACGCCTTCCCGGATTCGGCAAGCACCAGATTCCCTTTTACATTGAAGTAGGCGATGTCTCGATCCACCAGAGCCACCTTTACCGCCTCTGGGAGCGGTTGGTCCATCTTGCATGCCTT
>Ga0307936_1001049_pt1 | contig 14270 bp, 10 predicted proteins | sample OrgLakmetagenom1_FD_201839 | JGI IMG/M metagenome (GOLD analysis project Ga0307936, IMG submission 201839) | Saline water microbial communities from Organic Lake, Antarctica - #1 | ecosystem: Environmental > Aquatic > Non-marine Saline and Alkaline > Saline | place: Antarctica: Organic Lake... | reverse complement strand
GCAGCGGTTTCAAAATCAAGCATTGATACAGCCTCTTCCATTTGTCGACGTTTTTCTTTGAGCACTTTCTTGGGATTCTTTTTAAAGAGTTCCATATCTACTTTAAGTAGCGTATCGACTGTTTCATCATGCTCACTACGCATTTGGTCTGCGATGGATTTGATTTCCTTTTTGATACTTTGTGGGGTAATTCCATGCTTTGTATTATATGCAAGTTGGATTTCTCGACGGCGATGAGTTTCGGTGATCGCATACTCTAGTGCATCAGTCATCTCATCAGCATAGAGCACCACCCTACCGTCAACGTTTCTCGCTGCCCGGCCAATCGTCTGAATAAGAGCGGTTTCGCTACGCAAAAATCCAGCTTTATCAGCATCCAAGATTGCAACTAGTTCTACCTCAGGTAAATCAAGTCCTTCACGTAACAGGTTAACTCCTACTAGGCAGTCGAACTTTCCTCTTCGGAAATCTGTCAATATCTCGATCCGTTCAATTGTGTCTACGTCACTATGGATGTATTTGGTTTTCATACCTTTTTCTTCCAGAAACTCAGCCAAATCCTCAGCCATCTTTTTGGTGAGGGTCGTAGTCAATACGCGTGCCCCTCCCTGAATAACCTTTTGTGCCTCAGCAATAAAGTCTTGTACTTGTCCTGGGTAAGAAGCGGTTTGGTCAATTCCGCGCACGTCAATTACTGGATCAATTAAGCCGGTTGGACGAATGATTTGTTCAACCGGGGATACCCCAAGCTCCTTTCCTTTTGCAAGTTCAAATTTTCCTGGAGTAGCTGTTGTGTAGATGACTTGCCCAATCTGTTTTTCAAATTCATGGTACTGCAACGGACGATTATCCATGGCTGAAGGTAGCCTGAATCCATGCTCCACCAACATGTTTTTGCGCGATCGGTCACCAGCGTACATCCCGTTTAATTGGGGAATTGTTACGTGCGACTCATCGATGATAGTCAAGAAATCTGGTGTGCCGTCAGCATTATGCGGAAAGTATGACAGCAGGGTAAACGGTGCTTCACCCGGTTTACGTCGGTCAAAGTGTCGCGAGTAGTTTTCAATACCACTACAAAAACCTATCTCACTCATCATAGCAATATCTTGGTCAGTCCGACGCTTGAGTCGTTCTGCTTCCAGTAGCTTGTCGTCCTGCTTGCGGAAATACTTGAGTTGTTCGCTCAACTCAAGCTTGATATCTTCGATTGCTACTTTTCGTTCATCTTCTGGAGTCACAAAGTGTTTCGCTGGAAACAAGAAAAATACTTCAGGCTCAGAGATAATCTCGCGGGTGACACCGTCTATCTTGGTGATAGCAGAAATTTTGTTGCCACTGAAGTTGAGCCGGTAGACGGCTCGTTCGTTGGTGGGCATAATTTCGATAGTATTCCCGACCGCACGAAAGTGAGCTGGGGTTAGGTCGGCGTTAGTGCGCTCAAAGTACATATCGACTAGGGTACGGAGCATCTCGGTACGAGTGGTTTCAAAGCCACGCTCAAACTTTAAATGCTTTTTGAGGTACTGTTCCGGTGATCCAAGACCATAAATACACGACACCGAAGCTACAATAATCACATCGTCTCTGGTGAGGAGTGCTTGGGTACTGGCGTGGCGTAGTCGATCTATTTCTTCGTTAATCTGCGATTCTTTCTCGATATACGTATCACTGGTTGGCATGTAGGCCTCTGGCTGATAGTAGTCGTAGTAGGACACAAAATAGTGCACTGCGTTATGCGGGAAGAAGTCGCGATACTCTTGGGCCAGCTGCGCCGCCAAAGTTTTATTGTGCGCAATCACTAAGGTTGGTTTCTGTATGTTTTGAATTACATTGGCTGCAGTAAAGGTTTTTCCGGATCCAGTCACCCCTAACAGGGTCTGGTGTGAGACACCATCTTTAATACCCTTAATCAGTGTCTTTATAGCTTTAGGCTGGTCACCAGCCGGAGTCTTTTCGGTAGAGATTTTAAATTTCACTTTACAACTATACCGTGTATAGAGATATAAAAAAAGCCACCGAGAGTTCGTTGGCTTATGGGCTATCTAGTGGTCGAAGGACTAACTTATCGAGCTCGGCGGCTGTATAGCCCAATCGTTTTTGCTGAAGATTGCTCAACCAGATCAGTTCCTGGTGTGCATAGTCGATTTCTTTTGCCATTTTCGCAACCGAATTGATTGTTTGCCACAACTTCATTCCTGACTTCCTACGTCTTTTCTCGGACGTAATTTTAAGAGGTCGGTGTTCATTATCCCTACGATCATTGATCTTGACCACTACGGTCCTGGCACCACCAGATCGTATTTTACAATCTGACTCAGCTACCTCATCACGGAATGACAACAATTTCCACTCTGGACTGCGCGACATCCGATTGATCTCTAGTGCCATCTGGGGACTGTAACGTCGACTGTTATGTCGGTAGTTGAAAGTCTCCCCATGATCGTCTTTCATGTCGTGTGACCAAGCCAGCGCACTCATTAAGTAGTCGCCGGTCCAACCGTCGATCAGTAGTGATGTCTGTATGAATTGCTGATGAGATGATGCTGGATCGCCGTTACGGCGATGAAGACCTCGACTTACACGAATCAGATCTTGACGATGTTTGAGCACTTCGGAGATCTGGTAGTCGTTCCAGGTAGTAACTTTCCTAATCAGCCCTTCTAACCGATGTTTACGCTTGTATTGAAACGCTCGTCTACGGAGCGTCATGATGTCTTGTTGATGCATCTTCAGCTCCTTTCTAGAGCAAAGTTGTAAAATAACTTACACTTTAAATATGCCAAATTATTCAATGATGTCAATGTGTTGCCATTGCTGAGTTCAGACGTGTAGCAACTTTTTATACATTTGTAACGTAAGTAAATTAAAAACGAACACTATTGACAAGTTTTTCAATCGCTTAAGGCTGGTAGCCGGCAGGTGTCTTGTCGGTAAAGATTTAAAATTTCATGGGGAAATACTATTATGTCACATATAAAACGCTTGCCAAGACTGGGCAGCATAGTAAACCATTAGTCTAGATTGTTATCCACAGGCATATACCCTATTTTTGTAATTTTAACACCGTGTGTGCCTAACTTAATTTGTTACGATTAAATTGTTGAAGTACTCCATTGTACGACGTCGCGAGTCAACAACAAAAACGCCCGCATAAGCGGGTCAGTCAGATTGAGATGGTGAACCTCCTTAAACGTGACTCTGAGAACTTGCAATTCTCGCTATTGAGTAAGTGAATCGTGCACGATTCTTCAATCAACTTAACGTTAAGTATTCTTTACTGGCTGATCCACATATGCGGGCGTTTCCTTACTCATTTATTATAACTGATATCTAGTGATACTTTGCAACTAATACACTTTTTTAACTCAATAAAATCTCTCCTCGCAATCTTTTAGTGAAATTCACGATGTAATACAAGTTATGCAGACTTGCTAGGTGTGGGCCGAGCATTTCTCCGGCTCGAAATAAGTGCGCCAAGTAGGCCTTGGTGTAGTGCTGACAGACGTAACAATCACAACTTTCGTCCGGTTTACTAAAATCACGAGTATACTTGGCATTTTTGAGGTTGATGCGTTTATGGCCGTCAGCCGTTCGTTCGTAGATTGTCCCAGTGCGGGCGATTCTGGTCGGTGCAACACAGTCGAAGGTATCACAGCCGAGTGCTACTCCTTCTACGATATCCCGCGGTTCGCCGATCCCCAGCAAGTGACGCGGCTTGTCTTCAGGTAATATCTCATTTACCACTCTGATAGCATCTCCCATGTCATCTTTTGTAAAGCTACCTCCGATTCCATATCCGTCAAAATCCATGGCGGCGAGGACTTTGGCACTCTCTGACCGCAAATCAAGGTGGCGACCACCTTGCACTACACCGTAAATCCCTTGTTTTTTGAGTGCATCATAATTTTGCTTATGCGCGAGCACACTGCGTTTTGCCCAACGGTGCGTTCGGTCCATTGCTTCGATTTGATAGTCTTTGTCCGCGGTTGGGCTGGTACATTCATCAAAGGCAATAATGATGTCAGCGCCAATATTGTGCTGGATTTCGATTGAACGCTCGGCAGTGAAGCGATGCATGCTACCGTCGATATGCGAGGTAAAAGTCACCCCATCTTCATCAATGACACATAATTTACCATGTTGGCTGGCCACTTCCTTACTATAAACATTGAGACCTGCGTTCACTGCGGCTTGTTCGGCTTCCGCTGCATTTTGGGCAAACTTGGTGACTCCTTTACCAAAGGCAGCCCCGAGGCTAAATACTTGAAACCCTCCACTGTCGGTAATGGTTGGTAGATCCCAATTTGAGAATGTATGTAACCCCCCTGCTTCTTTAACCACATCATCACCCGGTTGTAGAAATAAGTGGTAGGTATTAGCTAATGCTACTTGATTACCGACGTATTGCGCCATATCTTCAGGTTTGATACTTTTAACTGTACCTTTAGTACCAACCACAACAAAAGCCGGGGTTTCTATCTCGCCGTGTGGGGTATGAATCACCCCAGCACGACCAAGAGTGCCGGCCTGGCGTTTTATAATTTCGAATGTGACAGGCGCTTTTGACATAATAGTCTACTGATAGTGTAAGTTAGGTTAAGCATTCAAACAGTAGTGTTTTGGAGTACTCATATGTATATAGCTCAAATAGCAGCCATACATTTGTTAGACAGGAGATTTACTTAATTTCCAGTAGTTCAATTGAGAAGATTAGTGTGGCGCCACCTGGAATTGGTCCTATGCCGGTAGCGCCATAGCCTTTTTCTGGTGGAATCACCAAAATACGTTCGCCACCGACCTGCATACCTACCAAACCTTCTTCCCAACCGGCAATCACCTGACCGCCACCAACCTCGAATTCAAACGCACTACCGCGGGTACGTGAGTTATCAAATTCTGTTCCATCTTGTAGTCGGCCAGCGTAGTGGACTGATACAACATCACCCTCTTGTACCTCATCCCCGGTTCCAATTTTTATATCATCTATTACTATACGTTCTAGTTCACCTACATTATTAGTTGCTGCTAAAATAGCGTCTCTTTGGGCTGCTCGATCGTTATCGGAGTTAGCAACCACTACGACCCCCGCATCTGCCACCGATGCTGTTTGTGGAGTAGACAGATTATTTAAGTCCGTTCTAGCTTGAACCAAGAAGACAGCTACTGCCATCAACCCTACACACACTCCTCCTGCCACTATTTCAAACTTACTAAACATATCAATTTATTATTTTTCTCATAATAGCTATCTCAGAGAGAATTGCAACTATTCACTGCTCCATATTTGATTAGACGCGTGAAATGGACCAACTTCATTTGTATACATAAACATCATAATTGTCGCGACAGCAAACAAAACTGACAAGACCCAAATTGTAACGTACTGAAGACCTTGCTGCGTGGTTGCACTAGCTTGCGGTCGATAAAACGTTGAGGCATCGACTTCAATTCCGAGCAACTCTGAAATCTCTTTTGGCTGAAGGGCTTCATCAGTTCTAAATACTTTATGGAGACCATCTACCCGAACCTGTTTGCTGGTGGTATCTTCACGTAAAACCATAATTGCTGTATCGACTTCATGCTTATCAAATCGAGCACTGATAAGCACGGAACGAATTTCTTCTTCGGGAGAAGATGTTGGAACACCGTTTACTTTGAGGATTTTTTCTATTTCTGAACGTTTAATCATGATCTTCTACCATATTAGCGACACTTTGTTCCTTGACAATGTAATGATTATATATCTCAAGTAGAACTAAAAACAGAGTTACCACCACCGGGCCAACCAAGAAACCAATCGGTCCAAACAGTGAGAGCCCTCCTAGTACTGAAAGAAGAATTATAAACGGATGCATATTATTCCCCCGACTCATTAAATATGGCCCGACAAAGTTATCGACTAAACCAACCGCTAACACTGACCAAATCAATAATGCAATAGCTGGTATAAGCGACCCAGAAAAGAACAGAAACAAAACTACCGGCAACATAACCACACCGGTACCGACACCAGGAATCATTGCTCCAATTGCCACCAAACCACCGAGCAGTACCGCTCGGTCGATCCCTACCACCGTCATACCGATCGTGGCGAGCACAGCCTGTATCATCGCCACTAAGAGTGTCCCAGTGGCTACAGCCCGGACCGCTCTGGCCATGCGATCTAATATTTCTTTATCTTCATTGTCTGGAAGTGGACTAGCTTTAATGACAAGTTGCAGCAACTCTTTTCCGTCGCGGAAAAAATAAAACGACGCGATTAAGGCTATAAAGAACAAGAAGAAAGTGGAGACTGTTCCAGCAAAAATGGTAGCTAGATTGCCAGTAAACCATTCAGCACTACGTCTGATTTGTTCGGCTAGGTTTATTTCAAACCCAGGTATCACGCGCTGAACCTGATCTTCCAGGGTAGCAGCGACGGTCGTCACTGACATACCTTGTGGATTGTCCATATCTTGATACAACAAAACGGCTTCATTAATCACCAAGGAACTCATTATTAAAATAGGTAAAATTCCGACTATAAATACGATAACTGTAGAACAAAACGCTGCTAGCGAGCGGCTTTGTCGCGGCATTTTAGGTAGCAACCAGTAGTACAAGGGGCTCGAAATGGTAACCACCACTGCAGCTAAAGCCAACGCACTTAAAAACGGGGACATGATAAGCCACACCATATACCCCGATAGGAATAACAGTGCAAAAAAGAATGCGTATTCAACCACTCGACTCATCGACATATAAACTATTATACACAAAAAAACACAAAAAAACTGAGCGTGATGCCCAGCTTTCGTCAGTTTATTGGTTTTCTAAATTTAATTCTTTTTGTGACTTCAGTGCCGCTGCCTCTATGGTCTTCAGAGACTCAGTGGCAGCATCGTCTAAAGCCTGGAACGAATTGGAAAAAAATTGGGAAAGTGCAAAAAGTACAATTAAAAAACCAATCGATGATCTGATCCCGGTTCGCATATCTCACGTATGTTAAGTATCTGCTTGTCTTCTAAAGTGAAGACTAACTATTAAATGACAGATACGCAAGATATGAGAACTGGATCTCTTCCATCAAAATAACATGTATTTATAATTTGTCTAGCTTAATCCTGCGTGAGCGCTTCCTCTATGTACTGTTCAACCTCACCTCTGGTGAGCGCTCCGCGCACATGCGCCACAATGTTACCTTTTTGGTCATAAAATACTGTCTCTGGCATGGTATAGCCGCCAATTTCTCGATAATACCGATCAGTAGTATCGACAATCAGCTGCACACGCTGGTCAACGCCGATTGTTTCTAGGTATGATTCGGCCAATGATTTGGACTCGGCTCGGTTAATGGCAATCAACACTACCCCCTCGTCTGTAAATGGGGAAACAGCATCGGCTAAGAGATTTAGTTCGGTCGCACTAGACGGTGACCAGCTGGCCCAGCTATTGACCACCAGTACTTGGCCTAAGTATTGTTCCAGGTTGGCTGGGTTACCATCAAAGTCAGTATACGGAGAAGTTGAGGCATTAGTATTTAGTGCTCCCGCTGCATCACTAGCTGCTAATTCACGGCTGGTCTCACGCTGATTGAGAACGGCAATAGTGATCACGCCAAGCAATAAAATCCCTACGAGAATGGCTATGGTTATAATTGCAATCTTGGTTTGTGTCATACTTATTCTCCAATCCACAACAACGTATTCGGGTGGGCTGACTGCCAAGAAAACCAGAAGCCCTCAATATCAGGTAACTCCGTTGGTGCTTGCCCACCCTCTGCATTAGGCTGGATGAACGTAATTTTACCATCTTGCTCGGCAACAAAAATTCTTTCTCCAGCCACAATATCGGTCATGCCATCAAACAGCTCTTGGGTTAAATAGGCCTTGGGCTGACCATTAACAACCAGACCGTGTACGTAAGATTCTGGATCTATAGGTGAGGTAGCCGCTTCAAAGTCTGGGCCAAAACTACTCGCCACGTCATAGTAGTTGCCGGCGTAGGGGTCTTGTGGAGTGCCGGAGATTAATGTCTCGCCATTTGGTGAGGCAGCCAACCAGTCACCAAATCTGATAATATCGCTTGGCAAAACCGCTAGCATTTCGCCAGCACGATCACCAACCACTGCTTGTCCAAGTACTTGTGACCATAAATTGCGATCACGTATATCTTCGGTCCGATTGTACATTAAAAGGTTAGATTGCCACAACATACCCGAGACACCGAATTCTTCAATAACGCCGTTTCGGTTACGATTAAACACGATACCTGTTCCACACAGTGGACAATACGAGACCAAAACGGCCGAACCATCTGGTAACGTGTCGTTAACCAGTTCATGAGTTTCCAACATGGGAAAAGGGTAAAATCGGTCGGCATCCCATAACACAATTCCTAAAGAGGATGTTGCGAGTGTATCAGCTAAGTCTATAGCGGGTACGTACGTTGGGTCTTCAATTGATGGAATACAGTCTTGTCTAAAGCAACCACGTCTGATGTCTTGCAGCGGTATCTTGTGTCGGACCATTTGGGTTGGAGCACTATTGGTCACTGGCAGTACAAACGATTCGGTATATAAAACTCCTTCTGGCAGGTCAGGTGGTGCCACCGTCTGGACTGCCTGCTGATCGACTGCGCTATCGTCTACTAGATTTTGGTCACCCTGCCACAATACAGCAAAACGCCACATACCAAGACAGAGAACTACCATCAATACAATTATGAGAACGATTGTTTTTTGTGACATATTGGCATGCATTAGTTTGAAGCTTGGTCAGTACCGATATAAATAGTAACTAGTGGTTCAGCTTGATTTTCTACTTCATAAGATGAAAGTAAAGATCCTGCGAGCTGTGATTGTAGACGAACGATTTGGTCGGCTAGTGCAGGATCATAGACGATGACTGTCCGACCTTCTTGAACTGAGCGACCATTGTTGTCGATCACTACGTCATAACCTTGCTGTCGTAATTGTTGCGCCACATTGTCATCAGCGCTTGCGACACCGCTCCGATTGACTAAAGTGATGACCGGTAGGGTGTTTCCTGCTACTGGTAAAGATGTGTCGTCTGTAGATGTGGTCTCGGTTTGGACGACCGGTACCATGGCACCATTTTGTTCATAACTAGCTTCGTACCCACGCTCAGTACTCAAGGCGAGCACTAAGTACCAAATAAACAGGGCGATAAATATTACGAGTGCCCCACAGATAACCAGGAAGACTTTGTATGATTTAGCTAGTACAAATAGCCGCTGTAATAATGAACCATTACCGGTACGTAAGCCAGAGCGCAAATCCAGAATACCTTCCTCTAGGGGTGCAGTTATTGATACACTGCTAGGGTGTAATTTGTTTCGATTGTCACGCCGCAACTCTGGTGTCACCCCCGCTAACTGCAGCATCCGTCTGATGTAAAGCCTGATTCCCCAGACCACAAACCAGACCAGACCAACAACGATAGCAAGCACGAGCAGCAAAGCTCGCCAGGGTATTACCCAAAACATAGTGGTACTATCGGTAAACCTCTTAGTTTGTTCACCATATGCCAGCGTCGCTACTGCTTTGTAGCGACCGATATCAGCAAACGACCAATCACCTGACCAAGAAAAGTTGTATTTTCTGATACTTTCCGGTAACACGTTACCGAATTGACTGTTTTGATTAATCGGCAAAATTCCTCGTTCCCTACCCCACATATTGGTGATGGTTATATTTCCCTGTGGTTGCAAATGTACGTTTCCAGTATTCTCGAAGCGGATTGAGAAGTCCATGGCCGGCACTTCACTAACTAAACGACTGGTAGTAAAATCTCTAATCTGACCGGTTTCTTGTATATCACCAGCTACTCGGAGAAAGACCAAAGCAGTCACCACCTGAGCTGTCTCAACCTGAGCTGTACCTTGGGTGGCATCAAATGACCTGGTGCCGATCAAAATTGCCGCATAATGCCCGCCAGGAGCAGCGTCTTCAGGTACATCAATCGTAAAAGGAATAGCGACTGTTTGCTCGGCTGGAATGAGTTGCTCGGTGTCTGTAACAGTGATCCATTCGGCAAGCGTTGATCCATTACGTTCATCGTCGAGCACTGGAGACATAGACCCCCGCCCTCCTTCTCCATCGGGTCTAAAATTGACCACGTCTGTGTATATCTTTAGTGGAGCTTCGTTAGCGTTGATCACCCGAACATTACTAGACCAGTCTTGGGTGGGACTGGCCGTCATATCGAACAACGTCGGGGAAACACTGAGCGATATAGACTCTTGAGCCAACGTCATTGTTGGTACGAATAATACTAGTGCTAACGCTATTACCGGCAAGCGTGTGATTCTATTTGGAAAGATCGATATCATGATCTTGAGGGTTAGCAGCATGCCCGTCGCGGACATACATAGAAACTTCATCTCCGTCTTCGGTAGCTACATATTCACTACCTCTCTTGCGCATCAGAACCAGCAACACAGTAATCAAAAGTGTGAAGAACCCAATCAGCATGAGTAAGTAGTGCAACGGCAACATGAAAAATGAAGTAGTGTCGTAGAGATTCGCTGTCTGGTTTTCGCCGTACAGTAAATTCACATTGGCTTTAAAGCGGCCAAAATCATCACCAAAAGGAATGTTGGCGGTAAAGGTTTTTTCGGAATTTGGGCTAACTGTTTCACCTGCTTCGTTCACCGGTACGGCAACGACTTCACGACCGCGACTATCATAAAATATCAGTTCACCTTTGGGGGCTGATTCTATGTCTCCAGAGTTCTCTATGGTTATATCAACCTTTCGTTCACCTTCTCGTGACACGATACGTTCAACTTGTGTACTGGTAATACGCATTGCATCGACTCGTTCGTCACCAACGGTAATTTTTACAATCACCCCTTCTGCGTCACCGCGCATAGCGGTTTCTTCAGCTATATAGCGCTTACTGGCTGAAACAAAGCCTACAAAGACGTGGTACTCGCCAGGCTTGGCATAGGGATGGGTAGAAATTTTTAGTGGTACTTCGGCTGATTCGTTCGGTGGAATTAGAATTCTACCGCGACTAATTTCGATCCAGCTCGTTGCTGTATTCGTGCGATCGGTCATCACTGGGGTCACAAACTCTTGGATTTCTCCGTCGGTGCCGACTGTGATTTCGTTTACCGTTGCGTAGACAGTAGCATTACGATTATCGTAATTATTCTCTATGAGAATGGTTTCGGTCTTGCTTTCTCGGGGCACCATTGTTACGTCGACCAGAAATGGCCTGATCGATAAATCAGACGCAAATACTTGAGCCGGGAGTGCTATAGCAAACAGTAGCAGCAGGATAATTCCTCTCATAGCAGTATCATACCATCTTAGAATACCGGTGTGGCAATATATACGATAGAAGTTGTGTAATCGCCAGCCGGCTGATTTTCGCGTACCCGGACTCTATACACTACGTCATGGAACTCGTCGGCAGGCTGTGAACTGTAGGCGATTTCTTCAGCCGAAGTGTGCAGCGGTGCATACGTATCAACCGGAGCAAAACGAGTCGAACCGTCGACGAGGGTTGCGTCGGTTGTGTGGTAGCCAAAACAACCACTTGCACTCAGCTGACAAACACTACTCCAGCCTCCCGGGGCAGCATTAGTAGAAGTGACATTATCTATCACCACACCCCCGGCATTGGTGAGTTCTTGACTCGAATACTTCCAAATCTGGTACCCTTCAGTGGCATTAGTGTTCACCTGTAGTCGTTGGGCTGCGACTTGGTCATTCCCTACTGGCAGTACACCAAAATCGATTGACGACGGTGTGGTGGTAACTCCGGTTGTAACGTCAGCAGTAGTTGTACCACTTGGTAACCCACTCACCGTGAACACCAGACCGGCCCCTTCACCCACCGCCGCTGGATAGCTAGAACCAGAGGCCAGCTCAACTGGCTCTGCGGCGGCTATGTCGTACAGCCTGAAGTAATAGACTGCCCCAGCTCGTAGTAATGTGCTTTGGACCATGAATGAATACTCCTGTAGTGCTTCAGCTGGATGGTTGCGGCCAGTGGCGTACACGCCGTCGCTGTTATGAGTACCACACCCACCTCCGACGGAAGCGATACAAGGGTCACTCGCGCCGGTTACGGCGGTAGTGATGGTTGCGTTATTGACCCCTCCTCCGTCGTAGAAACACCATAAGGAGCCGTTGTGACAGCTGCTTGTGGGCGCTACATTGATTGGATCACTGAAAGTTATATCTTCAGAAAACTGCAGTCTAAACTTCACATCTTCACCGTTTACACTTTTTTGCTCATCAACCACCACTCGCAATGCCAGTGTGGTCGACGCACTAATTTCAGACGGTGTCGAGTTAAGTGGAGCCAATGGTGCGGTTGGTGTCTCGTTTTCAGCATCATCGTACCAACGCCAGTCGGTTATACGCGGTGTGAAATCAGCGGTTCTGATCTGTGGGTACTGTAAATAGCCCGACAAAGCGGCACCATCGGGTTCTACAGCCCGAAAGCAGTACGTGGTACCAGCCGCAGCACCATTGTGCTCGACGTACCAGTCATACTCAACGTCTTCACCGTTATAAGCAATATACGTATTTGTGGCAGATAAGTTTTGGTGCTCGAGCGTTCCAGCCACATCAGCCACCGACAACAAAAGGTCACCTGGGGTAGGCGGATCTCCTGACAAATCAGTTCCATCTGCCGTTCCAGTGGCAGCGAAACCACGCCAAATTTCTCCCGACGCTGCTGCACCGACGTCTGTCCAAGTTCCAACTGCAGTACAAGTACTCACTCGCTCAGCATACTGCAACTTAAACTGATAAAATTCGGCTGGCCAGTTGGCATTTTTTGCCCGCAAGGTCATGCGGATTCTGACGCGCTCACCTATACCCGGCGGGTTGTCAGCGGTAGTGATACTAGTGTTTTCTCCAAGGTCAGCTGCCCCTTCCGGCCACGGGTCATCTGGCGTTACTAAATTATTATCTGTGTACAAACGGTAATAATTCTGTCTGATTGCTAAATCTGCTACCGGCCACTGTACGATTTCGGTGCGATAATACAGCCTAGAACCGGTATCACTTCGCCATAGCTGATAGGTTGTCGGAGAGGTAATGCGCAATCCAGCGATAGAGCGCGGATGAGCGTTGTTAATTCCGGCAGCTGAACTGTTACCTAAAATAGAGCTGTTATTGACAGCGTCTAATGGATCAGCGATTGATATGGATAGTGACAGAGGTTCGCTACCAAGTTGCGTGCTACCACTTTGCCGTTCTACCTGCATTGCCCCGATACCAGTTTGCGTATTTTCAACCACCCAAGCAACACTCACGTGCGGAACCGTCAGGTTGGCACTTGCCTCAAGCTCGAAGGTTACAACACCAATACTAGACAAAAAGACTTCGTGGCCAAGCGACCCAACAAAAGAATTGGCACCAACCCGTTTCTGCGCATGTACGAAGGCTTGTGATAGTGAACTGACTGGGCTGATTGACTCAGTCTCCGGGACACCAGCGGCAGAATACGTGTGCTCCACCCGCTGTACATTCCAGTTAATACCGGAAAATTCAACCACTGCGTAACTAATAGCAACTGCTGAAAATCCCGTTGCAGCGCGGGTAAATATTGGCTGATCGTTTATCGCATCCCACTCTGCGGTCACTTGAGTCGCGTAAAAATCGTTACTTGAATCATCACCAGAGACACCGGTAATAAACACAACCACATCAGCATCATCTTCTACATTTACTGTTGACCCGGTGACAGATGTCTCACCACCAGTCATAGATATTGTGTCGTTTGCTTGCACAAGCATTTCATTATCGGTATCAGCTTGCCCAATAAATTCTACAATTTCCCAATCAATAAATGTTTCGGCAAGATTTAGATCACGAGCAAACGTTATACTACTGGCAATATTTTCTGGGTTCTGAATATACGCAGTGGTTTCTTGAACGTCTTGTGCTCCTCCAGCAGTTATATCTCCTGCTCCAGTATGATTAGTATTAGTGATTCGAATAAATGCTGCACTAGAAGTAGCGGGTGCAATATAGTCTATGCCTGCAGTAATAGTCTGACTCAATCCAGAGAGGTTGAGTGTACCGCGTTGGATTCTAAAATCACGCTTAGAAGCCATGGTAATTTCTGGGTAGCTACTGTACACCGGTAGCGAGACTCCGTCAGCCGTTAACCGAAAGCAGTAGGTAGTATCAAACGCAGTCGCCAAGGTCGAAGTGATACTAAATTCGTACTCAACGAATTCATTTTGCGTTAGTGTAGTGGTTGCCGATCTGCCGACAGTTTCTCTGATACCACTGTTTG
>Ga0307936_1001045_pt1 | contig 14291 bp, 17 predicted proteins | sample OrgLakmetagenom1_FD_201839 | JGI IMG/M metagenome (GOLD analysis project Ga0307936, IMG submission 201839) | Saline water microbial communities from Organic Lake, Antarctica - #1 | ecosystem: Environmental > Aquatic > Non-marine Saline and Alkaline > Saline | place: Antarctica: Organic Lake... | reverse complement strand
ACCTCTATCTGTTTTCCATTCTTCTCCAGAGAGCAAACTGTAGTGTATGCAAAACTTGACAGTGAGTAGCATGCGAATAGTGAACCCATTAATACTTTTTTCATAATAATCTCCTCGAGCCGTGCTCTTTAATCTAATTATTTTTCTTATGGCCTAAGCCTTTCATTTCTTTGTTTTTATAATTTGTTCCAGAATTAATTCCACAGCTCACAACTTGCTACGCCATTGACTTGTAGAATGGATATATTTTCATACATTTCATAAGTCACTCCTTGCATTGAGTTTGGTAAGAAGGTGTAATAAGAATCTAGGCTTTTATATGAATGTTCTTAACCCCCATTTCAACTAGACACCTCCAATCCTAGGAGGAAAGAATGCAAACCACTGAAATTAAAAGAAGGTCACACTTCACACAACAGCAAAGAGTCAATCTATTAGATGAACTGTCGATAAGTAATTTAAGTATTACTCAGTTCGCTGAGTCTAAGGGAATTCATCCCGTCACAATTCATCAATGGAAAAGAAAGATGTCTTCTATCAATCAAAATTCTCAACCAAATGACGATTTAAAAGATTCTCAACTAGAAGTTCAAGAATTAAGCACTCAAGTTGAAAATCTAAAAAAAGCTCTTGCTGATATGGCCATTGAAAATCAAATTCACAAAGCCCATAATCAAGTCCTTAAAAAAAAGTACAAGGATCAACAGTCCAAGAAGCAAAAGAAGTAATATCACTTCTAAGTAAAACTAAAATTTCTAAAGGCAAAATCTGTGAATCAATGAAAATTTGCAGATCGTCGATTTACTGGAAGCCAATAAAGGTAATATTAAAAATGAATAAAATTAGATATAGAAAATCATCAGATGAAGATGTTTTAGACGAAATTAAATTAGAGAAAAAAGATAGACCAACCTATGGTTACAAAAGAATCACGGCGATGGTCAATAGGACAAGAGCAGGAAAAGGGCTTAAGAAGTACAATAGGAAGAGAATTGAAAGAATTATGAATATGAATGGATTACTTCAAGTTAAGAATTGTATTGAAAGAACTCATGAAAAAACAGGAAAGATAATAACTCTTCATTCGAATACGAGATGGTGTTCAGACGGTTTTGAGATCATTTGCTTCAACGGAGAAAAAGTTTATGTCGCATTTTCTTTGGACTGTCATGACCGCTTTGCAATTGATTTTGTCGCGAGAAAAAAGCCATTACTTGCTGAGGACATTCAAGACTTAATGATGAGTAGTATCTTTAAAAGATTCAACTCCGTTACAGCACCAAAGATTATTCAATTTCTAAGTGACAGAGGGACAATTTATAGAGCAAAGGAAACAATAGAATTAGGACGTCATATGAATCTAAAATCTTGTTTCACAAGGCCTCGGACACCACAGTCTAATGGAATGGCGGAATCATTTGTTGGAACGATCAAAAGGGATTACGTGTACACCTCTGACTGTTTTAATGCAGATACAGTTTTAAAGATGTTACCTGAATGGATCAACGATTATAATGAGAAAGCACCCCACTCAGGACTTGGAATGTTGAGTCCTGTGGAGTATATAGAGAAAACTAAATTAGGTGTCTAGTGAATTGGGGGCCAAAGCATGAATTAATTTGATCTTCGATATTGTATGTTGATTTTCACTTGGCCAACACCAGTTTCAGGATAAAAAAACCACTTAATAACACCACTTGTGGAAACGAAATTGCTCATCATAACACCAGTAAAATGGAGTTAACTGCAGTTTAGAACACCACTTAGTGGCACAAAAAACCACCTAATAACACCACCTCTCATACCAGATTATGATGGTCATATACTCGATTTTACCGGGAGGCCATCATGGATCGTTTTATGAGGAAGTGCGCTGTGGATAGAAAAATTGTTCAGCAATTAATATTAAAAAAGTCATTTAATCAAATTACCAAAGAACTAAAAGTTGGAAAAAGAAGAGTCCGCGACATATATGATGCCGCTGAAAAATGTGGCTATCTTTCTGGAACTCAGATGCCTGATTTCCCCATCCCCATTTTTAAATATAAAGATATTCAGCCAGGAAATAAGTCTCCATATGAAGACCTATTAATGTCCCATAAAAATTGGATTTTGGACCGTATGGAAACCGGTTGGAAGTTGATAACCATCTATGAGGAGCTACCTGTTGATTGGTCAAAGCTGAGTATGTCTTACTCTACGTTGCTAAGATTTTTAGCGCGACATGATTTCTATAAATTATCTGGAAGAAGTGAAGCGACGAGAGTTGTTCCCGAAATAATTAGTGATCCGGGTGAAACTCTTCAACTTGACTGGGGAAAGTTACGAGATGTTATTGATCCTAAGACAGGCAAAAAGAAAACACTATGGGCATTCGTAGGAATAATGGGCTTCTCTAGGTATATGATGGTTAAGCTTGTCTGGGACAACAAAACTGAAACAACTCTTAATGCTATTGAAGAAATGTTCAATGAGTTAGGTGGAGTTCCACAAAGAATTATATCCGATAATCCGAAGTGCTTTACAACGACAGCATCTAAATTTGAACCCATTTTAAACCCAGCATTTGAAAGGTTCTGCTCTCATTATGGAATTATTCCTGAAATCTTACCACCAAGAGATCCTCAAAAAAAAAGGAAAAGTTGAAAGAGCGATGCCATATGTAAGACGCCTTTATGAAGCTCACGGACAGTCATGGGATGGAATTGAAGAGAGTCAAAATTATTTGGATAAAAAAGTTATTATAGCGAATGAAAGAAAACATGGGACAACAAAGCTAAGGCCAATAGATGTTTTATTGCAACAAGAGGTTAATGAGTTAGTTGATCTACCAGCAACGAGTTACGACATTGAAGAATATCATTTTGGAAAAGTTCGTAAAGATGGTCATGTTCGCTTTAGGAATAAAGACTACTCTCTTGACGAAAAACATCATGGAGAAAAAGTATTTATTATTGGAAATAGTAAAAGAGTTGAAATTTACCATAAGGGAATTTTACTTGAAACTCACTCAAGAATAACGAGCCCATTCCAACAAAAGTCGACAAAAGATCACCACCTAAAACCTTGGGAACAAGTGGCAAAAGATTCAAAGTTATATATTGATAAAGCAGAAAAGATTGGCCTATTTGTAAAGCAATTCATCTCTGAAATACTCATGTATGGGCGCGGATATGTTGATACTCGTAAGGTCTGGGGAGTATTAAGTCTAGATAAAGATCATAGTAAAGAAGAAATAGATCTAGCCTGCAAGTATGCTCTTGAAATTGAATCGTTGAGCTATCAAACAGTGAGAAGCTATCTAAATTTAAAGCCGAAGAAAACGTTAATTTTAGAAAAAAGTAATAATAATAAGTTTGTCAGAGATCCTGATGAATATAAGAAACATCTACAATAGGAGAAAAGAAATGAGTATCAAGTCACTTGAAACCTTAATGTTTGATCTGAGATTAAAAACAGCCTCAGCAGAACTACGGGATTTATTAAAAGAATACAAGAGCAATGCCTGTCTTGATTGGATTACCGATTTACTCCAGCGAGAAGTTGATGCTAGGAAAGAAACAGCATTAAATAATAGAATACGGCGTGCAAAGTTTCCCACACTAAAAAGCTTCGAGCAGTTCGACTGGAGTTTCAATAAATCTATTAGTAAAAAGAAACTTTTAGAGCTGAGTAAATTAAATTTTATAAAAGAGAATGGAATTGTGCTCTTTCTAGGTCAACCAGGAACGGGCAAAAGCCATCTTGCAATCTCGATTGGAATCCAAGCAGTCTATGCAGGTAATAATGTTTACTGGAGTAGTTTAAAAAGATTGGTGGAGGATATTAGAAAGGCAAAAGAGAAAAACGAGCTATCATTTTTATTTAAAAAAATCCTTGGAAGTGATTTATGGATTTTAGATGACTGGGGAGTGGTTAGTATGCCTCGAGATATTGCTGAGGAAGTTTTCGACTTGCTTGATCGACGACAATATTGTTCATCAATGATTTTAACTTCAAACAGAGATATAGGAGAATGGCCGGAAGTATTCGAAGATCCAGTTATTGCAAGTGCAGCGATTGATCGAATTTTTGACAGAGCAAATGTCTCAATTTTTAGTGGAAAAAGTTATAGAGCAGAAGGAAAGAAAAATACAAAAGAAGAATTAATTGATATAGATTAAAAAATTAACCGAGGGGTGGTGTTATTAACTGCAACTGAGGTGGTGTTCTCTATGTGCAAATCGACAATTGTATCCTGACGTTTGAAAATCCTTATAAATGGAGTCCATTTTTTGTAATGTACACTCAACATCCTCATTAATCGAGAGAAGCTTATTCTTGAGTCTTTCTTTCGTATAATTAGCTTCAAGTTGATAAATCATTCCCTCTAATTGATATGTTAAGCAGATTCTTGTACCTACTTTATGTAAGCTTTGAATCATCTCGGTCGCATTAATTGATTTTTTATTGAACTTCTCTATATCTGATGTTAGTGAATCGCAAAGAGTAGAACCATGTGAAGAAATGCTTCCTATTGCCAACAACCCTAATAATAATTTTTTCATAATTTATTCCTCTGAGCTACACTCATCAATCTAATGGTTTTCATAAACCGTTTATATATAATTTCTTTGTCTTAATGATTTTAAAACAGTTTTGAATAATTCTCGATAGAGATTGTAACTTTGATAATGGGTGTACAAAAATTGGTCGATTTCGATTTTTCTATGTCAATGATACGTAATAATCATAAATGCCTGACTACATAATGATATTGCTCTATGTCCAAACCTAAAAACATATACTTAGGCTGTTCTTTTATAAAACCCAGTTCTTTCATATATTGAGATAAAATAGTCAGATTGTTAAATTTTCAAGAAAAATGATGAATTTAGGATTTTGGGTGGGTAATTATTGTTGTCGTTGAAGGGGAAAAGTAATTGTCGCTAGACAGATGGGTGTAAGAGTAGTATTCGTAATCTTCGGACCACTTTTAGGATTTATTATTGATCTCAAAGGTTTAAGCTTTGCTTGTTTAATAATGGGGATTGTATATATTTTGAGCTTTTTCTTTTCAACCTTAAAGCTAGTGGCCAAACAAGAAGAATTTATTCCTATCAGATAATTACTCAAGCTTTTGAAATACCTTTTCAATCTTTTCAAAATCAAAAGACCAATCTGTTGTTGAGTGTATCTCGTTTTTAAACTTCGTTTTAGAGTGTCCTAAAATAAAACTAGTCCTTTAATTAAAATATCGTTCTAGAAAATTTTTCCTTCCAGTTTTTTTCTCTATTTTATGTGGCTTTTGGAGATAGAGAACGGCTTTTGATAGAACTCTGTGAACATACGATTTCTCACTCGATTATTTTTGAAGATTGATTTATGAGTATATTGATAAAAGATAGAGTAGGATAAGTATTAGCTTAATGGTTTTTTGGCCCCTAAAATTATTAGAGGCCATAATAATTATCTAATTGATGAAGTACAATTAGCAAATGCAGATCTATGTGGAGAATTTTGTCTTACTCTCATTGTAAATCTCTGGTTATCATTTTGAAAAACTGAATTTGGAATTTCAAAACTTAAACCTCTTAGTGAAGAAAAGTCAGTGTTTACACAAGTACTGTTTCCACTACATCTTGCTCTATTAGTCCAAAGCCTATTAAAAACTTCATAACCTGTTCCAAACATATCTCTTATAACAAGAGTCGTTCCTGAAACATCTTCTTTTTCAAGATTTGTGAAATCAAGGTCAGCTCTTCTAAAAACAACTGTTCCAAAAGTTCCTTCAACAACAAGTGGTCCACTAACAGTACAGTTAACATCTGCTGTAGTTGCAAATACTGACGTCGTAAGCATTAATGCTAAAATAAGCTTTTTCATAGTTTCTCCTTAAAGAATTTATTATGTTTTGTCACACTCAGTCATTCAAGTCAACTCAGTATGTGTTTGTTATATAGTATTCAAGTATCTGTATAAGCTCTATTTTCTTTGATTTGAGTGTCTCTTTTTGGTCATTATTTGTTTGCTCAAGCAACTTACTAATAAATGTGAGGAAGTCATCATTCAACTTACTGTTTTTATTCAAAGACTTTGAAAATAGTGCAAATGCTGATTGTACTTGATCAAAAGTTACTGCTTTCTTGAGCGCTTGCTGAATATCGATTCTTCGTTTTATTCTAATTTGTGCCATCTCTTTAATTAGCGGAAGACTCTTACCAATTAAAGCTTTTTGCTCATCATTTATGTAACCGAAAAAACTATCGTATTTTTTTGAAACTGATTTGACGGTTATCTTACTCATCTGTTTTTTAATCTCTTCGTTTTTACTTTCTTGATAAACAAAGAATTCTTTTCTTTGTTCAACAGATAGTTTGAAGTAGTACTTACTAAGAATGGGCATTAAGCGGTCTATTATTTCTTGGTACTGCTTTTTTAAGGTCTCTACAGGTAGAGGTTTCTCAACATTAAGTTTATTCAGTTTATCTATTAACTTTTTTGCTGAGGTTTTATTTTCGTTAAGAAAAACTTTAACATCCTCTCTTAGCTCATCTTCTTGTTGGCCATTGAGACTTAACTCATTTGATATTTTTTCCGTCATGAAATAATCAAGTTTTGACACCAGTAAACTCTTGAAAGAGCAGGATGCAGATAACAAGAGTATTAGAGTTATTTTCATACTTTACTCTAACTAATATTCCATTGAATGTTGTGTAGATTAGTTCAAATTTGATTTTTGGTATACAGCAACATTTCAATGAACTAGCATATATAAAAAAATAAGGATATATTTTGTTCATCAAGCTATTGTGCACAGCACTGATCTCTTTACCCGTCTACTCTCAGGTTTCCAGAAATTTCAATAATTCTTCCCAACCAAAATACGAAGTGGGAGTGGGTGCTATTGGTTTGAGCGTTCCAAACTATCCTGGAGCTGCAAGTAATACTGTTAGATATATACCGTTTCCTTGGTTTATTTATCGTAGTGACTTTCTTCATTCAGATGAAGAGGGAACGAGGGCAAAGCTCATTAACAATGAACACTTTGAATTAGGATTGAGTGGGGGATTAAACTTTCCTATCGATTCAAACTCTAACTCAGCTAGAGAGGGAATGCCAGATACAGATATATTGATTGGTATTGGACCAGCTCTTTTGTTTAGAATTATTGATGACCATGATATTCATAAGCTTACTGCAGGTCTTGGATTGAGAGTAAATTTTTCAGTTGATGATAGAATTGGATTCACTGAACAGGGCTGGATTGTTGAACCTAATATTCGCTACTGGGCAAAGCTAACGGACAGTATCACGTTGTTTTCAGGGCTGAGTTACTCATATGGAGATGAGAAGTATAATAGATTTTTTTATGATGTTGCACAAGAGTTTTCAACTCCCACAAGAAATACTTACTCCGCTGAGGAAGGAACTGTCGATATCGCAAGCTCGCTTGGTTTTTCTTATGATCACTCCGATGAACTCTCATTTTTTGCAGGACACTTTTATAGTAATCTCACAACGGCTTCTAATAAAAGCTCACCTCTTGTAGAGAATACCCACAACGATGGATACATTGTAGGGATGAGGTGGCAATTTTACGAGTCTGATGAATTAGTTAGAAGAAAACGAAGTAAAAAGTGACAGATGCAATCATTATTTTTCATCGCCATCCACAACTTGGAAAAGTTAAAACTCGACTCGCAAAATCTGTGGGTGATAAGAAAGCTCTATCAATCTACAAGGCATGTTCTTTTTATATTATCGATCACATCTTAAATGGACCAACTCCTGCATACATATTTCTAAGTGATAAAAATGATCTTGATAAATCTCACTTTGATACTAAGAACCTATTAATTCAAAACGGAGTTGATCTGGGCTCGAAGATGAGTAACTCATTTTCTGAAATTTTTTCTAAGGGTTTTAAGAAGGTTGTTATTGTCGCTTCTGATGCTCCCGACATTGATAATAAATTAATCCAATCAGCATTAAAGTCTCTCGATAACAAAGACTTTGTGTTGGGTCCTTCTGTTGATGGAGGATATTATCTTTTAGGAATGAATAAATTCGCTCGTTTTTTATTTGAAAATATGACGTGGAGTCATGGTGATGTTCTCGCAGATACAATTTTAAAAATAAAAGAAAAAAACCTAAGCTGCGAGCTTCTAACTAATCTCATTGACATAGATCAAGAGTCAGACCTTAACGAATGGCTGAATACTGAAGCTGTTCACAAAGAGCTTCAAGATAATATTAAAAAAATTCATTATTTCAAATAGTTGACTCTTTTGGTTCACGCAGTAGTGAGACTTATTTTCTCTTACATTAGTAGAAAGAACGATCTCTTTGGTCTAGCATTATAAAATGAAAAAATTTATTCTTGCACTCACTTGTCTTTTTTGCATGTCTCTTTTTGCCAATACCTGTTGTATTTGCCAGACAGGGTCCTCACCCGAGAACCAAATTCACTGGTTTAAGAAAGGTTGTAGAGCCTGGCTTTCAAAACAAAAATCTTGTACTAGCAAACAAGTCGTCGGAGTTGATAAAAACTCTATGATCAACAGTGCAAAAGCATGTGAAGGTGGAAAAGTTAAGCTTGGATATGTTGGTCACTGGGGAAACTCAAATCAGCTAATTGACTTTATTGAATCTTCACTTGCTCCGACAATTAATTTTTACAATGTTGAAATTGATTACGATCAAACAGCCTGCACTTCAATGAATAAACCTGGATTAATAGAGAACTTTTTTGAAGGTTTAAACCTTAGTAAAAAATTAACTATTAAAGGAAACCAAGTCACGAGTACTGGAATTTGGGATGACTATCTTCCACACAAGACTAACTTTTGGGCAAAGATTGATAGTGATAATAAAGAAATTGAATTTCCAAGTTGTTCTCAGTTTGAAAATAAAACATGTTTTGGAAAATATCAAAAAAATGAATTTGGAAGATGTCTAGAAGATAGCTCAATTATTGAACTGTTTTGTAAAAAATCTGGAATCGCAACTTATAGGTGGAAGCGAAATGATTAAAGTTCTTATCGGTGTACTTATTTTGAATATTGGGATTGCTTCAGATCGTATCCAAAGAGATAGCGTTGCAAAAACCGAACTTGAAAATCTTAACTTTTTTACTAAAGGACGAGGGATGGTTATTTCTCCAGACCTTATCAATATGTATGAAATTTTAAAAAAAACAGGAATCGGACTTAGTACAACTGGGATACTAAATCAGAGATGGGGACTAAATCTCCTAGATAAAGAAGTTAAAGGTCTATTCAATGTTCCATATAAAAAGATGAATATGGGAGTTTTGGGTTGCGTTGCTTGTCATTCAGGTAGAGCTGCTGGCCAATGGATTATCGGACTTGGAAATAAAAATATAGATGTCGGACAAGTTGGTAAAGATGCCTATCTTGCAGAGTTGATCTGGGGAATGGCCCCAAGACCCACTAAGCCAGAATTTAGAGAAATTCATAATAGAGCTCTCGCATTCACTAAAATATTAAAAAATGATAATATTAATAATCTAACACAAGGCCTTGTTCCTACTTCTTTAGTGAAGACTTGGTTTTATGAAATTAATGAAGTTGAAATCCCTAGGCGCTTTGGAAGGGGACAAGTTAAAGTTCCTCATCTTTGGGGCTATGGTGAAAAAAGAAAGAGTGGCTCATTTTGGGATGGCTTTGCTGATGGAGTATATCCCGGTTGGGCTGTTGCAGTTGAACTTCGCGGTGGTCAGTCAGTTGAAAATGTCAGAGGCTACGTAGATAAGGTTCATCATGCAGAAGATCTACTAGGAGATCTATTACCTCCAAAATATCCATTTGAAATTGATCAAATTAAAGCGAGCCGAGGACAACAAAGCTTTGGTAAGTTTTGTATTAAGTGCCACGGCGAACATCTAAGAGACGAAAATAATCTTCCTATATTCAAAGAGTCTAAAGTCATCCCTTGGAAATATGTTAAAACTGACTATGAGCGCCTCGAGTTTGTCACTGATGAGTTTCTCAGTTTAATTGACAGTTCTCCTCTCAATGACCTTATGAAATATAAAGATAGGGACTTCAAAGGTTATGTTGCTCCAAGACTTTGGGGAATATGGTCGCGCTTTCCATACCTTCATAATGGCTCAATTCCAACACTAAGAGATTTATTCAACCCTAAAGAAGATAGACCTGTCGTTTTTAATCTGCATAGAGCCGGTGAGCTAGATCGTTATGATCCTATCAATTTTGGCTTAAAAGTTAATAGGGATATAGAATCTAGAGATTACAAAAAGATGTTAAAATCTGCTAAGAGAGGAAAACGTAATCTATATTACACGAAGAGAATGGGCCATGGAAACCAAGGTCATGAATTTGGATTTTTTAGAACTATGAGCGATTCAGATAAAACGGATCTAATTGAATATTTAAAAACTTTATGACCAGAAAACACTATCTTCATAAACTTGATTCACTTCGCGGAATTGCTGCGTTTTTAGTTGTTATTCTTCATTTCCAAGCTTATCTCACTCCGGTGGTGCAAGAGCTAGTTATGAAGGTTACACCTTTTATCCATCGATCTTATATTCTGGTTGATATGTTCTTTATCTTGTCGGGATTTGTTATGAGCTACACTTATACAAAAAAGTTTAGCTCTGGAATCAATTTTTCAATCTATAAAGAATTTATTCTTAAAAGATTTTTTAAACTATATCCACTTCATTTAGTAACCCTTTTGGTATTAGTCTTTTTACATCGAGGATTCTTTCCACTTTTTGATGTGCCCCCCAGTGACTTTTCTTTGATTAGAAACAACTTTCATATTCTTACAAACCTGACACTTCTTCAGTCTTCCGGTTTAGGGTGGGGAGACTGTTTTAATTGTTCGAGTTGGAACTATCCTTCGTGGTCAATTTCGGTTGAGTGGATAAGTTATTTCTTAGTACCTTCGCTTATGTTCATTCTGCGAAAGAGTAAGTGGGCAAGCTTTTCTTTTGTCGCCTTACTTTACTTGATGTTTTATTTATTTGTTGAGGTTCCTATTGGAAACACAGATGTTCTCACAATCAGAGGAATAATTCGTTGTCTTATAGGCATGAGCTTTGGAATAAGTATTTTTTATCACGCGTATAGTAAATTTGAAGCGAGTAATAAGCTTTTTTATGTAATATTCACTATTGCTTTTCTATCACTACACTTTGTTCCAATTGATACAATTTGTATCGTCCTTATGGGATTGATGTTACTTGTGACTTCAAATGTTCAAGCTACTAATTTCTTAGATTCAAAGTCACTGTTGTGGCTTGGGCAGAGGTCTTTCTCAATATATATGGTTCACGTTATAGTGCAGGGTGTTGTTGATTTTTCTGTTAGGTTATTTTTTGATGAGAGTCTATATAATGCCACTACTTGGGTGCAAATAATCATTTTTATCGGTTCGATTGGCCTTGTGCTTATGACTGCTGAGTTAAGCTATAGATTGATTGAGAAGAGATTGAACTCATACCTAAGAGATAAATTTTTGTAAAAAAATTGATACAATTTAAGCCCTTTACATATATCAACAGCGAGGTCATTATCCTCTCACGCTCATTAAACGAGCAAATATACTAATGAATAAGGATTTGATTATGAGTAACGGTACAGTAAAATTTTTCAACGAAACTAAAGGTTTTGGTTTTATCACTCCAGATGATAGCGGAGACGATCTTTTTGTTCATATCTCGGCAATTGAAAGCGGTGACCTTCGTGAGAACGATAAGGTTGAGTTCGAAATGGGTCAAGGTCAAAAAGGTCCTTGTGCAGTAAACGTAAGAAAGCTTTAAGCTAACTTATTTTTATTCAGGAAGCCTTTCGGCTTCCTCTTCAAACTTCATTTCTTCTAATTCTTCACTAATTTTATATTCCCACTTTTTGTAAACAGAAAGTCTTCCTTTAAAAAATGGGTAAACACCTAAACCTGTTAGTACACCAACTGCAAAACCTATATAATGAGCGAGATAACTTGTAGTGGGAGAGTAACTAGTGGGAACCAATAGAATAAAAAAAATGGCAAATACTTTCACCAGTCGTCGCGTGAACGTGATAGTTTCATCAATAAATAAATAGAGCACAAACCAAAGTCCCCAAAGGTAATAAATAACTCCTGAAATTCCAACGAGTGTTGTATTTTGCTTGAAGGCTAAAAGGACAAGTAGATTTACCAAAGCTCCCATCGTTATGCTCAATGGAATTGATATGATGTATCCATAAAAAGAAGTAACAAAATAGGTTAAAAAGAAAAGCATAAGACTGTTACTCAAGAGATGCTCTATTCCTCCATGAGCAAATAAAGTTGTAATTAGTCGCCAATATTCTTTATCTTTGAAAACGTTTTGAGGATTGGCACTTAAATAACTTGAGATCTGTTGAGACTCATTCCAATAAAAGAGACTGGTTACAATGCAAGCAGTTAAGAAAAATACTGAAATAGTTGTATTTCTTTTTACTTAGGTATGTCTCAACTAGCTTTGACTCAATTATCATGAGCTAAAGATGGCATCGATTAATATTTTGTCAACCTATGTTCATGATCTTAACAACTTACAGAGTATGTAAATACTTTATATTGCTAAATCTACTATGGTCAAATTACATGAGGAGTGCTACGTTGCGCAAATGAAAAATACAGATACAAAGACACCTAAGAAAGTTAAAAGCCCTACACCAATCGATCCAGGTGAACATAATTTTGGACGATTGAGTCGAGAAGATAGATTCACAACTGTCTATATCGGCAATATGTCATACGAACAAGATGAGTTTTCATTAAAGAAGCTATTTTCAACGTATGGAAAAGTTACTTATGTAAGACTTGTTAAAGATAAAAAAACTAATAAGAGTAAAGGTATTGCTTTTGTTCAAATGCCAACCGAGAAAGATGCACTTTACGCAATTGAGCGTTTAAACGGAACAAAACTTGATGGAAGAACTCTCAAGGTTTCTGTTGCCGTTGAGAATGATACTATCATTAAAACAAGAAACGGAGAACCAACTAGTGGACCAGTTAAAAAGGTTAAAGGTGAAGAATCTCCTGAAATTACTGAAGCTCCAAGAAACAGAAGAAGAGACAAAAAGACTGGTCTCGATCTTCTATTTGAAAATACTAGATCTTAATTGCACGTCCAAATTTTGGAATAATAAATAGTCTCTCATCGAGGCTATTTTTTTTGATTTCTTTTCGCAAAAACTCCTCAGGCTCGGAATACCCTTCATCAGTAAGTTTAAATGTACCAAAGTGAATGCCAATCATCTTATAAGATTCAAGATCTTTAAATGCTTGAATAGCTTCAGGAGGATTCATATGTGCACTTTTCATGAACCATCTCGGTTCATAAGCTCCAATAGGCAGAAGTGAAATCTCAGGGACTCCCAGTCTCTCTTTTATTAGATTAAAGAATGTTCCATAACCTGTATCACCAGCAAAATAAACTGATCTTGTGCCATTGATATAAAATCCACCCCAAAGCATTTCTCTCTTGTCGAAAAGACCACGAGCTGACCAGTGTTGAGCAGGAACAAAAGTTATCTTTAAAGATCCTTCATTTACACTTTTCCACCAATCTAAGTCTTGTGATCCTTTAATCTTTTCACTTTCCAGAAACTTACTCGTTTCAAGTCCTGCATATATTTTAGATTTATGTTTTTTAGAAAGAGTTCTCAAACTTTTAAGATCCAAATGATCGTAGTGGTTATGGGATATTAAGATAATATCAATTGGTGGAAGGTCTTCAAGTGCAATCCCAGGCTTTACGACCCTTTTTGGTCCAATAAAGCTCAAAGGAGAAGCTCTCAGTGAAAAATGTGGATCTGTTAAAATATTGATTTTATCCACTTGGATTAGAACTGTTGCATGATTAACGACAGTTATAATAAGTTCATCAGAGCGTTGAGCTATGGGTTGAAATTGGGATGATTTAATTTTCTCAGGCCAAGAGACAGAGTTCTCTATCCCTCTGATTTTCCACTCTAAAAGTGCTAAAAAATTTTTATCGGGAAGTGGTTCAATGTTTATGAACTTACCATCAATTTTTTGAGCTCCTTCATATGAGGCATATGTATGATTAGATATCATAATGAGAGTTAATAAAATTAAAAGTCTATACATCTGAAATCCTTTTTAGAGTATAATATGCCTTTGGAGGCGATATGAAAAAGTTAATTATTTTCCTAGTACTAATGTCAATCTCACATGCATCTGAGGTCGACTGGCCAAAAAACAATGCTGTGGCTTATGTTGCTAAGAAAACGATTTTTCTTTTTAAAGATGTAAAAGTCATAGGT
>Ga0307936_1001019_pt1 | contig 14554 bp, 15 predicted proteins | sample OrgLakmetagenom1_FD_201839 | JGI IMG/M metagenome (GOLD analysis project Ga0307936, IMG submission 201839) | Saline water microbial communities from Organic Lake, Antarctica - #1 | ecosystem: Environmental > Aquatic > Non-marine Saline and Alkaline > Saline | place: Antarctica: Organic Lake... | reverse complement strand
AGTGGGGAATTGATGGCAAGTCGAGCAGCTTCTTCAGCTCGCTTTTCACCAGAGCTTACGCCTACCCCCATAAGGGCTGATCCGGCGTTTTCCATAACACTACGAATGTCAGCGAAGTCAACGTTAATGATACCAGGCATGGTGATCAAATCAGAAATTCCTTCAACAGCTTGCTTTAAGATGTTGTCGCATTGCTGGAAGGCACTGCCAACGGTAGTTTCTTTGTCGACAATAGCGAGCAGTCGGTCGTTAGGAATGATGATCAGCGCGTCTACCTCTTTTTTCAATTCTTCGATTCCTTGTAGCGCCAGTCGCATCCGTTCTTGCCCTTCAAATAAGAATGGTTTGGTGACGACTCCGACTGTCAGAGCGCCGCTCTCACGGGCAATCTTGGCCACTACTGGGGCACAACCAGTTCCAGTTCCACCTCCCATACCCCCGGTGATGAAGATCATGTCTGACCCTTTTATAGCGTTGTTGATTTCTTCACGTGTTTCCTCGGCAGCTCGACGTCCCATATCTGGGTTTCCTCCTGCACCAAGACCGCGAGTAAGGTTCTTTCCAATGTGGATTTTCTTTTTAGCCAGTGAGTTGTGTAGGTCTTGCGCGTCACTATTGATAGCAATGAATTCCACCCCCTTCACTTTTGAATTGAGCATGTAGTTGACGGCGTTGTTGCCTGAACCTCCGATTCCTACCACTCGAATTCGTGCGAATGACTCCACGTCTGTAGTTATTTGTTCCATACGACTAGTTTCTATATCAGTTGTGGTTGGCACCCACCCCGTAGGCCCTTCCGTTTATAATGTCTATATAATACACGGGTAGTGAAAAGCTGTCACGACCTTGATTTAATCAAGAATCGTGTGATTGTAAATAGTTAAAATAGTGGTATTAGGGCAGGAATTGACTGAACCAAGAGAGAACGCTGCGCTTGGTTTTTTTGACGACGCCAATTGCGCTCGTGTCTTCGTTATCGCTAGCACCCCACATGCACAAGCCATAGGCAACACCCCAGGAAGCGTCCCTCAATTTAGCCGTTTTGCCGATGTCCAGGGTCGCGATGCGAGCCGGAAGATCAAGTGTGCGCTTGGCCGTGTCGAGCACAAGTGAGTTGCTGGCACCCCCGCCAGTCAAGATGACTCCGGCTGGCAGCAGACCATCACGTTTGATCTTTTTGAGGTGTGCATCGATTAGTAAGAAAATATTTTTCATCCTGTCATCAATGATTTCATCAAGTTTCTTTTTTGAGAAGGTTGCGCTACTCATGCCACCGCGTTTGATTTTTTCTGCTTCTTCTAGTGAGATGCGTAGGCCAAGGGCAATGTCGTTGGTGATGTTGTTTGAGCCAACCGGGAAGATTTGGAGAGAGATAGGAATCATGTCTTCAAACACCACGATTGAGGTGGTTTCAGCCCCGATGTTTGTCAGGATGCAGCCAGCTCGTTTTTGGGCTTTATTGAGCATAACAAAGCTGGCTGCCAGCGGGGAAGCAATGATGTCTTCGACATAGATACCGAGCCCTTCGATAGTAGAGATCAGGTCGTGTACATGTTGCTCAAAGGTGGTGATAAATAAACTATCTACCTCGAGCTTTGTCCCGCGCAGCCCCTGTGGTCGACCCAGAACCTCTGTACCATCGACGGTATATCGTAGTGGGATACCGTGCAAGATTCGTCGGTTGGGAAGGCGGTCGCCAACCCGTTCCTCGCTATCTTGCATGACTTTGTCTAGATCAGACTGTACGATCTCTGAATCGGCCCGAGCAGGGATTATTTCTCCATGCGCGTACATTTCCTCGAGACCAATACTACCGATCCCGACGTGCGCTCGCTTGATGGTGACACCAGCGTTTTTTTCTGCCTGAGCGATGGCGCTTTTGATACTGCGTGACACTTCTGCCTCGTTCATGATGTACCCATTTTTGAGACCGCGACTTTCTGCTAGGCCGGTGCCAATGATTTCTGGGCGTGGTGGTTTATTGTCAGACGCTGCTTTGGGCAGGCGAGCTACGGCCACTTTTACATGGTAGGTTCCAACATCAATCCCGGTAATAATTTTTTCAGCCATAGGGTTACTTGAGAGCAAAGTGCTTACGCCACTTGGCTTCGTGTTTATCCATTGTATCCCCATGCTCGAATCCTTTCAAATGCAGACAACCGTGAATAAACAGGTAGCCGACATAGCCTTCTTGGCTGAGGTCAAATTTCGCCGCTTCGCCGGCAGCGACCTGCGGACAGATGAACATTTCACCCGTGCGCTCATTAAGCGGGAAGGAGAGTACATTGGGGGAGTATGATTTGTTCCGGTATTGCTGATTGAGGGTCGCTGCCCGAGTTGTACCAATAAACACCAACGACAGCTCGTAGCGCTTACCCAGAATGCTTTTAGCTATATCTGCGTACTTGTGTTGGGGGTATGATTTAACTGTCGAGCTAATAGTGAGTGGCATGTTTACTAGTATAACAGAGGGTAAAGAAAAACCGCCCTAGTAGTAAAGGGGCGGTGGTTACCTTACGACAAAGGGGTGTCTACTTCAAAGCCATCTTTTGCGAGTTCGATCAAAAGCCATGATTTACTCAACTCTGCATCTTTTAATTTGCATATATAGTTGTAGCCGCGAGTCAGTCGCTCATTTTCTTCTACTTGCTCAGACAGCTCTTTTTCCAGTGATGCGCACTTTGTTTGAACTTCCATCAGCTGTTTTTCCACTGCTTCAGCGCGTAGAGTTTCCTGTCTGAGATGGTTAGTTGCATCGACTTTCTGCTGTTCAGCATCCGCATGCGCTTGTCTGAGTACTCGGGTCGTGTTGTCAGTTTGCAACCCCTGAACTTGAGCTTTGGCCCGTGTTGTCCGTTTGTGGGCTCCTTGCAGCATCCCGAGCAAAAGTATGATCATATCACCTCGGGGGTTTTTGGGCATTTTATTAACAATTTTTTTGCGGTCTGCAGGCGACATTTCCATCAGTTTGCCAATCCTGTCTGTTTCAACTTTCTTGTTAGGCATGTCAGAGCTCCTCCTGTGCTGATTTACATCTGGCAGCACCATCTCACGTTTTTGTCTAGTTTGCAAACAAAAAAGCCCCGCAGGGCTTTTTTGTTATCGTCGACCTCGTCCGCGGTGTTCTTGGACTACTCCGAGCTTGACCAGTTTCTCGTAGGCTTCTGCTTTGTTGAGTTTTTTCAACTTGGCTGTCCTTCGGACATTGCCACTTTTGATACGAGTGAAGTATCGACCGCCGCGTACCTTAGGAACAATACCAGCACCTTGCATACGCTTGGTGAACCGACGAATTACGTTCGCGCTAGACTCGTTGTTATTTTTTTCTACTTCTACATTTGTTGCCATATATGCGCGCAAGAATAGCATATTGAGAAGGAAGTGCAAGGGAATGGTGAAGCTGGAATGGGCAGTTTATAAAAAACCGCGAGGTGATCGCGGCTTGTTTATATGTGAAGCTAGTTGCTATTTATATCGTCACTACTCCGTTGCGACGTTTCAATTTCCTAATGAGAATGTCTTGGGGGACGTATTCTTGGTTGCGAGCATTCATGTCGCGCAGGATTACGGTATTTTCGACAAATTCTTTCTGACCAACGATGATCGAGTAATTGACCCCTTTGCTTTCGGCGTCGCGTAGTTGAGTCGAGAGCGAATCGCTGGTGAGGTCGTGGTGTACTGGAATGCCAGCCTTTCGCAATGAGTCAACCAAGAGCAGACTGCGTACCTTTGGCCCAAATCCGAGCTGTACGACGTATACCGATGGCTTGCTAGCTTTGGTGCGCGGATTCCGAGCGGGAGCTTTACTGTCGTTTAGGGTGATGATTAGTCCAGCTGCGGGGGTTTTGTGACCTGTGTTACGCGCTACAAATTCATCGAATCGTCCACCTCGGGCGCTAATTGGCTTACTGTGATCCTCGGTATTGATATCAATTGCAAACATCGCATCAGAGTAACATTCGTGATGACCCATCATTTTAGAATCGATCTCGTACGGAGTTTCGCTCATATCTAAATACTCGATGATCTCTCGAAAGTGCCTGCGGCTGTTGTCGCTTAGGTATTCAAGCGGGTTGGGGCTAGTCTGACCAAGTTCGTGGTTATCATCAAGGAGCGCCTGCAGAGCGAGCATCGGGTGTTCTTTCATAGCCTCGCGAGCGTTTACGGGCATGGTGTCGATTCGTTTACGCAAATAGTTGCCCAGCTCACGTCCGTAGCGGGTGACCGATTCACTGCAACCAAGCGAGTTGATACGAACAGTGTTGTCGGTGTACCCAAGCTCGTTTGCGACGCTCCGAGCAACCTGGATCAGGATAGCTTCAGCGATACTGCGATTAACATTAAATATATGAAAGGTGACCGCTGATTCACCGGTCCGGGGAACTTGGTGTACATCAAACATCAGTACTGGCTTTTCAAGCGCGTGGAACTTTTCGTCACAGTAGGTAGCGATACCTGAACTGAGGAGTCCTTGGTGAGAATCAACCCGCTTGTTGGTCCCGGTAACGGTATGTGGAGCTTTTTTTTCACAGGCACGACATTCAGGAGCTTTCTTGATTTGGTCGACGGTCTGGAAGCCAAAGTGTTCGGCAGCTTTATTTGCGACTTTAAGGAAATCTGTTGGTGTGTGTGACATAAGCAATTGATTTATTCGTTACTAATTCCGGTAATTTCGACTTTTCCTGGCAAAAAATCGATGGTGGTTGGTGGGAAAAGGCGCAGCCACGCTCGACCGATGATTCGTTCCTCTTGTAAAACGCCCCAGACCCGGGAGTCTGAACTCTGGTCGCGATTATCACCCATGACAAAGTACTCACGAGGCCCCATCACCTCGGTACGAGGGGCGGCAACCTCCATTGATTGAACGTATGGTTCGTTGAGGGTGAAACCATCGGGGTTTGCTTCATTAATGATCGTTACGTTGGACTCCTCGATAGTTATGGTGTCGCCTGGTAAGCCGATCACTCGTTTGATGAAGTATTTAGAAGGATCACGCGGGTAGCGGAAAATCACCACGTCACCCCTTGCTGGGTCGTCTAAATAGTAACTGAGCTGATCAACGATCAGGTACTGTCCATTTTCAAATGTATTGTCCATCGATGCTCCCGAGACAATAAATGGCTGGGCGATAAACATGCGGATTGGCACTACGATAATGATAGCCAGTAGAGCAAAGCGGACCATTTCAGTCAGGGGGTGTTCTTTTTTTACTGCCTGGTTTTGCTTGGCATTGTTGGTGCCGTCAGTGATTGGCACAACGTCTTCTTTGGTTTCAAGATCAGGTGAAGTGCTCATACGTTACTCACTAGTATACTCGATTTTTACCTTGTCTCCAAATTAAGGAAAATAATGAGCACAGCGACTATATTTTCTTTATATCTCAATTCATTCCTGTCCGAGAATGAATTGGTAGATGATGCGTTTTAGGCTTATGAGTAAACGTATAATTGCTAACCTGAAGCTATCATTACTGACGTCGGGGTTTCTATACCAACACTTTCATTAAAGTTGTGATCAGTATGAAAAAACTGCGAGCAAGGTATTTTCTGGTATGCTGTTACATACATGAAATACATCGTCCCTTTAGGCAATCCTGGCGATCGCTATGCAGATACCCGACACAACGTTGGGTGGTTAGCGATGGATTATGTCATCGAGTCTCGTACTTGGCCACGTCTAATCGAAGACAAAAAACTAAGCGGTCGAAGCACCGGAGGACGAATTGGTGGTGAGCCAGTAGCGGTCCTTTACCCAGATACCTTTATGAATAATTCTGGTGCAGCAGTCGCCAAGCTAGTGCCACAAAGTGAGGTGGGAGATTTGATTGCCTTACATGACGATATTGACCTACCGTTTGGTGTCATCAAGATAAGTGCTGGGCGCGGCGGTGGAGGTAACAACGGGGTGTCATCAATTATTCAAAAGCTGGGGTCAAAAGATTTTGTTCGCATTCGAATTGGTATTGCCCCGAAAAGCTTTTGGACCGGCAAGACCAAGCGGCCACAGGGCGGCGGGCCGCTCGAGCGGTTTGTACTCAAGCCCTTTAGTCCTAGTGAGCGCAAACAACTCCCAGATATACTTGCCACAATTGATGCTGCGATAGCTGTGGTGATAGAACAAGGAGTCGAGGCTGCGATGAATCAGTACAATTAAAAAACACCCCCGACCTATATCAGGGGTGAAATGACTTTTTAGTCATCAGGTTGCTTCGTTTGGAAGTCCTTGGTTTGGTGTATTTCTGTCGACGGCAGTGGATTATGATTCGGCGTCACAGATGCTGTTGGTGGCGGCTGTGATTCCTTTTTATACTGCCGCCATGCACCGTAGAAAGATAGCAGCATACCGGATGCTAGCACCAAGGTAAATAAGTTTCACTTAGCACTAGATACACGAACAAAGCTGAGGTAAGGAAGGTGAGACCAAATACCCCCAGATATGATTCCGATAAACATGGGCATTACTATTTTACTCCCTTTCATAAAAACGTTCGTGCGTATTTAGACATATTAAAAAACAAAAATACAAAAAACGGCGACCCTGTGGGCCGCCGTTTTTTTTGTATTTTTGATTGCTACCTTATGCTTCTTGCGCTTCCTTGTATGACAAGGTCATTTTTTGTTCGTTTGGTTCAAAGAGGGTGATTTTGAATTTTTGCACGCCACCGAGTGATAGGGTGCTCTTGAGATTTTCTTCGGTTTCAAATTCAGATACGTGTACTAGCCCCGCGACACCTTCTTCGATCGAAGCTAGTGCACCGTGCTTGTTGTACTTGATCACAACACCATTCACGAGGTCACCTTTCTTGTACTTCTTAGAAGCTGATACCCATGGATTTTCTTTCAACTGCTTGATTGAAAGTGAGATCTTGTCGTCTTTTACTTCGATTACCTTCACTTTGACCGGGTCACCAACCTTGTAAAGGGCTTTGGTGTCTTCAACCAGACCCCAGTCGAGTTCAGAGATGTGCACGAGACCTTCTAGTCCTGGTTCCAGTTTCACAAATACCCCAAAGTCTACGGCGCCAGTTACTTCACCTTCGACGACACTGCCAACTTCGTAGTGGTTGACCTTTTCTTCCTTATCTTCTTTTTCTTGCAGTCCTTTTTCAGAAAAGATCAATTTATGTTCTTTCTGATCAGCTGTAATCATCACGACTGATAGGTTTTGACCTACGAGCTCGTTCAGGGCGGTGAGGATTTTATCCTTGTCACCATCACTGACCCGTGGATAGTGTTCGGTTGAAAGTTGTGAGGCTGGAAGGAATCCATAGATGCCTTGCCATTCGATGATCAGCCCACCTTTGTTGGCTTCTTTCACTTCGAGACTCAGGATATTGCCGCTCTTGACTGCTGCTTCTGCGTCAGCCCAGATAAGTGCCTGTCGTGCTTCTTTCAGAGAAAGCTCAATGTGACCTTCTTCGTTTTCGCTCATCACTACTTTGGCCTCGATGCTGTCGCCGACTCCTACTTTTCGTAGAATGTCTCGGGCGTTCATGTATTCACGACCATAGATAATACCGGTCCCGATTTGTGGGATATCGATATATACTCGGGCGCGCCCGATTGCTGATACGGTTCCGGCGACTACGTCACCAGGTTCTGGGAGTGTCTTCACCGCTTCGATGAAGCCACTCATGATGCCAGCAGGTACTGCGGTAGCAGTACTGGTTGGTGCATCTGTTGCAGATTTTCCAAATCCAAACATATTATTTATTGTTTTAATCCGACGACACGCGTCCGCGCAACCTATTCTCGTCTCCCAAGTAAGGGGTTGGACCCCTTACTTGGGATGGCAGTTGTTCGTGAGCACGGGGTTTAACGTGTGTCGCTAGAATTGTTAATACCTTTCGGTGCAGGAAATATAGCATATACAGTATAAATGTCGACTAAAAATGAGGCACTCATCTTGCTAACCGAACACTTATAAAGTTAAAGTTAAGTGTTCATAATGAAACAGCGAAAAGCATACGTTACGCGCATTATTGAAGATGTAAAAGTTACTGGGTGAGTGTGTTGAGGGGTAGATGGCTGGGTGGAAACCTTTCAGGTTTCCACCCAGCCATCCTTTGCTGTATACTGGTGCCACTATGGTTATTTCATACAACGGTGGGCAATCCTTTAAAGTGAGCTTTGGCGATACCACCCTCGCCTTTAATCCAGCCAGTAAAACGTCCAAATTGTCCGATCCGGTTAAGTACGGTGCCGATGCCGCATTTGTGTCTTTTTGGCACAAAGATTTCAATGGTACCGATCAGGTCGCTCATGGCACCAAGCAGCCGTTTGTGGTCGATACCCCTGGGGAATTCGAGATTGGCTCAGTGGTCGCTCGTGGTTTTGGAGTCAAGACTACCTATGACAAAATCGAAGGGTACAACACTATCTTTCAGGTTCGCCTCGAAGACATGAATATGGTGTTTTTAGGAGCACTCAATGATCCAGAAATCGATCCAAAGATCCTCAGTGAGCTTGGAGACATCGATATTTTATTCCTCCCAATCGGTGGTGGTGATGTGCTTGAGGTGCCGCAAGCCTCTAAATTGGGAGTTAAGCTTGAAGCTAAGCTGGTTATCCCAATGCACTACGAGAAAGCTTCGCTCGATACATTCCTCAAAGAAGAGAGTAAAGATGGACTCAAGCCAGTCGATAAGCTCACCATCAAGCGATCGGGAGTCGCTGTTATGGAGGGTGAGGTGGTCGTACTTAGTTCGTAATACGTAATGTTGAGTATCTGTGATCAAAAAACTCTTACGCAACATCAGACAAAAGCCAAAGGCTGTCCGTGAGCAGTACGCTTTTTGGATCGCTTGCTCTTTGACGAGTGTGGTAGCACTTGTCTGGGTAGCGACTACCTGGGGGCAGTTTGATGCAGCTGCTGGGTCGGAAGAAACTGCTGCCACGAAACCAGATACACTATCGGACTTTATGGAGGGGACACAATCTCAGATGAGTTCGTTGCAACAACAGGTGCAGGACATACTACCGGTTGTCCAGCCAGAAGATACAGATACAGTCGATACTGAAGTATCAGCCACTTCCAGTAACCAAGCAGCAGCAGTTATACCAGCTCCGCCAGTGACCGCTAGACAGGAAATAAGGATTGCTACTACTAGTGCCACAAGCGCTACTGGTCAGGGTAGTAACTAGTTGTGATAGTGTCAATTAAATGGTCGACAGCTTTCAGGCTTGGGTGGACACGCAATCCCCATTGAATGCGAAAATCATGCCTTGCCGCATTATCAGTCAGATGTGGTATCATACCGAACAATATTGAGTGGGTAAGTTAATAGTCAGTAAATATATCTATGCCGAAAAAGACCGTCAAGGAAGAACCGATCCAGCCAGGATCAGACAACATCATCCCACAAGGGATTGTGGGTGAAATGGAGACAGCATACCTCGACTACGCTATGTCGGTGATCACTTCGCGGGCGTTGCCTGATGTGCGTGACGGACTCAAGCCAGTTCACCGCCGGATTTTGTACAGTATGCGTCTCAACGGTTTGACTTCGACTGCTAAGTTCAAAAAGTCTGCGACTGTGGTCGGGGATGTTTTGGGTAGCTTTCACCCGCACGGTGACTCGGCTGTGTATGAATCGATGGTTAACCTGACGCAGGATTTCAAAACTCGCTATCCATTGGTGTTAGGACAAGGAAACTTTGGTTCAATCGACGGAGACTCGGCAGCGGCCTATCGATACACCGAAGCCAAGATGTCTAAGTTGTCAGAAGAGCTTTTACGTGACCTCGAAAAAGATACAGTCGACTGGCGACCAAACTTTGATGGTACCAAAAGAGAGCCAACTGTATTACCAGCCGCTGCACCAAATCTACTTTTAATGGGTGGACTGGGAATTGCGGTTGGAATGGCGACCAACATCCCACCGCACAACCTACGTGAAGTGGTCGCAGCGTCTATTCATCTGGCTGACAATCCAGACGCGACTACTGACGATTTACTGAAACACGTGCAAGGGCCAGATTTCCCAGTGGGCGGAATTGCCTTTGATAAAAAAGCCATTGCCCAAGCCTATGCTAACGGTCGTGGTGGTGTCGTGGTCCGAGGCGAGGCAGAAATCGTCGAAGATAAACGCGGCGCCTTTGCTATTGTAATTACCTCGATCCCATTCCGGGTGAACAAAGCTGACATGCAAGAAAAGATCGCTAACTTGGTGCGTGAGAAAAGGATTGAAGGTATCCGTGAAATGCGTGACGAATCTACTACTACTGATGATATGCGGGTGGTGATCGAGCTGAAGGCCGGTGCGCAACCACAAACCGTTTTAAATAAACTATACAAGCACACTCAACTCGAAGACACCTTCCACTACAACATGGTGGCGCTAGTCGACGGTGTCCCGCAGACTTTGTCACTTAAGGCGATCCTGCAGGAGTACCTCAAACACCGAGTTGAGGTGGTTCGACGACGAACCCAGTATGACCTCAATAAAGCCAAAGACCGTGAGCATATCTTACTCGGTCTGAAAAAAGCCCTTGATCATATCGACAAGATCATCAAGCTGATCCGTGCCGCTAAAGACGTCCCGACTGCGCACGCGAGCTTGATGAAAGAATTCAAATTCTCGATTGTGCAAGCACAAGCAATTCTTGATATGCGCCTGCAAAAGCTAGCCGGCCTCGAACGCAAGAAGATTGAAGACGAACTAGCCGAAGTTCAGGCGTTGATCAAAAAGCTCGAAGCTATCCTTAAGAGTAAGGCAAAAATGCTCAAGATCATCAAAGACGAATTGCAAGATATCGCCGATAAATTTGGTGATAATAGGCGCACTAAGATCGTCAAAGGTGGAGTCAAACAAATCAACCCAGAAGACCTCATCCCTGACGAAGAGTCGGTACTAGTACTTACCAAAGGAGGCTACGTCAAGCGGACCAACCCAGCAGAATACAAAGTGCAAAAGCGCGGGGGAGTCGGGGTGGTTGACCTCAATACCAAAGAAGAAGATATCGTAACCACACTGATCACGACCTCTAGCCACAGTGACCTCTTGTTCTTCACTGATGCTGGAAAGGTCTATCAATCAAAGATGTACGAAATCCCAGAAGGTCGTCGAGCGACCAAGGGTAAATCAATCATGAACTTCCTGCCGCTGACTAGCGATGAGCATGTCACGTCGGTACTGGCTGTCCGTAAAGAAGATTGGGAAGGTGACTGGAGTCTCATGATGGTGACCAAAAATGGTATCGCCAAAAAATCAGACGCTGGAGCTTTCAAGGACGTGCGCCGTTCCGGACTGATTGCGATCACGCTGCGGGATGATGACTCGCTGATTGCTGCGCAGTTTGTCGGTAAGAATGATCAAGTATCACTGATCACAAAGCTCGGGCAGGCGATTCGTTTTGAAGAATCAGATGTACGACAAATGGGTCGAACGGCAGCCGGAGTGACAGCAATGAAGCTTGATAAAAATGACCGGATTATATCCGCTGAAGTGCTCAAAAAAGACGCAGTTGATCGTGAGATTTTGATTGTAACCGAAAACGGCTACGGCAAGACCACTTCAGCCAAGGAATACAAAATCCAAAAACGTGGTGGTTCTGGAATCAAGACCGTCAAGGTAACTGCCAAAACTGGCCCAGTAGTCCGCGGCATCATTATCACCGGCGAAGAACGGGTCGAGGGTGAGCTCGTCATCATGAGTAAGAAAGGTCAGGTAATCAAACTACCACTCAAGCAAGTCCCAGCCCTCAAGCGAGACACTCAAGGAGTAAAAGTAATGAAGATGCGTGCCGGGGATGCAATTGCTTCTGTTGTCTTTGTCTAGTAGAGATTTCAACCAGTTTAATTACAGCCGTTACCACTAAAAGTTTTCACAAAGCAGCCCGCGAGGCTGCTTTGTCTGGTGTATACTAAAGGTATGAAATTTGTCATTCCAGAGGTTGTTGCCTCGCAGTTCCATTTACGAGAGGGTGATAAAGTTGGGGACTTTGGCGCTGGTAGTGGATTCTTTTTAAAAATCCTTAGTGATTTAGTCGGGCCAGAGGGTCGGGTTTACGCCTGTGAGATTCAGAAAGTTTTGGTAGAAAAACTCGGCGATCAAGCTCGGGTGCAGGGGCTCGAAAATATCGAATTATTATGGTGTGACCTCGAAGAGACTAATGGTAGTAAAATCCAAACAGACTCACTCGATGCTGGAATTATGGTCAATACGCTCTTTCAGTTTGAAGAACGGGAATTAGCTGCTGCTGAAATCCGCCGAATATTGCGCACCGGCGGCAAACTGATGATCGTCGATTGGTCCGAAACCGTTCCTGGATTAGGACCAAAGCCCGATCGCTTACTGACCAAGGATGACTGCACAGCGTTGTTTGAATCACATGGGTTTATCTTTGAGCGTGATTTCCCAGCGGGCGAGCATCACTATGGTTTAGCTTTTCGAGCGGTATGAAACTCCGACCCTTCGAATTAGCGTTAGTGATTATTTTTGTTGTCCTTGGACTGGCTGCGCTTGCCTTGCTAGCTAGTTATGACGGTGGTTCGTCTGGACCAGAAGAAGGTGAGGTGGTCACTGGCCCAGTGCAAATCTGGGGTACTATGCCAGGTTCAGGAATGCAGACTGTACTTGATGAGTTGGTTGCTAAAAATGAAACCTACAAAGACGTATCGTATCGATACATAGCACCCGCTCAATTTGAACAAACCCTGACTAACGCACTCGCAGACAGCCGCGGTCCTGACATTATCTTGACGTCACATGAAGAGTTGGTCGACTCCAGGAGCAGGATCGCACCATACTCATATGAACAATTCCCTCTGCGCGACGTCAGAGATCGCTACATTGAAGGCGCACAGATATATGCGCTTTCTGATGGGGTGTACGCCCTGCCAATTGCTGTTGATCCGATGGTGTTGTTTTGGAATCGAGACATCCTCGCTACCGAAGGGTATCTAGCTGCACCCAGCACGTGGGAAGAGCTGATCAACGTACAATTTAACGACTTAATCCAACGTGATTTTGATCGTACTATTAGACGTGGCGTGGTAGCGATGGGCGAGTATAATAATGTTCGTAATGCCTTTGGTTTGGTGTCTATGTTGCTTATGCAATCGGGGTCGCAGGGGGTAGCCGATGTGGCTAGAGGATACGAAATCAATCTTAACCGGAGTATCAATGACGCCAGTAATCCACTGCGTACCGTTGCAGATTTCTACACCCGCTTTAGTCGACCAGCCAACACGTTGTATTCCTGGAATCGTTCGTTTGCCGAGGACCGGAACGAATTTATTGGTGAGGATTTAGTATTCTATTTTGGTTACGCCAGTGAAGGTCCAGTACTTGAACGCCTTAACCCTAATCTCAACCTTGATATTTCTGAAGTTCCGCAAGGGGCTGCAGCCAGTGTCCGTCGTACCTATGGTAGATTTTATGGGTTATCACTTTTACGCAGTACTGATAATCCCAATGGTGCGTACTCCGTCATGGGTACTCTTGGTGGATCCAGTATTGCTGACCGAATTGCAATCGGGTCTGACCTAACACCAGTAACGAGGCAAACTGTTGCAGCCGGGAGCAATACTACTTACGGACGCATCTCGTACCAATCGGCAGCAATTGCCTACGGTTGGCTGAACCCGGATCCCGATGCTACCGATATAGTTTTCGCTACTATGATGGAGGACATCAATGAAAATCGCAGTTCAGTCGATGGAGCAACTGGGGATACGATTGATCGTCTCGGGTTTGAGTACTAATGTATACTATGGCTATGAGACAGCTTTACTACACCCTACTATTATTTGCAGCTTCTGCGCCGGTAGCACTATTTGCCCAAGGTGATGACAAAAAGTTGACTTACAAGCTAGAAAATCCTCTCAAATTTGATACGCTTGAAGGCTTACTCGTCGGTATTCTCAATGTCTTGCTGATAATCGCAGTGCCAATTATCGTCTTCTTCCTCATCTTTGCTGGGTTTTCTTATGTCACCGCCCAAGGAAATCCTGAAAAGATCAAGCAAGCCAGCCGCGCCCTAACGTATGCCATTATTGGTGGGGTACTTATCCTTGGTGCAGTGGCAATATCTGAGATCTTGCAAAACGTAGTGGAGTCATTTAGTACAGAGTCTGCAGCTCAGGTCGCGCCTGACAACGCAGCTGTGCCTAGGTAGTTACTAGTGAAAATATATTATGGATCAAACACCCACCACGTACTCTGGACTCGTAAACGAAATCATTGATTTCATCAACGTACTCATCCCAGCGATGTTTGCACTTATATTCGTGTACTTCATTTGGAAAATGATCGATGCGTGGGTATTGCACGCCGGCGACCCCAACAAAATCCAAGAGGGAAAGACGTTTGCCATAACGGCAATACTTGTCCTGGTGGTGGCGCTGAGTGTCTGGGGGATTGTAGCCATCATCCGCACTTCATTTCTTGCTCCAGCATAAGCACCAAATACCATTTACTATTCTCAAACTTGTAGTATAATTATTATATAACAACTTAGATTTATCGTATGTACAAAACTCTTACTAGTCTGACTCTGTTCTTGTTTCCAGTCTTGGCCGGAGCCCAAGGTATCGCCAACAGCGCAGACGC
>Ga0307936_1000939_pt1 | contig 15351 bp, 10 predicted proteins | sample OrgLakmetagenom1_FD_201839 | JGI IMG/M metagenome (GOLD analysis project Ga0307936, IMG submission 201839) | Saline water microbial communities from Organic Lake, Antarctica - #1 | ecosystem: Environmental > Aquatic > Non-marine Saline and Alkaline > Saline | place: Antarctica: Organic Lake... | reverse complement strand
TTAACGTTATACCTTTTTGGGGTGATAAAGTTAATAATGAAGTCGGTATTAGTAGAGTTGATGTTGACCTAAATTATAATGTTGAACCTAAAGCTATTTTTATCGGTTCTATTTTTAGTGATAATGATAAAAATAGTGTTAATAAAAATTGCAGGGCCAGAAAAAAATTAGGTAAGGTATGTGAAATGGGAGAAGGTAAAGGTACTATAAACATAATAAGAAAAAATAGGTTAGGTGATACAGAAAAATTTAATTTAGAGGGTGGTCAGTTAATCAATGACGATGGAGTGTGGGCCTTTCAATTACCAATGAATCTAGATTATAAAGTGACTGATGAATTTGGTGACCTAATACCTACTGATAACCCTAATATTGGTATACCTACTAGAACCAACGTAAGGTTTAAAATAGGTATGAATGAAACTGGCGGTGAAGGTAGGATAAGGACTAGAGCTAAATATCTAGTACCTCATAACCCTAATTTACCTAGTGAGATAGATTATTCATTTGATGAATCTACCTCTGATATACATTTTAGGGATATGTTTTGGAATAAAATATATACAGTTAAAAACCACATAACACGTTTTCAACGAAACCCTCGTAAAGAGAATAGAAACTTCATTGGTTTTAAAGATGTGGATGACTGCGTTGGTACGAAGAACCCATTACCTTTTAATAAACTAGATACAGATTTTAATCCTTTATTTATTGTACTTTGTTTAATAGTAAACTTTATTATTACGATAGTAGACACAATAAACAAAGTAGTTACTGCTAAATTTTTAGGTATAAAACCTTTCTGTGATTTTGGTTGTGTTAAATTAACGTGTCCAATTAATGAAACTGAATATGCACCTGGTTGTCGTCGTGACTGTGAGAGAGGAGGGGCTAACGGCAGTACGTCTCAAGCTAGAAAATGTTTTAGTTTAGCTCTAGCTGAGGCTTTAAATGTTTTTGAATTTGACTTTTATAACGATTGGATTAATGGGTCTCTATATCCATTTTTATTAAAATATAAAAAGGTCTCTTCTAATGAAGAGAAATTCTGTGGTAGTGAAACAGGTGATTATAACATTGTGGATACTTATTTTGAAGGTGGTAGTGGTGACGACAGTTCAGATTCTAACCTAAGTGAGGGTGTTGCTGTGAGTTACGAAGGTGAGTTATTTTATAAACCAATAACTGACAAAAAATTAAATTTTTACAATACTGACATATATGAGTTAGGTTCAGTACTTGATTGTGATTGGCAAGGTAAAGTTAAAATACAAGGTGATTTAGTTAATAGTAGTTATAAAAGACCTCCTTTAATAGGTGAAGGTGAGACAACTGGTAGTGACCCATTATTTTTTGATATCGACTGTTCTGGTGTAGATATAAATCGTGACCAATACAACAATATTAGGCGTATATGCGAAATAGGCCTTGGTTTAGATGAAGGAGATTCACAGGATGGTCTTATAAACAGGCAAGATATTGATGATAAATTAATTCGCTCAAAATTAATAAAATTAAATGTAGATGCGTACGAAAGTAGTAGGTTAACTGATATTAACTCTGACTTTAATGGTAGTGAATATGGGGATTATAGGGGTCAGTTCAGTGAAGATGGGATGGCACAATACCAAAACTCATTTTTCTTTTACTTTGGAACTAAACCTAATAGCACAGCAATTGATTTAATGAATAGTAAATATTTCACTGAATGTACAACAGAGGTTGAAAATATAATTAATATCTCTGGGGTTGTTACTGAAGTAACAACTGTAGGTGGTAGTGACGGAACAATAAGTATCAATGTTAACGGTGGTACACAACCTTACACATATAAGTGGTACGACTCAAACGAATCAAATTCATTATTAAGTGACAATAAAGACATTAATGGTTTAGCCAGTGGTAGTTACTTTGTTGTGGTTGAAGACGATAACGGGGTTACGACTAAAAAAACATTTGTTGTTAGAGGATTAAGGGAGGTAAATGGTGAAGTTTCCACTAGAAACACTGAGAGTGCATCATCTAACAATGGGATTATATATGTTAGCTCGTTAACTGGCGGTATTCCACCTTACACGGTTCAAATTTCAGGACCATCCCAAGCAACTAAAAATAATGTGCAATTCAGTACGTCATTTACAGGTTTAGATGAGGGTAATTATACAGTAACAATAACAGATAGTAATACCCCAAGTGATAGTGTATCTTACGAAGCAACAGTAGAGGTACCAACACCACTTTCTGTGACTGTTGATACTGAAGATAGCTATTGTGTTGGGTTTAATTCAGGTGTTATAACAATCAACATAGCTGGAGGTACACCTTTTTATGACGTTGTTTTTAGAGATATTTCAGACCCTAACAATCCATTTGTATTTAATCGTAATGTTAATTATAGTGATAACGCAACAGCTCAAATAAGTTATAATAATTTACAGGCAGGTAGTTATGATTTTTACGTAGTCGATGATTTAAATCAAAGGTTCCCTAGTGCAGAAAATACACAAGAAGAGATAATTATAACTGAAACAAGTAGGCCTACTTTAACTAGGTCTGGTGGTGATTTAGAAGCTGGTAACCTAAAAGTGGATAATGAATACACCTTAGAAGACGGTGATGGTAATGTATTAGAGACTTTTACAGCTAATAATACGACAGAAACACTAACAGGTTACAGTGAAGGTAATGGACCTTATCAGATAACAAGTGAAGGGTGTAGTAGTGATTTTATTGAATAATATGAGTGATAAAAAAATTAGATTAAATAGTGAAACTTCACAGAATTCTGTGAATGAGGATTCTTTTGTCAAAATTAATTTAGAAAATAAAACTAATTTACTACCTATTGAGAGTATTAATAACATAGTAAACTTAGGTGATAGGTTTAATAAAGAAAGACAAGAAGCTACTCAATACAGATTAACAGGTCAATTTAACACATTATTCACCAACGTATTATTTAATACATCAGGACCTAATAGTTGGAAATCATTAAATCAGCCTAAATTTAGAGATGAAACCTTCCCACCTGATGCTGATTCAATAAACGACCTAGATGAGGGTGAAGACATTAGCTATAGTGAATCGATAGATAAATACCTAATTGAAGATAATGGGTGGTTCGGATATCAAGACCCTAACCCTAATATTAGTGAAAGTTTATGTAAGTTTATTGAAATGGAACCAAATAGAAACAAATATTCTATGATTCCTAATAATAACGTAAAAAATTGGGAAATCACTATAACATATCCAGTGCAAGTTGGTAGGCAACCAGGTGAGTTTAATGATAAGTTAGTCAATGGAGGTCTGTTAATTGTCTCAAGTGAACAAGTTGTCGTTAACGAAAGGAATATGGTGATGTTTGCAACACCAGTGAAACATGGCTTGGTAGATGGTGATAATGTTGAACTTAAAGGTCTGAGCAGTGATAATGGTCTTTATACGGTGGTTAGAGTAGGTAAAAGTAACGGTGATGATAAAGATTATTACTTTACTGTAGACATTAATGGACCTATTACTATAAATGAGAACAACGTAAGTAGTAGAATGGTGCGAGTAGTTGGTGGTAGAAACTCCGTATACTACATTAGAAAATTTAGAAAAATAAAAGTTAAAGGTAATAGCACAATTGAAAATGATGATTATGAAATATTCCCATTAGCCTTTTCACAAAATATTTATGAAGATGTGATACCTAAATACGTATTTAATGAAGAAATTGATATATCAGGATTAAGGGATAATTTGAATAGGCCTTTATCTGAACTATATCTTACAGTTATAAAGACCGATAGTGAAAACACGTTCACTCCAATAAAATCTGGTATTAAAATGGGGTTTATTGATGAAGTATCTAATATTAATGATATTCCAGATATTAATAGAATAACTAATGATACGTTATCACACGAACCTTTAAATGATGACGTTACTATAAACGATAATGAATTCTATGGTGATGTAGTAGAGTATAATGTTTTAGAGTTAAACGAAAAGGTATTAGGTGATGTTTACCATAGATTCAACTCAATAAATAGGGAAAATGAGACGCAAGTATCTAATGTAGATTTTAACGGTAATAACATAAATTTGGGGCTTAGATATGAAGGGTATATGTATAAAGCTCATCATAAGATAAAAATTAAAAACTTTTCAAATTATATTGAGCAAGGGAGTGCTTCTACACTAAATAAACCTGACTACGCATTTCCTTTAGGTGATGGTAGGTTTGTTTGGAGAGACTTGTTAGATATAGGCGCCGACGATGGTCAAGAAAATTTTTTAGATTATCCATTTTTAAATGGTGCTCATTATATCGATACACCAATAAATCTAGCTTTAGAGAGACAAGACCCATTCAACCTATATGGTTTACAATATACCAATTTTCCTAGTGATAGGGGTGGTAAAATGTTAGAAGATGATATATTAATTAAAAGAAGTGATAATGTCTGTTAGAAAATACAAATTAAATATTGGTAAGGGGAGTGGTCCTAAGAACATTAAAATTCCTTTGAATTTAGATTATAACTCTGCTGGTCAAAGTGAAGCTGTTAATGATAATTTTGTTAAAGATGAGGTGGAAAACTCTATTAACCCAATAATTGACTATGAGCAAACTAAATATAAACCTAAATCAAGTAACGGAACATTAATCAATGATTTGAGGTATAATCTAATATTTTTAGATGAGGATAAAACCTTATTAGAACCTAAAACTTTTTATTCAGACATTGGCTTCATTGATGACGATATCAAATTCAGAAAAAATAGATTTAAAAAGTCTTTTTTAAGTCTTAATTTTTATGACTCAGATAAATTAACAAATCAAAATTTAGTATCTATAATTACATTATTTAGTAAGGTATACGCTACCGATTTAGTTGATGATTCGTCACCTTCAGGAGGTGGAATACCTAAACCAGCAAACTCGATACCAATTAGATTTATTTTAGACGACCCAGAGTTAAAACCTAAAGGTAATAATGAAGGTTTCAACATTTATCACAGTAAGAGTGGTTTGGTTAAAAACGATGCAATACCTGAAGAGTTATATATGAGAGCTGAATATAATAATGCTTCAACAGGTAAAACCAACAGATTTATTACAACAACCGAAACATTACCAATAAATAAGTTAGTTGATAAAATGCATGTTAGGTATTTATTAACAAGAGGTGAAACTGGTTATTATTACTCAGTAGACCCAAATTATAACAATGCTGAAAATATTGTTGAAAACGGGAGTAATCTAGAAGTTAATTTATATGAAATTAAAGTTCAATGATGGAGATTATTAAAAGAAAATTTTTATTAAATAAGAAAAAAGGTAAAGAGAGTGAAGAAGAATCATTTTTTACCGTGAAAATACCTTTACATCAAACAATTAATAACTTAGGATTAATGACCGACATGGAACCATTTTTCTTGGGTTTACCTTCTGAGTTTATAGATAAAGGCGTCATAAGTGATTATTATAAACAAGGTGGTACTGTAACTTATGGTTCAGATTCCAAATTAGAGGTTGTTAGGTCATATAATAATGATAATCCTTACATTGAAGGTTTTGATGTGAATAGAGAGACGTATCGAAATTACAAAAATGAGGTAATTGTTAATGCTGTTGATAGGGTAATAAATATAAATGGTAATGAAGTAAGGTACGTTGTTGATGCAAATAGAGATAGTAATATAGGTACAATCAACCAAGAAAATGGTTTTGTTTATAATGACAACCCTGATGGTGGTGTAGCAGTACCTGCGGAATTAGAGAATGGCGAAACCACAACAAAAGTACAATATAAAAGTGAAGGATGGAACGAAACAAATTCTTCAATAGGTCCCCAAGTACAACAAGAACATTTACTAGGGATAATAAATAAACCAGAAGTTGAAAGTGATATATTTATAGATAGAACAACTTTTAGTGTTATGGATAAACATTTAAGACTTTCTGAAGTTAATAATTTAGAGGAATTGGTTAACTACGGTAATGGTTTCTATAATATTAACAGAGATTAAATAAAAAAAAAATATGGCTAGAGGTAATTATGGTACGGTAAGACCAGCTGATGTTTCATTAGATGACGTGGAGGTTTTTTTACACTTCACACCTTCTAGAAATTCAGTGGGTGATACTACTTTAACAAAATTGAATACGAGAGAAGTTCTTTCGGAAATAAACAACCCCAATAACACAAATAGTATTGAGGTTTTTGGTGGGTTATATACCTTAACACTACCTAGCACTACATTCTCTACAAAAGGTATTTACACAATAACAATTAAACCAATTGAAATTAGAACTAGGATATTAGATTGTGGTGTATTATCTGCCAAATCAGATATTAAAGGTTTGGTTTTTGATACTGCGGCGTCAGATTTAAATCCAGCTTTTACCTCTAGATTTCAAAACGGTGGTTTAGTGGGTTATCGTGTAGAATATTTGGCACAAGGCAGTGGTAATAAAGTAAGAAATTTCTTTAGGGTTATAACTTCTAATAATAGAGTTGATGTTGTGAATCAAAATTTAACTAATACAAATCAAAAAGCAGTTAGATATAGTTTTAATGACAATTCAACTTTAGTGTTTTGTACGGTAACTCCGAGTTCATCATCAAATGTTAAACCTAACGTTTTACCTTTCATTGGTGAACCAAATCAAGAAGTGATAATAACAAACACATTTTTCAACCCTGTAACAGTCGAAATTGAAATGGTTGAGCATGATTTAGAAACCATAGCTTACGGTCTTTACGGCGCACAAAGCAAATCATTAGAAGACGGTGTTTATACTCAATATAATTTTGATTATGAAATCTATAAACAATACAACTTATTCGAAATTAAAGATGAGTTTACAGGGCAACCATTATTTGAAGTAAAAGAACCAAGGGATAATATAGATTTTGATAAAAACTTTGATGAAGTAAGTAATACGTAGAATAAATGAGTAAAGTTAAAGTCGTTGGGTACGCAAAAAAAGAATTTTTTGGTAATGGTGTTGAATATAGAAATTTTTCACCTGACCTTGTAGGTAATCAACTTACCTCAAACGACGGTACTCCTAGTTTTACATTCGGTAACTTTAATATATCAACCAATCTAGATGATAGGGTGAGTAAAAGGTTTATAACCAATAGATACTCTAAATTTATATCACTAGAAACTCTAAACGTAGATGAAGCATTTGAGGATGTTGTGACCAAATACTCCAAAAATGTAAAACTAAATTTAGATTACGATGATGTATTAAGTTATGCTTTTTTTGGGTCCTTTAAAGAATTTGTTAGGGTTTCACTAGAGAACATAATTATCAAATGGCCAGCATCGTTATATGTAAGCGAAACAGACCCTACCAACCCTAGTAATGTAGGTAATACCGTAACAACGTATAATTATGATAGTGTAAGTGACAAAGCGAATATTACAATAGACGTAAGTAGGATAGAAAACCCTTTTAGTGTTAATTTTTTAAGTGGTGGTACTATTGAAAATACATTTAATGAAACTAACAAACTAAGAAATTTACAAACAAATTTTAGTCATTATGTGATAAGTAATCAATATGGTGATTTTAAAGTTAATAGTTTTATAGGTGCATCTGGTTTAACCAATTCTGAGATAACTCTTGAAGTAGAAGGTGACCCATTCCCTAATTATGGGCTTGAAATAATAAATTACCATATAAAGCCTAACAAAACAAAAATAGAGGAGTTTTTCTATAATCTTAATGATTTTGAAAATAAATTACTTAACAGATTATCTACACCTATCTATACAAGTTCATTTAAGGTTAAAACAGAGTCTGAATTTGGTACGACGGTAGAAACTATCAAAAAAATAACTTGGCCACTTAGAGACGGTTATAACATCGATTTTAATTCAACTGAATATAGTAGGTACGTAAACAAATTATTGGAGATATCAGAATTATCAGATTCTAGTAGGTCTAACTTAATGGTTAGGTTTTTAGTATCATCCTCTATATCTGAGTTTGACAGTGTACCAGACATAGATGGTAGTTATCCTGACACTAATGGTCAAAAGATGACTAGTGCGTTAAAAATATATGGTAGAGAGTTTGATGAAGTTAAAAAATACTCAGACGGAGTTAAATTCGCAAATGTAGTCACCTACGATAAGAAGAACAACACACCAGATATCGCCATTAAAAACTTAGCTAGAGTTTTAGGGTGGCAGTTAACGTCATCTATTACGGATATAGATGTGTTAGGTGATTTTTTATCATTAAATAACAATTATTACGATGGTTATTCTAGAGGATTAAGTGATGCTGAAGTTGAAGTTGAGCTTTGGAGAAGAATAATCATGAATACACCTTGGTTATGGAAATCAAAAGGTACTAGAAAAGCAATTGAATTTTTATTTAGATTTATTGGAGTACCAAAAGGGTTAATTACATTTAATGAATATTTGTACGTTGCTGAAGACAAAGTAAATGTCGAAACGGTTGAGGAAATCATGGAATTCTTCAATAATACTAGGGATATTAGTGGTTTAAATTTAGATTCTGACGGTTACCCAAGAGTATTACCTAATACACCAGAAATGTATTTCCAAAAAGCTGGACTATGGTATAGACAAACTGGTGGCGCAAACCCAGATATTGATATATTAGAAGGTAATAACCCACACATTGGACCTTACGATAGGGGTCAAGAATACATAAATCAATTCACTGAATGTTTAGTACCTAATTTTGAAGCTGGTAATGAGGAAGACCCAATTGAGGTGGAAGATGTCGAATTATTTACTAATTATAAAAAAGGTACTTTTGACGAATGTTGTGATGAAAATGTATTTGTGGTAGTTCCACTAAATCAAAACTTTAATACTATATTAGAAACAAATCAAAATAAATATTTAAACAACTTCCCAGTATCAGAAGCTGGGTGTACTGGTACAACAAATACTTGGACTTTAGAGGCTCAACTAAGGGGTGAAACTTTCTTTGAGAGTGTTATAGATACAACTACAGATGATAATGTGATAACAAATACTCAGTATGCAAATAAGATATACGAATTAAGTGGTCAAACTGAGCTAAGTGGGGTAACATTTGAAACAAATAATGATGAGATAAGGATTTTAGCACCTGACGGTTGTGATAGTGAACTATTAGATGATTTCTTTAAAATAGTCTTATATGTTTCTACTGATTATGATTGTGAAAACGAGAGTGTAATTCCACCAGAATCCACCTTAACAGCATTCAATGTATCAAATATAGACAACCCTATTGATGCATGTGAAACACTATCATCACCACTATCACCAGACACTTTATATCATGACGGTGACGGACCTAGACCAGCATTAGGTGATACTGTTTACATTGATGAATTTGGTGTTAATATCTATGTTTCACCTGATAGTAGCAACGATAACCGTGACTTATACATGGGTCCTTCCATAAACAACACTAATAACTTTCTAAGAACTGATAGTAACGGTAAAAGAAGGCTATTACTGTGTGAAGGTTTAGGAGTGGAAGAATGTGTTGTTTTAGGTAGAACTTCAACATCAGATACACCAGGTTCTTTTTATATAGATGGGGTTACTGGTGCTAGAACTGCTACGATAAAATATAGTATAAGTGATATAGTAACAGGAAGTGATTTCGGAATCCTTAGAGTAGCTACTTCTGATAGTAGAGTATTCTTAAGTGAGAGGAGAACAGAAGCTATAGTTGAGGTTAATATAACACCTTCTGATAACGAATTTGATTTCATCGATGAGGTGTTATTTGCTAGTTCTTATGATGGAATAAGATTCTCAATTTTCTTTGAGGTTCTAGAAATTGATGGTGGTGAATGTATAGATGGGCCAACTAGATTATCTAAATTTTTAAAAAACGGGGTGTTATAATGAGAATAACAGGTACAATAAATACAAGTGAAATATTAATTAATGAGCGTTTTAAGATAACGTCATCAGATGGAGACACTAGACCAACACCTGGTGACATGGCCAGCGTTCCGTTTATTGATGTAATTGATAGTAATGGTGTTGATGTATCTGAATGTTTTGGTATTGAAACTAGAGTAACTGCCGTAGAAACAAGTAATATCCCACCAAGTGAAGGGTGTAATACTAGTTTAGAAATAGTAGTGAGTGAGGGTGTTAATAAACCAGTTGTTTGTGATTTTACTAATTTTATTAAAGAGCAAGACACTGGTTTGATTACGTTTTATTTTGACGATGGTTCAGCTTCTAAAAATACACACCCAGAGTGCTGTGAATCTTTAGGATTTACACCTGAGATAGGGCCAGAAAGATATTTTGTTTGTAGGTGGAGAGGCGAAATCGATGTGAATGATTGCGATAATTACACACCAACATCTAATAGAATAGACGACTATGTAGTATTTGATTTTGTGACAGGTAGTACTGTAACCACAGTACCTAGCGCACAATGTTGTTCTGATAATGGTTTCGTTGATGAAATGACTGACGATGGAATTAAGTGTATTGAAGAGGTTGAATATAACCCATGTGAAGGTTTAGAAGTTGTAGAACCTGCACAAGATTTTGGTGCGATTACATTCATCAACCCAGTTACTGAAGAAACAACAACTACTGTACCTACTGCGGAGTGTTGTAGTGTTAATGGATTCAGTTCTTATGAGAGGTCAGATGGAACAATTATATGTTATAATTCACTACTGACAGTAGTACCAACAGTTAGCATTACAAATGATTTATGTTGCGAGGTAGGACCACCTCCAACAGTATCAATAACAAATGATGCGTGTTGTCAATTAAGTGGAAGTATCTTTGATTCTGGCGACCCAAGGTTAAATCTGAGCCCAGTGCAACCGTAATAATAATAATAGTAATAAAATAAATAATATGTGTAGAATTCCAATAAGATTATCAACAACAACACCAGATGGCACTACAATAACTAGTGCAAATGGTAGATATAGGGTACAAGGGAATAATACTTGGAATAACTTCTCAATAGATTTGAATGACCCAAAAACAGAGAATATAACAAGTGTTGGTCAATATGACTTAGAGGTTAACGTAACTAATTCGGATGGTGCAACAAGTGCTTGGGCAACCTCAACTTTCACTGTAAGTGAAGATTGCGGTGGGGACCCAATTTGTGCAGAATATAGAGTACAATGGCTAATATCAAGACCTGGAGGTGGTTTTAATCAAGAAGTAGAACCAGACCCAGGCTTTGGCGGTGGTGTCGATACCGCCATCGACACTATTGATGGTGGTAACACAAGAAGGTTTGATTTCATTGACTGTAATTCAAGAAACCCTCTTGGGTCAGTAACATTTACCTTTGTTGGTGAAGAAAAAATTATATGTGCTAAATTAGACTTGGAGCAAACAGAGGCAAATAACCCAGACTTATCTTTTATAGAGTTAGGTCCATGTTAACAATAAATAAGCTTTTTGATATTTAATAGTAATGGAAGTAAATAATTGTACAGATATAAATGGTGTTGGTTTAAACGAGGTGACGTTTAATGTAGATGGTACTGTCGTAGGTATCTTAGAAGACGGTGAATCCAATTTAAGTTATCAATGTTGTGTTGATAATGGATGGACCTTTGACCCAACCGACACAAAATGTTATTGGTCACCATCATGTATTGATGGTGGTTCGTACAATGTTATTTTAAATCCAGAAAGTGATACAGGTGCAATATTTCAATTAGATGAAGGTGAAGAGGAAAGGTGTGTATTAGAATTAAATTTTGATTGGTTATTAAAGTTTGAATGTTCTAGAATATCTAACAATACTAATGATAACCGAACTTTAACATTATCTGAATTATTAGAAGATATTGAATTGACTGTTAAAATAGAAAAAGTTATTACTAATAATAGTCTACCGATACCTAATACTACGGAAAATGTAATATCAAAAACTTTATTTGCTACTGATGATGTTTCAGAATTCTTTAATGGTAATGAAAGAACTGGTATTTTATTGGAAGGTGCTGGAAGTAGAGAATGCACCAGCGTTAGACAAACATTTATAGATGAATTAGGTAGTAATATAGATGAGAATTCAATAAACTCAGAGTGGGCTAAATTCAATCTAGTTATCGATGACTTATCACTAATCAATGATATTAGAGATGAAAGGGTTAAAATATCTATAGAAGGTAATTCACTTAGAAATTTTTCTCTGTTGATTGATAATGTTAAGTTGGATAAAGTATGTGACTCTATAGCACCACCACCACCACGATTTGTTGATGGTGACTGCCCTACTTTCGAAATTACTAGAGTTATTGATAACAAAAAATCTTGGGTTAGAAATAATGAATTAATTAATAGAAACTTTGATTTAGATAAACGTAAAACAAATTATAGGATTAATAATGAAAGGCTATCTATCAACACAAAAGAAGTTGACATTGCGATAAATCCATCTCAAGCAGTTAATGATAATATATTTTCTGTAATTACTGAAAACCCTTGTTTATTAAGCGCATCAACGGAGTGTGAATCTAACTTAAAGAACGTACATCAATGCGTTGATATAAGTAATCTAATAACAGTGCCGTTAACTGAAATAACTAATGATAGTGAGTTATTTAATATGTTAATTGATGCTAAGAATAGGAAAACAATCAGCGGATATCCAACATTAGAACTTATAAACTATCGTTACAATAACTCAGTGGAGCATTGCGGTGTAAGTACAGAATCATTAGATGGTGATTCACTAGATGAATTTGTTAAATTGATAGGTGATTATTGGATTGATTTAATTGAGCAAGTAGTTCCAGCCACAACAATATGGGGTTCATCAATATATAGTGATAATGCTCTATTAAGTAGTGGTAATAATAAGTTTAAATATAGGAAGTACAGTACGTTTACATGTAATACCAGACCTTCATTTAAGGCGCCAAGTCCAGTATCTGGGGTTAGCTATAATTATGGAGGTTCAGTAGTTAACGAGCTACCAATCGATGTTAATGTTGAGGATATAACTAACATAAACCCTAACTCAACAGGTGAACCAACGTTTGGTGCTGTAGAAGATAACAGCTACGATTGTACTGGGTTAACGTTAATACAAACAAATAATGGGTCTGAGTTTATTGGAACTGTTACAACAATAGGTGGTGACGAAGATACAGTATCAGGTTCAACAATTTCTATAACTGAAACAATAACCGATGAATGTGATAAGTACGAGGATTGTTAATATTTAATATAAAAGAATAAGATGCCAATTTTAATAAAAAAAATAAACGGAGGTGTAATATCATATTTTGGTGGGGGTAATAATGATTTCTCAGCAAAAATACATTTCGTTAGAAGAATAGAGGGTAAAGCTGGTGTTGAAGATTATATTTTATTACCACCTAACTTTGAAGCGTTTACACAGGATTTCAGTTCGGTTATTGAAACTGAATTTTGTGAAACATCACCAAATAATTACGGTTTAAATACGTGTTCAACCTATACTAATGTAAATATATCATTTTAATGAGATTTCAAGAAAAAAATATAATACGAAACCCACATAATATTCTTAGAAACAAGGATAATGTGAACGTTAGTATGAGTTCAGATTTTTGCGAATTCGAAAAACCTATATTTGAGATGGTGGGCGGTGATAAGGTAATGACTGGGGTAACAACATCAGATGATGAGATTCATGTAATTGATAGTGAAAATACTTTAGATTTGTCATTCTCTTTTATAGATAATGTTGATAGTTTTATTGATGTTGATACAACCTTTAGATATAGGATTTATAAGTACAATAATAACTCAACTACATTTAGTTCACCACCAGTATTTGATTCTGGCCCTATTGAATGGGATGATTTTAGTGGTACTAGTGCATTTACAGACTCAATACTTGTATCTGAGTTAAACATAGATGGAGAGTATCTAATAAAGGGTAGTTATAATTATGGGACATGTACAGATATACTAACAGCTTTAGGTGATAGAAATGACACTTTTAAATTAGTTGGCGATGAATTCGGGTTATATGAAGAAGACTTTGATTATTACTTTGCAGCTATAAATGCCGCAACTAGACCTATTTTCACATTAACGCCTAATCCAGACATAGCATTAGGCGCTCTTAGGGTTGAATCATTTGTAAGTGATGAAGGTGCTACCAACGAAGTAACCACAACTTCTAACTGGTCAGGTAGGCCAATCGTATCTGTAAATGGTATTACCTTATTCGAGGGCGAAGACGCCGATTTTGTAACAGTAGGTACAAATAAAATAGTATTTAATGGTATAGACTCAATAAAAATTGATGATATAATAACAATTGCTTACGTGAGTTCGGGTAATGCAAATGGTCTAGTTTCAGAATCTAAATTAATAAATAACCCTATTGTATCTGGCGTAACAGGTGAAGAAGGGTCAGAGGTAGTATATTTTAACACTGACACTAACAAATACGAAATATTTACACTAACAGAGCCAGTTGAATTTAACGACTTAATTATTACATTAAACGGTATTACTCTGGCTAATGGAGGTGACTACAATCAATCAAGTAGTGACCCGACTAAGGTTATCTTAAACGGTGAATTAGAGCAATCGGATATTATTACAATAACATATAATTCTTTTGGAACATTTGTTGGAACCGTTAACGTAGATAATTTTGATGTGTTATGGACCGTATCACCACAACCAATAAATACCAATGGCAGATTCATTTTATATGCAGCTGATGATGAATCCTTTTCAGCTAACACCATAATATACTCAGCAACCACTGATTATGTTGTTAACAATGCAACCTATGGGGTGAATGTTGATTTAAGCTCTTATAGTGGAACTGATGTATTTTATAAGGTAGTTAATGAGAAAAATTATGAGTTGTTAAATGGCGATACAATTTCACTATTAACTGATAGTGAAGTGGTACCGATAACCTTACAACTATAAAAAAATAAGATAATTTCTTTACTTATTCATATTTATAAGTAAATACAATACAATAAAAACGTTATGAGTTATATAATTAGAAATGCACAGCCTTTCACTAGCGTAAAGCTAACTGAAGTTGGTAGAGAGAAAATAGCTAAAGGAGAATTAAATTTCAGTTCTTGGTCAATTGGTGACTCTGAAATTAATTACAATAGAGAAGGTTTTGTGCAAGACGACGTTTTGACGGGTAGTACGACAATATTAAGACCTAAAGACAAACAACCTGATTTAAAATATTTTATTAGTAAAAATAATAACACTAATAAAAATCCATTTGTTGATGGTGATATTAGCTGTGTTAAATTAAGAGTAAACAATGAGGCTGAACAAAGAGGACCTTTTACAGGCTCATTATCAAGTGGATGGGAAACGTTA
>Ga0307936_1000938_pt1 | contig 15356 bp, 12 predicted proteins | sample OrgLakmetagenom1_FD_201839 | JGI IMG/M metagenome (GOLD analysis project Ga0307936, IMG submission 201839) | Saline water microbial communities from Organic Lake, Antarctica - #1 | ecosystem: Environmental > Aquatic > Non-marine Saline and Alkaline > Saline | place: Antarctica: Organic Lake... | reverse complement strand
GGATTGCGTTATGTTGAAAATCAGTAAACAGGTTAGTTTGTCTATTAAAAAAAAGCGGTCCATTTGGACCGCTTTTTTTTATGCTAGTTTATTTGGTAAACCATTTATATAAAATGGGTAAAAAGAATAAAGATATAAAAGTACCTACACTTAATCCTCCTATTACAGCAAGTGCTAAAGGTTTTTGCAAATCAGCTCCTAAACCATCTATAAATAAAAATGGTAAAAGCGCTAAAATACTGGTAATAGAAGTCATTAATATGGGTTTTAACCTGCGCTTACCTCCTTCTAATATTGCTTCGTCTATAGTTAGACCTTGTGCTTTTAGTTGATTCATGGTGTGGATTTTTAAGATGCTATCGTTTATAACAATCCCGCTCATGACCACAATACCAATGCCTGTCATCAAGTTGATGTCCGCGCCAAAAAGCCAAACCAAAAGCAAGGAGCCACCGATGTCTATGGGTATTTCAGCAAGTATAATCAAGGGCTGGGTAAGGGAGTTGAATTGGGCAGCCATGATAAAATAAAGCAATAAAATAGAAACACTTATAACCCCTAACAATTCTTTAAAAAGTTTGTCTTTTTCTAAAAAGCTTCCACTAAAATTAATGCTGTAATTGGAAGTAGCAAATTTGCTTTGCGTCTCTTCAATTAATAGAGGTGTTATTTTTACATCTTCAGAAGGAATTATCTTTATAAATTCACCAGCGCGTTTACCGTGGATGCTTTTATATTGCACTTCTTTTTTTACATCCACCAATTGATATAAAGGAATCAATTGTTTGTCCTGATTTAGCACAAAATTGTTTTGTAAACTTTGTTGAATATCATTTTCGTTATATCCCATTCTTATTGGGATAAAACGTTGTACATTTCTCAATTCGCTAACAAAATTACGTTGCAAAACAGTTTTAACTTCATTGATTAATCGGCTGTAATCAACTTTGTAAAGCAGTAAATTATCGTGTTTTATTTGCAAGTTATAGATGTTTTGAAGTGGCATATTTTGGGTCGAAAACGGAATCAGAGATTGTATTTTGCTGATTTCATTTTCAGACGGTACTTCGATTTTTTCTCTAGCGGTAATTTCGGCTATCAATTCTTCCTCATCACCTCCAAATATGTATTGAAAAATATTTCGGGGTGGAAGGAAATCTATTACTGCATTGGAATTCTGAATGCGCTTTGCTAGTTCATTTTTTACTTCTTCCAAATGGGTTGGAGATTTTGCTTGAACATACAGTTGCGTTTCAGAAAAATTTTGAGTTGGTTCCCTTTGCAATAAGTACCGCTGTTCTGCTGCTTCAATAACATAACGGATGTCTTTTATCTCTTTAAATAAAGCTTGTGTTTTTTTAAGATTTTCTTCAACTCCAATATTTTTGTTCCAATCTATTTCAATACGCATGTCGCTTTCTTTTAAGCGGGGTAATTTATTAAAGGCTAGATGCTGAAAAAAGAAAACTCCCAAGCATAAAAACAAAAAGGCAATAGTTAGTGTAATGTATTTTTTTTTATAGAAAATGTGAAAGCCACTTTTATACCAGTTGGTTAGCCGATCTTTTTTCTTGATTTTTATTTTTATTTTTTGATGAATTTGTAAATAAATACTCGGAATAACAAAAATGGAAACTAAAAGTGAAGATACTAGACCAATAGCGACTGCTAATGCTTGATCGTGAAATAAAGCGCCTGTAATCCCGCTTAAAAACACCAATGGAAAAAACACCATACAGGTGGTTAAAACAGAACTGACCAAAGGAGAAATGATTTCTGATGTTCCTTCTGCGCAAGCAGAAAATAATGATTTTTCTTCTTCTAGTTTTTGGGTGATGTTGTCTATTACGATAATGGAGTTGTCTATCATCATTCCTACGCCTAAAATTAAACCTGACAAAGAAATAATATTGATGCTTAACCCAAATAAATAGAACAACAAAAAAGAAATTACCAATGCCAACGGAATGCTTAAACCGATAATGATTGGTGATTTTAGGTCTTGCATAAACACAAAAATGATAAGGATAGCCAGTACACCACCTAAAAGTAATGTAGATTTAAGGTTATCTATGGATAGTTTAAGCAAAGTGGTCTGGTCTTGATGGGTTTGGAATTTTAAATAAGGGTATTCCTCTTGTATTTTGGTGATGAAATCTTCTAGTTTTTCATTCATTTCATACACACTAGCATCGGCTTGTTTGATAAGTGCAATCTGGATAGCCCTTTCTGTATTTGTGCTGCTTGCGCCTCTAATTTGTTCAGATACCATTTTTACTTCTGCCAAATCGCTCAATAAATAAATGTTATTTTCTACATTTAAACGTATGTTTTCAATGTCTTTTTTATTTTGCAATGGGGCAGAAAAACGCAGATTGTATTGGTATATTCCATCCTGAATGAGCAAATCACCAATTTCAAAATTATTGTTATTTATAGCTTGTATAAGTACTTCTTGGTCTACGCCTAAGCTTTGTAGTCTGGCTATATTAGGCACAATTTGTACTTCTGCAAACAAATGTCCAGAAATATCTGCGATTGCTATATCGGGCATTTGTTCTATACGCCTTTTTAGAATGTTAAAGGTGAATTCACTTAGGTCTAAAAAAGCTTCATTGCTAGAATTTGCAGGATTGCTTAAACTTAGATAGACCACAGGAATATCTGATGTAGCTGCTTTAATTACCCGAGGTCTTGGCAAGTCTCTAGGCAGAAAATTCATAGCCATATCTATTTTTTCATTTGCTTCAATGAAAGCTAGATCGGTGGAAACACCGTATTCAAATTTTAACTTTAGTAAGCCAAATCCATCTCTGGATTCAGTTTCAATTTCTTTAAGTTGGGCAATTTGTTGCAACTGATTTCTGAGTTGCCTAATAACATTGGTTTCTATATTTCTTGCAGTTTGACTTGGGTAGCTTACTTGTACGGTTATTTCTGGTACGGGAATAGTTGGCAGCAAGGCTGTAGGTATTTGAAAACTAGCCACTACACCTAGCATCAAAAAAGCAATTGCAAACATAAATGTTGCAATGGGACGTTTTAAAATAAACTTCATCATAGTTATTGTATGCTGTCTTTTGGTGGAGGTACAAAACTTGCCTGTACTCTTGCATCATGTGCTAAATTCATATTATTTGAAATAATGATGGTATCTGCCACATTTACTCCTTCTCTTATAGCATAACTTTGTGTATTTTCATCGATTACTTCTACATAATTCCAATTAGATTTCCCTTGTTTCAGGCTAAAAATCACTTCTCTATTTGAGCGCAGTACTAGTGCTTCTTTAGGGACTACCAAAACGTTTTCTATGGCTTGTTCTATGACAACTTTCATGTTCATCCCGTCAAACAAATCTAGGCTTGGATTTGCTATTTTGGCTTTTATTCTTACCAAGCCGTTTTTTTCTACTAAAGGGTTGATTTCAATAATTTCTCCTTTGTATTTTGTTGTTGAATTGCCAAATGGATGCACTTGTACTGCTTGACCCATAGATAAGTAAGGAAGTTCTGACTCTATTACATTAAAAATAACATCCAATTCTTGGTGACTTAGTACTGTACAAAACACCTCTGCTGAGGAGATAAAATTTCCTTCTTTAGTATTTAGATTGGCTACTCTTCCGTAAAAAGGAGATTGAAGAATACTTTGTTCCAACATTATTTTTCTGTTGCTTAGCCTGGCTTCTGCTTCGTTTACACCAGAGCGATTTCTTATAATGTATAAAATATTAGCAGAGATAAGCGAATCTGGTTTTTGGCCAATGCCATAATTTGCTTTTTCTGTAATTAGCCTAGTTTCTGCTGCTTCCAGTTCTTGCTGAGCTTGGGCTACTATGTTGCGTAGATTGGTTTGGTCTAGTTTTGCAATAAGCTGGTTTTTTTGAACAACATCTCCATTTTTTACGGCTATTTTTTGGATGTTATCGGTTTGCCTAAACCGCATTTCGCTTCTGTGTCTTGCTTCTATAATCCCATTTGCCAAAATTTGCTTTTGAAAAACACGGTTTGTAATTACAGTGGTGTTTACGATGATTTGGTTTTCTGTTTTAATTTGGTCTGAATCTAATGCTTCTTTATCCGCATTCTTTTCATCTTCTTGGCAAGCAAATAAGAGGGAGAAAAGAAGTAGGTAAATTGGCTTAGGCATAGCTTTATTTTAATACCAAATTTAATAAAAATACTTTTGTAATTGCTCTTTTGTGGAATTTTAAATGCCTAAAGATTTAGTATATATTACACAATTGCTGGATTGGAATGAAGTTCGTAGGTTTTGGCTAGTATCTAATAATGAGTTGCTTCACCAAAATTGTTCAGCTTTATCTTGTTTTTAAGTGGATGGTCAACTTTTTGTCTGAACTAATTTTTAAATATTACTTTTTAATTATTTTAAATTATTCATTTTGAATAATTGCAATTTTAAATCTTGAAATAAAACAATTAAACTTATTTGACAACTTACATTAAACAAGGCGGGATTATTTTTGTTGGAATCAAATTTAAAGATTATTTATCGATAAGTAGACTTTAAGCATGATAAATTTGGTTTTTAAGAATAGGTCATTATTGATTAAGCTTATGATTTATTCAATATAATTAATTTCTATTTTAGCATAAGAAGAATAAGAAATAATACCTAAAATCAAACTTAGCACTAAATTTGTTTTGATTAATATCTTTTTTCATTGATAACTCTATGGTAATTAAATTCTCGGAATCAATTTATATCTATTAAAGCATTAATCGTCATATATTCATCATAAAACAAAAAATAACTCTCATCATCTACAATTAAATAAGCCGGATAATTTTCATAATCATCTTTTTCGATGAGTATAGAAGTAACATATAATTTAGAGTCAACATTGTATTCATCAACAACCATGTAGGTTTTGTTATTTTTTTGGAAGCCGTATTTACTCAGTATAAACATTTTGTCTTTACTAAATGTAACATCGTAATAGTGAGGCACACTATGATTTATCAACATATCTCCTTTTTGGGTATATTTTATAGGATCTGGATTATATATTGTTTGAAAATATTCAACCTGATTATCTTTAATGTGCACCATGTTAGAATTGTAGTAAGGTATGTAAAATAAGTCATTTTCTCCTTTTGTGTAAAACGAGCCTTCGTAGGCTAAGTTATTATGTTCAGTTTTTGGATACAATTTTTTGTCTAATTTTACAACTTCCTGTTTTTTATCATTAAATCTAATCTTTTTGAAATCTAAATTATCATTATTATAATGACTGATAACATAGGTGTTTTCATTTAATTGACCTCCACAATTGATTAAAGAATTAAATTTATGGAAAAATAATAGTGAATCCCTGACGTTTATTTTACTTAATGTATTTTTTTGAACATCAATAATAGAAATTGATTCATTTTCATTTATATTAAAATACCTTATGCCATGATTTCGCTTCGGTGAGTCACCATAACCTCCATATTTACTAATAATATCACCGTTCAGATTCGTAACTAAAATTTCTTGATTGTGATAGTTGAGTGCATATATTTTATCGCCTTTTAACAAAGGTTTGCGTAATTCGTTTTTTGTATATATTTTTTTTTCTAACTCCAAATAGTGCGTGTATCTTCTTTCAGTTTCATCTCTATAATCATCATTGCTATAGTTGTTATATACTATAACACCTATAACAATGATTATTATAATTAAAATAAATACTTTTTTCTTCATATTTAATGGACTATTAATAAAATTGATAATTTTGTAGTAGCACGAAAAGATTAATGGTAATTATTTTAAATTTCAAAACTTTAATCTATTTATTTCTTAATTATTATTGTAGTATTCCCTCCGCCTTTTCTAACACTTACCGAAGAACCATCAGGACTATTCATGGTATAGCATATGTAATCATCACCACTTGGGCAAGGGATTGTTAATGTTTGAGCATTTAGTAAAGATGTAGAAAAATAAAAGATTACACCAAAAAGACAGATTATTTTAAGAATTTTTTTCATTTTATTATTTTATTAAAAGTTAAGTTTAAATTTTATTTATAAAAATTATTTAGTTAAATTTAGATAATTCTGGTTTCGGTGCACCTTTTCCTCCATATACTATATGTATAGTCCCACCTGAAATCCATCTCAAACATACCATATCATCACCACTTATACACCGGACAGATCCTGATTGTGCGTATGTAGTTTGAGTGCTAAACATAATCCTACCCATCAAGGCAAGTCCAAAAACTCACGCCATCAAATGGCTTACCTTCTTCTTAAAATTCACATTTTTCATAATTATAGATTTTTAAAGATTAATACACTCCAAAAACATATCCCCCCAATTAGATTTACCAAACTAATAATGTTGAAATATGGTTAAATAAATTTAATACATGTTTTTTAATCAAACTTTTTAGAATAAATAAAGTTTATTTAGATTCGCTAAAACTAAGAGTAGAACTTCAATTGGAAAAATACGCTTTTAGGATTATTTTAATCAGCATTGCGCTTTGCGTGTTGGGTTGGTTTTTTGCCTTATTTTAATGTAAAACAATAACTCAATATCTTCAGTTTATTTTGTTATTCAATCTAAATCCTTTTTTCTTGATTTCAACTATTTGTTCTCCCTGATTCTAAATGCTTGTCTTCATACATCAGTAGACCTGTAATTTTTTTTGATATTTTAATGCTGTTTTATTATCTTATTTCATTCAAAAAAAAGTGATAGTGAAAAATGCTAAAGAATATGTTCTATTTTTTAAACTTTGTAAATATCAATATAGGGTTATCAATTTCATTTAAATTTGAAATCATTTTTTTGTCATCTTCACTGATCAGACACTCTATGTCATTTTTAGCAGCAATTTTTAGATTATCATGATATTTGTAGCTAATAAAATAATTTTGATAATAGCCTTTTATAAAAAACCTGTTTTCAAAACCATTCTTATCTTTTTTAATATAATTGAGTTGGTCTATTTCTTTATTGTATGTAGCTAAATAATGGTCATCTAGAAACCAAAAGCTAAATAATAAAAAACCATCATTTTCTGTTACGCCTAGTGCTCTAATAATTTCTTTTTTGTTCAAAACTTGAACTAATTCTCTCGGACTATCTACCTCTTTATAAAAGATATCTTCATTCCAGTTTTCTTTAAAATTAAACAAATATTTTGTTTTTATTCCTTTGCTGTTCACAATATAGGAATTAACTGAATTTTTTGGCAAAAACATTGTTTGATTATCCAAAACTGAGATTTGATTTCCTTGTTTAATTTGCATCGAAGAAAACCTCTCAATTTTGAGGAATTTATTTAATATATTAAAATTTTTATCTGTTACTATAGCTTGATAATCGTTGGTTGCATCTTCTGAAAGAGAAAAATTAGAAAAAATAACATTTTCATCATCGTTCATATAGGAAAAAGAATGTGCATAGAATGGTATTGTTTTAGAATCGATAAACTCTCCTTCAAAATTGAATTTAAAAATTTTTCTAAGATTTATATCTAAGAGGGCTAATAATCTCTCATCCTTTTCTATTGAAAAAGATGATATATTAAAATATTCACCAGGTCCATTACCAATTGATTCTACTTTGTTAATATAATTTCCGGTTGGGTATTCAAAAATTAAAATAGATTGTGTTTTTAAATCATGGACAAAAATTTTATTATCGAATACCTCTATTTGATTTATTCCTCCAATTAATGAATGTTTAGTAGTCTCAAGTTTCACTAAACTTAATTCTTCTACTAATTCGCAGAATTTTTTTTCATTATGACCAATAGACATGTCAATCTCTGTAATAGAATTTTTTTTATCTGTGGATTCCTCAGCTTTCTTACAAGAAACACAGAAAAACATCGCAATCAATAATACTATTGTTTTTTTCATTTTGAAAAATATTAAAAAAATTAAGCTACCTAAGTTTTCTAAATTTATTATTAAATATAGAGTAATAGATAGCACAAATTATAACATATAATAATCCTGAAACTTTATCATATATTACAATTAATTTCCCTGAGTACAACAACAATCACCACCATTATAACAAACAGTTGAGTTATGTTCATCACTCCATTCAGTGCGCCATGTTTTTGAACCATGATCACATCCATCACCGCTGTCGGTTAAGCTTAATCTTTGCGCTTCCGCTGTTTGCGTATTCAACATTATCCCACCTAGGAGGACAATACTAAAAACAGCAGCTAAAAACTGTTTTCCTAACTTCTTAAAATTCATTTTTTTCATAATTAACTATTTTAAATATTTATTCAAAAAAATCTCCTTTAATTAGATATGCCAAATAAATAATGTTAAAAAATAGTTAAAATTAAATAATTAGTATTCATTTTTAAAAATATTCAGAATTATGCTTAAATTTAATTAGTTTCACTAAGTTAACAAAAATTTTTCAATTGGAAAAAAATGCTTTTAGGATTATTTTAATCAGCATTGTGTTTTGCGTGTTGGGTTGGTTTTTTGTGCCTTACTTTAATGTAAAGCTTAATCCTAGCTCTACCAATTCAAGCATTTCAGTAAGTTATTTTTGGCGGAGTGCTTCTCCTTTAGCAATGGAGCGCCAAATTACGAGCGTTTTAGAAGGTGCATTCTCTACCTTACAAGGAGTGGAGAAAATAACTTCTAGGTCATCGCTAGGAAGTGGATTTATCAATTTGGAGTTAGATAAGTATGCCAACCTAGATGTGGTACGGTTTGAAGCTGCTAACCTTATCCGGCAAGTCTACCCGCAGTTTCCTTTACAAGCCAGTTACCCAGTTATACGAGTGAATAAGGCTGATGAGGATCAAGCTCAAAAAGCATTTTTAAGTTTTAGTATTGCTGGACCTTATACACCTTTTAAAATTCAAGAACAGCTACAATTGTATGTTGTTCCTGCAATTGGGGCAATACAAGGTATAGATAGGGCAGAAGTATATGGAGCTGAACAAAAGGAATATGTAGTAAAATATCAACAACATCAACTTCAAAGACTTAATATATCTAAAAATGAGATGCTTACAGCGCTCCAAAATTACTACGATGTGCAAAGTATCGGTGAGGTAGTTACAGCCCAAGAGCAAATTACTTTGTCTATTCGCCCAAGAAGTGAGATGAATTGGCGTATACCAATTAAACAAATTGGGAATAGAATTATTTACTTGTCTGATATTGCTCAAATAGAAGAGCAGGAGCAAGAAACAAGAAGCTATTACCGTGTAAATGCAAAAAATGCAATTAATTTAGCGGTCTTTGCAGAAAACAATGCCAACACATTACAACTTTCTACTTTGGTAGAAGAGCAAATTGAAGCAGCTTTAAAAAGTTCTAATTTAAAACTCTCTATTAAAAAAGATGCTGATACCACCGTCTTTTTAAAGGACGAATTAGCGAAGATACTTCAGCGTTTTTTGTACACACTTGGTATATTGTTGCTTTTTGTGTTGGTGGTTAGCAGAAGTTGGCGCTATGTGTTACACATTTGTTTTCATTTTTTAGTCAGTATTTCTTTAGCCTTTATTTTTTACTATTTTTTTAAAGTTGAAATCCAGTTGTATTCCATGGCAGGATTAACCATTTCTTTAGGCTTAGTTTTAGATAATATTATTGTGATGTTGGATCATTTAAAAAAGCAAGGCAATACGCATGTATTTATGCCTATTGTAGCTTCTACCTTAACCAGTATGGGTGCACTTAGTTTGATTTATTTTTTGGAAGAAGAGCAAAAGCAAAATTTGATCGATTTTGCATGGATTATTATTATTAATCTTGGGGTTTCTTTGTTGGTAGCTAAATTTTTAGTGCCTGCATTATGGTCTGTTTTTCCTATCAAGTGGCCAACTAATAAACAAAATAAGCCCATTGAAGAAACTTGGTTTTTTAAAGGCTACCATAATTTTATAGGCTGGTTGCTAAATAACAAGAAAAAATGGGTGTTTATTATTATTTTGATTTTTGGGATTCCCCTTTTTATGCTTCCTAATAAATTAGATAACACGGATGCTTGGTATGCAAAATTGTATAATACAACTTATGGAAACGAATGGTTTCAAGAAGAGGTGAATTACCATGTAAAACGATATTTGGGTGGAGCATTTCGCTTGTTTTCAGTCTATGTCTATGAAAACTCGTACTATGGGAAAAATGAAGAAACCATGCTTTATGTTAATGCTTCTATGGAAAAAGGGGCAAGTGTCCACCAAATGAATGAAGCCTTCTTACAAATTGAGAATTACCTAATACAGTTTCCTGAAATTAAAGATTTCACCGCTTATGTGTATAGCGGAGATTATGCCAGTATTGAAATAAAGTTTAAAGAAGCCTTTGAAAAATCTTCATTCCCCTACATTTTAAAGGCTAAAATTACAAGAAAAGCATTAGATTTAGGAGGGATGAATTGGAGCTTGTATGGGGTTGGCAAGGGATTTAGCTCTGGAGGCGGTGGGTATGATCGAATGAATTTTTCTGTAAAAGCAAGAGGCTATAATTATGAAGCCCTAAATTATTGGTCAGACTCTTTAATTTCTATTTTAAAAGAACATCCTAGGGTGCAAAAAGCAGTAGTAAAAGACAACTCTAGAAACAGGAGTAAACCAAGGTTTGCCTACCGTTTAGATGTAGACTTAGATCAAATGGCTTTAAGAGAAACTAATTTATCACAAAGTTTTAGTCAAGTTAGCCAACTGGCTTTGGCTAAATTTCCAGATTTTGGACAGAACATTGGAGGTAGATTTACCCCTATTCGTTTTGAGTCTGTGGAGTCTCGTACTTTCGACTTCTGGGAACTCCAAGAAACACCTCTGTTTACAGCAGAAAACAACCCCTATAAATTAAAAGAAATTGCCGCCATTGAGCAATATAGGACCGAAGAAAATATTTACAAAGAGCAACAAGAATACCTTAGGCGAGTTGAATTTCAATACACGGGTTCGGATAAATTTGGGAACATACATTTAGAAAAATCCTTAGAAAAACTTTCTGCCGTATTGCCAATAGGCTATCATTTTGAAAAAGAAACCTATTCATTTAATTTCTCTAAAGAAACTGCAAAAAGTTACTTCTATTTGGTATTGCTCGTAGGCTTAATCATTTACTTTATATGTAGTATTTTGTTTGAAAGTCTTACTCAAGCTTTTATCATTATTAGCATTATTCCCATTAGCTTTATAGGTGTATTTCTTACGTTTTATTTTTTCGACTTTAACTTTGATCAAGGAGGGATGGCTTCTTTTATTATTTTAAGTGGACTCACCGTAAATGCCTGCATTTTTGTTATGGACGAATTCAATAAGCAACAAAAAATAAATTCTGGGCAGGCTATTCAAAATTTCACAAAAGCCTTTTATCTGAAAATATTCCCCATCTTACTTACCATCATATCAACTATATTGGGTTTTATTCCTTTTGTAATTGCAGGACAAGATGAAGTATTTTGGTTTGCACTTGGCGTTGGAACAATTGGCGGTCTTTTATTTTCTTTAGTTGCTATATTTATTTATCTACCTCTGTTTGCCTTAAAGAAAAGCTGATAAAATAGAGATTTTTTAGCTAGGCAATTTATCTATACTAATCCTTTGGTTAATAGTTTTTTACAAATCCTACGCGCAAAATACGCTAGTATCAGAAATTTTGCAGGCGACCATAGTGGTGTATTGCTGATTGATGAAATCGGATTTTTCTAAACTAGTACTAGTGGTTTTTTTTATGCTTAAAACCGATAAACTTGCTCTGGCGTAACCAAGTAATTTAGTTTTATATCAGTTGAGTTTACGTCTTTTAATTCAGCAATAGGTTCAAAAAAAGAAAGGCCTACTTTTTGGACGTTTGGTTTGCAATTATCTAAGAACCGATCGTAAAAGCCTTTTCCATAACCTACGCGGTTTCCTTTTGTGTCGCAAGCCAATAAGGGTACAAAAACCACGTCCAATTGTTGAGGTTTAATTTCAATACCTTTTTTAGGTTCCGGAATGCCAAAACTATTCAAATGAATTTTAGTAGTGTCTGTCAATAAGAAATGTTGCATAGTCATGTCTTTAAAATTAGACTTAGACAGCACTACATTCTTGTCTTTTCCTTGAAGAATGTGCAAAAGAAACTCCGTATTGATTTCATGTTGTTTTTGGATTGGCAAAAACAAGTGGTAAAATTCTTTTTCCCAAATGGGCAATTGTAAGCTTAGGTTTGCAATTTGTAAACTCCATTCTTCAAGTTGTAAGCTAGAGCATTCTTTTCGCTTGGCTTTAGAAATAGATCGGGCAAGTGCTTTATCCATTGGTTTCTTTAGAGATATGAAAAATAGCATCACCTTGATATACGGTCGGTGCTTGGTTTACATTAATTACGTGTCCGCTAGAAGTCGATTTTACACGGTGTTGAAAATTTCCGTAAGGATCCGTAATATGCGCTAGTATTTCCCCTTTATGAATGTGTTTTCCAACGGGAATTTTCAAGTGCAACAAACCGCTGTATTTGGCTCGCATCCAAAACGTATGTTCAATTAAAACGCTTTCACTTTCAGAAGGCAAAACAGGAATATTTAAAGACAACATTTCGTAATGATTCAAGATGCGTTTAATTCCTTCAACGGCTACTTGCGTCACTTCGTTATTACTGTCCAAAGATTTTCCGCCTTCGTACAATAGAATAGGAATATTAAGCTGATCGCAAGTAATGCGATACGATTTTTTAATGTTTGGAGAAATGATGGTAAACGGAGCTGCGAATATTTTAGATAATAGCGTGTTTTTTTTGTGCCTGCGGTCTATCCTAATTTGTGGTGCGTTAAACCTACTTGCTCCACCGGTATGGAAGTCCAAACAGATATCAGCTACCGGTAAAATTTCTTGCGTAAAATGATAAGCATATCGGCTTGCTAAAGCGCCATTTTTTGTTCCTGGGAAAACACGGTTCAAATCTCTTCCATCTGGGAATTCCCGAGCTCCATTAATGAATCCGAAAATATTCAGCACGGGGATACAAATGATCGTTCCTTTTCTAGGTTTGTTGATTCCTTCTGCAACTACACGACGTACAATTTCAATACCATTAATTTCATCGCCATGGATCCCTGCGGTAATTAGTATGACAGGACCTCTTTTCTTGGCACGTTCAACAATCACTGGGATTTCAACAGAGGTATGTGTATGTAATTTAGCAGTATTGAAATTAATCCGTTTGCTTTTTCCCGGTTCAACCCGTTTACCAAGCAAATGAAGGACATTGTTTTTATCAATAAAAGAAGGAATTTCCATGTATGCTTTTTATCTAAACGTGTTTTTCTATAAAGCGAATGATGGTTTTGGAGATGTCTTTTCCAGTGGCTTTTTCAATCCCTTCTAATCCAGGAGAAGAATTCACCTCTAATATTAAAGGACCACGGGAACTTTGCAACATATCTACACCAGCAACACCTAAACGCATAGCTTTTGCTGCACGTATGGCTGCAATTTCTTCTTCATCACTAAGTTCAAATACTTGAGCGGTTCCTCCTTGATGCAGGTTAGAGCGGAATTCACCTTCTTTACCTTGGCGTTTCATAGCACCCACAACGTGTCCATCTACCACAAAAACACGAATATCTGCACCTTTGGCTTCTTTGATAAATTCTTGAACAATTACTCTTGCTTTTAAACCATTAAATGCTTCAATTACAGATTTAGCTGCATTTTTAGTTTCGGCTAAAACGACACCTAATCCTTGTGTACCTTCCAATAATTTAATGACCAAAGGAGTGCCACCAACCTGAGAAATCACACTTTCTGTGTCTCTGGAATAATTGGTAAATACCGTTTTAGGCAAACCTATTTTTGAACGAGACAGCACTTGCAAGCTGCGCAATTTATCTCGGCTTCTTACCAAAGATTCAGAATCTACTGTTGTAAAAGCGCCCATCATTTCAAATTGGCGAACTACAGCAGTACCATAAAAAGTAACTGATGCACCAATTCTAGGGATAATTGCATCTGTATCGGTTATCAATTTTCCTTTGTAAACAATACTTGGTTTGCGTTTTTCAATTACCAAATCGCATTTTAAGTGGTCTATAACCTCTACATTATGTTTGCGTTTTTGGGCAGCTTCAACTAAGCGTCTAGTTGAATATAAGTGAGGATTACGCGATAAAATTTTAATGTTCATTTTGCTGTGCTTTATAAGAAAGAAGGTCAAATTGGGTGTCTACTACGAACTTTTTGTTCAAAAATTTCCTTCCGATTAATACTGGATTTTTCATTTTTTTTCGGTCTGCCAAAGTAAGTGCAATTTTATAGACTTTGCCAAATAATTTTATGTTCGATTTTATTTCGAATCGATTTTGTACAATACCGTTACTGCTTTTTACTTTTCTAATCTTAAAATCAGTAAAAGATACTGTCTTGGGTTTTGATTTAGGATGGTCTTCATCATGGAAATCTGCATATAGAACCTCATCTTCTAATTTATAATTAGTACAATGAATAGATGAAGTGTAGGCACCTGTATCAATTTTAATTGGAATATTGTTAAGTTCTAAATTAGGAAAATCAGCACGATCTCTACGTCCAATTGTTTTTTTCATGAATTGAATATCATTTTTTTTGATTCAACACAAAACTACATAAAATATCCTCCAAGCCATGTTATATTGTATTTTAACTGAAATTTATCACTTTTCCATAGCTGCTATTGCGTTTACAAGGTTTAACTTTTTTTGATTAAGGAAGCCAAACACCTAGAAATACTTAACTTTGCAAATAAAATGAAGCCCATTCCTTTTGAAATTCAGAAGCAAGTTAGCGAAGCAGATATAGATGATTTGAATCATGTAAATAACTTACGTTATATTGAGTGGGTTTTGGAAATTTCTGAATTGCATTGGAAAACCAAAACACCTGAATCCATTCGGTTGCAGTTTGGCTGGGTAGTTATAGAGCAGCACATTTACTATAAACATGCCGCTAAACTGGGTGACCAACTGCAGCTAAAAACATGGATTGCAACTTGCGAAGGAGTCAAGTCTGAACGGAAGACAAGCATTCGCAATTCAAAAAATCAACTTATTTTAGAAGCCACGACCTTGTGGTGTTTTATCAATTTGAAAACCCACCGCCTCAGCAGAATAACACCCGAAATTATAGAACCTTATTTTGAATTATATACCAAATGAAACCAAAGATACTTCACATAGACGCAAATCACCCTTTGTTGCTTGATGAGCTTACTAAACACGGTTTTGAAAACGTAGAGGCTTATCAAATTAAAAAAGAAGAACTGTTACAAGGCATACATGAGTATGAAGGAATAATAATTAGAAGCAGATTTGCCTTAGATGAAGCATTCCTTAAAAAAGCAACCCAATTAAAATTCATAGGAAGAGTAGGAGCT
>Ga0307936_1000922_pt1 | contig 15516 bp, 16 predicted proteins | sample OrgLakmetagenom1_FD_201839 | JGI IMG/M metagenome (GOLD analysis project Ga0307936, IMG submission 201839) | Saline water microbial communities from Organic Lake, Antarctica - #1 | ecosystem: Environmental > Aquatic > Non-marine Saline and Alkaline > Saline | place: Antarctica: Organic Lake... | reverse complement strand
CTTTAGGAGGGGTTCAATCGGGCGAACCCATCATCCCTTCTACGGCACGCACTTATTGTACCCCATTTGTCTTACACCCATTTGGTATGTCAACTCCCCACAGATTGATGCCATTATTCTCGTCTGCTCCCGTTCAATTTAAATTAACATTAGCATCCGCTACGGAATGTTTAAAATCAACCACCGCCGCAACCGATATTGATTTTGAGGAAGTAGAATTGGTTTGTGTATTCACTGAACTTAGCCCAGGTGCTCAGGCACAAGTGGACGCCATGAGTGGTGGTGTATATAACATCCTTGCTTCGTCCTACCAAAACGTTGGCACTACTATGTCAGCAGGGGCAACTGCGGTTACCGCCAATCTTGGTATTAGTGTTTCTTCTCTTGAACGAGTGATTGTATGTCATCGACCAACCGCGAGTATAATTGCTTCTGGTTCTTATAGTTTAGGACACCGCATCAAAAATGGTCTTACGCAATATTCTATTTTTGTCAATGGTGAACAATATCCTGCACGACCTGTTGTGGTAGAAGACAAATGTGCGGAAGCACTTGCCGAGTTTTTACTCAGTGACCACTCCCTCGTCAACTTCGACAAACAATCGTCTTTCAACATCGCTGTAGTGGCCAATGCATCAGCTCAATCCAATGGCCTTGATGGCGGTTCGGCACGCGGAGTTCTACAACCCTATGTAGTAAATGCTGGTCTTGGTACCGAAGCAGGTCACAGCTCGGTTACTTCGAGTTCCAATGTTGGCTCTTTCATTACCGCTATTGAAATGGAAACTGGCCTAAGTGACGGCCGATCGCAGCGATTATATTCGGGGATTAGCACCATATCGTCCACAGTAAATTATCGGGGGGTATATGCGAGTGCTCCGTTGGATGCCCAGCTTGATTTCTTTTCCCAAAACACGATTTTGATTTCACTTAACACACGCGGAACTGGAGTGTGGAGCGTGAGTGTATAGTGTCTGGAGAGTATATTAAAAAATTGATTTAAATATACCATACATTTATATAATTAAATGATTGGAGTTGTCTATAAATTAAAGTGTAATAAAACGGAAATGGTTTATTATGGTTCAACGAACAACTATAATAATCGAATTAGGAAACATATTAATATGGTTAAAACCAAGAGAGGATATTATCAGACAATGTCTTATTTAATAATTCAAGAAGGCGATTATGCTTTTGAAGTATTGGAAACATTACACGATTGTTCCAAAGAAACGTTAGAACAACGTGAAAGGTTTTATATTGAAAACAATAAATGTATCAATAGACGATGTCCTTTAAGAAAATCAAACGAACCTTATTTATGCGAATGTGGACGACAGCTTTTCATTAACAATAGGTGTGCACATATTAAAACAAAGCAACATTTAGATTTTGTTGAAAATGGAATAAAATATGTCAAACCAACTCGCACGTACGAAGAATACAAGAACGATAAAATTAATTGTGATTGTGGTGGTAAATATACGCCTAAACGCAAAGCGGGACACTTCAAGACGAAGCAACATTTAGATTTTGTTGAAAATGGAATAAAATATGTCAAACCAACTCGCACGTATGCAGAATCCAAGAACGATAAAATTAATTGTGATTGTGGTGGTAAATATATTCTCGCCAACAAAGCGGAACATTTCAAGACGAAACGGCATCAAAAGTTTATAATATAATATTGTTTTATATTATGAATCAGCTACATAACGATGATTGTTTTAATGTAATAGATACTTTAGAAACCAATTCCGTTGATATGATATTAGTAGATTTGCCATACGGACAGTCGGATTGCGATTGGGATATTTGTATTAATTTAGATATAATGTGGGAAAAAATAAGCCGCATCGGTAAAGACCATTGTAATTATATTTTTTTTGTGACGACGAAGTTCGGTAATCATATTATTAATTCAAAACCGAAATGGTTTAGGTATGATTTAGTATGGCAGAAACACTCTGCTGTTGGGTTTTTATCCGCAAAAAAAATGCCATTGAGATCGCACGAAATGATATATATATTTAGAAAATCACCAACACCAAAAGGCACACCATGGATTTATAATCCACAAAAAACAGCAGGAAAACCATATCATACAAGCGGGAATGTAAACCATCTTGAACTATATGGTAAACCACGGCTCGAACGCTTACCAAACATAACTGGAGATAGACACCCGTGGTCTGTCTTTAAAATACATCACGATAAAGTAAAATTTCACCCAACACAAAAACCATTAGAACTCTGTGAATGGTTAATTAAGACGTATAGCAACGAAGGCGATGTGGTGTTGGATTTTTGTATGGGTTCAGGGACTTCTATCGTCGCCGCCAGACAAACAAAACGGAACTATATCGGTGTTGAAAAAGACCCCGTTATTTTTCAAATCGCAAAAGAAAGAATCAATCAAAGTTTAATGTAAATTCACCTTCGGTAATCTTTAGGGGCGGTGTTCGATTATCCACCACTTTGTTTTCTTCTTCTGTAGATTTAGCAAGTATCTCGTAGACTTCGTCGCTAAAGCCTGGAAACTTTTCTTCATAGTAATCCTTACCATAAACTTGGTAGTTGACACTGTTCCAATCTAAATTGTCTAAATATTCTTCGTCGGCACAATAGTCCAACAATCCATCGAACACCTTAGCAAAGTCTTCGTGTTCAACCCATTGTCCTTTGTTATCGTCGTCTAATGTAGACAAATCGGGAATATGTTCGGTGTCTCTTTTGATTAAACTATACGTGTCTTTGATAGATTTCTTAAATTCGAATTGTTGTTTTGCATCATGTAAATCCATTATATAGTTAAAATATATTTTTTTTTTCTTTTCACAATATATAATGTCCTATGTGAATAGTGTATCCGATACCGAAAGCGAACCAGACCAAACAAAAGAAGTGGTTGAAACTTTAGAAAAAAAACCAGTCAAGAAACGGGCACCTCGCAAGCCTAAAGCTGAGCCCGTGCCTGAGCCCGTGCCTGAGCCCGAAGAAGCTCCCGTTAAGAAGAAACGTGCTCCTCGCAAACCTAAAGCCGAGCCAGTGCCTGAGCCTGAGCCTGAGCCCGAGCCTGAGCCACAAAATGAAGAAGTACCCCTTAAGAAGAAACGTGCCCCTCGCAAACCTAAAGCCGAGCCAGTGCCCGAGCCCGAGCCCGAGACAGAGCCAGAAGAAGTACCGATTAAGAAGAAACGTGCTCCTCGCAAACCTAAAGCCGAGCCACTGGTTCAACCAGTTGTTGAACAAGTGGTTGAACCGAAACCCACTAAAAAGAAAGTAGTTGTAGAAGAACCCGTATTACCAGTAAAACGACAACCTACCGAAGCACAAAAAATCGCTTTAGAAAAAGCAAGGGAGAAGCGTCGTATAGAAAAGAAAACGAAACAAGACCTAACCCAACCAACGTCAATTATATTTGTATAATACTTAAAGATAATAATCATGGTTGTATATGAATAGAAAACATAGAGCCATATATAATTGGAAAAAGCGTGGATTGATATATGATGACTATGATGCGTTATATGAAGCATATATCAAAACATCTGAGTGTCAACATTGTAATAAAGCGTTTAAGACGTCAACGGATAGGTGTTTAGACCATGACCACATCACGGGCATATTTAGGAACATTGTTTGTCGTGGTTGTAATACACGTGATAGTTATATAAAGTATCCTCAAGGCATTGATAGGATTGAATGGAGAAAAGAATGGTATATGAAAAACAAAGAACACGTTGCTGAATACCAAAAAAAATACCAAGAACAAAACCGAGAATATATACAAAAATACAAAAATCAAAAAATGAAATGTGAGTGTGGGAGTGTTAGTACTATGAGTAATTTTTCTACACACAAAAAAAGTAAAAAGCATATCAAATATATTGCGGGATATATATGAACATAACAGAAAAAAAAAATAAGCGTCTTAAAATTATGAATACGGAGAATCATTTAGATAAGCTACTTGCCAAAGATATTCCGTATCCTTTACCACCTTGTTCTGGTTTTAATTTTGTGATTAGTGGAGCTTCGGGAAGTGGAAAAACAACATTGCTTACGTCGATGATGTCGGCAAAGAAGATGAATGGCGTTCGACAATCTTATCGCAAATGTTTTGACAAAATATTAATATGTTCGCCGACGCTGGGTTCTGGCAAGTCCGCCAAGAAAGATGTCTTCGCGGATGTCAGAGCCGAACAAAAGTTTAAAGAATTTACAAACACCACGATGGCCGAAATATTTAAAACCGTGGAAGACAACCGAGAGGAAGAAGAGAACACGGTGTTAATCTTGGACGACATAGGTGCTCAGCTCCGTCGCTCGGCTGGGGCTGAAAAGCAACTGGTCAGTCTTCTACAAAATCGTAGGCATCTATTTTGTAGTGTGTTTATATTAGTCCAAAAGTTTAAAGACTTACCTTCTGGAATAAGAAATAATATGACACACTTTGTCAGTTTCAGACCAAAGAATCAATTGGAAATGGAAAGCATATGTTCCGAAGTATTTCCTTTTACCAAAAAATACTGGCAACAAGTGATAGATTACATTTTTGAAAACGATGACAAATTTAGTTTTTTTATGATTGATATGTCTCTACGGGACACCAACAAGTTTAAATATTTTAAAAAGTTTGACGAAATCTTTATTGAACATACAAATATATAATGCCTGCGGCGGGTTTTCTTCGGTTTTATTTCCAGCTTTTGTCCCACACACACAATGTCTTTTTTTTTCAGACTTGTGTGTGGAACTTGATTTTCAAAATTAGAATTGGAAAAAAAAGAAAGTATTATAGCCTACGGCCACATTTGTCCTTTTTAGGCGTCCCGCCAACCCAACGAATAGAAGTGTTTTTGTGGATATTGGAGGAGAAAAAGAAAAGAAAAAGAGAAAATATCTAACGGTATATATATGCCTCCGAAACGCAAGAAAAAAGCAAAAACACCGAAGTCACAATCACAAAGGCAAAGCGTGACTGTAAATATTAATACGACAAAAGCAAAGCGTAGTAAATCCCGTCGTAGGTCTACTTTACCACCCGCTTCCTATCCACCACAATTTGCTCCAACGTTTGTGACCAGTAATCAAGACTTCGACAGGGTTACTCCTTTGTTGGCAGGTATATTACAATCCCAACAACAGATGTTCAGAGATATATCCGTACCAACCCAACCAATGATTAAAGCGGAGGAACCATCACCTCCGACGAAAGACGAACCTCCACCAACTCCACCACCACCTGCGTCTAATTTTCAAAAACCTGTTTCTTTGGGCGGTTTTGATGCTCCTCCACCTTTACAACCAAGCGTATCTGTCCAGCCAAGTGTGATGGGTAGTGTAAAAGACTTGGACGACGTCGTGTCCACAACAACTGAAAATGATTTTGTAAGCACATCATTGCCTTCGAAACGCAAGAAAAAACCACCACCACCAAGAAGAGGCGATACTTACAGGGGGGTTAGGTCAAGCGAAACTAACCCCGAACCAGTTCAACCTTCAAAAAAATCGATGATACCTGGCAAATCTTTTTTTAGTAAAACATTTAATCCAAAACACGGGGAAACATTAAGAGGTAAAGAATTAGAAAATCAAAGTAGGAAAGACATTAAAACAGAACCCGCGTTTGTACCCGAAGGAAGAAAACCATTAAATCTACAACCACGTATTGGAGCAAAAAAAGCAGAACAATCCGATAATCCACCCTCCAAACAATCTGTGATGGCTCAAAGAATAAACCCGAAAAAGAGTATAGATGATGATGACGACCCTTCTGCTTTGGAATTATTACCACCCGACGATATGGCCGAATCTTTAAATCGTGCGAGTAAAGAAGGCGAAGAGACAATAGCATTTTTACAGAGTTTATTGGAGTCTCAATCCAGACCACGGGAAATTAGTATAGATGCACCGCCCGCTCCTTTAGATGCCCCACCCAATATACGACCTTTGATACCTCCAACAAGAGAAAGAAGTCTCTCTAATATGTTAAATATCAAGGAAACTCCTCCGCCTAACATACCTAAAACAATAGAAGAAATACCCAAAAAAGTTTCAGAACGTGGACTCAGTATATCCGAAAAAAAAATGATAAGACGAGAGAAAGCAGAAGAGGAAGCAAAAGAAAAGGCACGGTTGTCGAGCCCAGAAGGTAGAGCAGCCAGAGAGTCGCGAAATGTATTGAAAACGGAAGAATTGGATACAAGAACATCCAGAACGTCGATGGAAGAAGTCATTAAAGAAAGTAAACAAAGACAAAAAATACCAGACGAAGATTTGTTTAAAATAGCTAAACAAGGTGGAATTGTCTCATCGGTTTTGCCACCCAAACCACTTGACGCTGCTATAACTGAAGCTACTCCAGAAAAGCAACCAGCATACTTTGTAGACATAGAACCTACTATGGAACTTGACTTTAGGGGTAAGGAAATACAAGAAACAAAACAAAAAAAAGAACAGGCTACACCTGTGGTAGAACCAGAATTACCGAAGGGGAAAAAAAAGCCCGATTAGTGATTCGCCTAAATTTGTATAAAAACATATTTATAATACATATATATGTCTCTTGAAAATGAAATCGTGCCACAAATTAAAATTATTAGTGGTCACGCTATATTCAATGAAAATGCGGTGGTTATGTCTAAGAAATTTGGTTGGTCTTTAGAAAAAGAATTTAACCCAAAACCAAAAGATTTATATATAGTCTTTGGTGCACATGAAATGGCACATCATCTATTGGAAATTCAATATAGACTTAACAATACTTTTGGATATGTTATTATGAATTCAGAGCAACGTGATTCGCAATTTATGAAAAATAAATATTATGTGTCTCTTATGAAAAGAAATATAGTGTGCGATTATAATACCTTATCTGCTAATTATTTGAAAGAAACATTTGATATTAAAGTTCTGTCTTATTTCTATTTTGAATTTTTACAATTTAATTTAGAGACAAACGAAAGGCAGTATGATGTATGTTTTATTGGTTCGAAAACCGAACGTCGTGAAAAGATAATTCAAGGCCTACAAGAACAATATCCAGATTTAAAATTTTATGTAGACTATGACTGGAGTCATAAAAATAGTGATTCTTTAACCAAAATTTTACACCAATGTAAAGTGGTACTAAACATCCCATACTATAATCTCAACGCACTCGAAACACACCGCATCAATAAGGCACTGGCCTGCGGCTGTAAAGTAATCTCTCACCCGTCATCAGATGAAGATGCAAATAAATTTTACAAAGATTATATTACCATCACCGATGACATCGATTTGTCAATCGAAGGAATCAAGCCCGATTATGAAAATTTAATTAGTAATCTTTCGAAAAGATTCAATGGACATTTATTGTTTGTAATAAATGAAATACATAAAAAGTTAAATACTGTTTAAATATTCTGTATGTTTAATCGACCGATTGTGCCTTGCTATATCTGACCTGCGAACAATACTACCACAATCACATTCTATTTTTAGTTTATCTTGTTCTAATCTTCTTTGCTTGTTTATTTGGTAGTATTCTTTATTCTGTTCTTGTCTCTGTTCTTTATTTGCGTGGTAGTATTCTTGTTGATATTCTGATAATTTATCTTTATTTTTTTGGTAATATTCTTGTTTATATTCTTGTCTCGAATAGCCATCAGGATATTTGATGTAAGTATCATGCACATTACAACCACGACAAACAATTTTTCTAAACAAACCTGTTTCGTGGTCGTGGTCTAAACATCTATCCCGTGACGTCTTAAACGCTTTATTACAATGCTGACACTCCATTATTTTGATATAAACTTCATACAATTCGTCGTAATTGTCGTAAATTAAGCCACTCTTCTTCCAATTATAAATCGTGAAATATTTAGAACGTGACATTACACAATATTATTGTAGATTTAGTTTCAAATCAATTTTAAATATATTTCTATTGTATATATGTATGCTGTTCCATTGGGAAATTCTGTTCCGAACCAAAACATAAACGTGGGGACAAATTTGAATTTCGGAAACGTGTCCATAGCCAATGCATCGATCGCTACAGCGACCGTTGGAGAATTACGGGCTAATATATTATCACAAAATATTTTAAATGTTTCCGAAATCAACGCCTCACAACTTAATTTACCCGACGATTACATTATTCCCTTTTTGAATGTAAGCCAATTAATAGCATTCTCAGAGTCGTTTGTAGACTTATCGGCGACCAATATTTCCTCCAGCAATATTACCGCCACAAGTGTAATAGCAAATAATGTTCAACCAACCCTAATCGCAGGAAACAACATAGATATTTCGGGGACGGTTATATCGTCAACTGGCGTTCTACCTTCTATAGCAAATTTTACAGAAATCAATACATCACAAATCAACGCAAGTAATCTATCCACAGCCGACTTACAATTTGGAACTAACTTAACTTTAACGGATAAGTTGTTGAATGTAAATAGCACTGTCAATGTGACGCAAAACTCGGGCGACCTAATCACAAGCGGCGGTGTCTACAGTGCGTTGAACGGAGCGGGTGGTGGAGATAGCCGTTCGCTAACCAACACTCAGTTGTATTTGGGTGGGAATGTAATTAAACCTATTGTTCGCGGAACGACCAACGTCGTAGATGTCAATATTCCGCCTGGTTCGTCCAGGAATATGATGAAGGTATTCTATACAACAAAGTTCGGTTCAAATGCTATTTTAAATTGCACGGCTTCCTTTTCCTATGAAATGGAAGGCTATAACGACGATATTGTAAATGCACGGCTAATTTACAACAACGGAGTAGATAACACCATCAGTCGCCAAGAACAAATTTGGCGTGACCACAATGGAGGCGGAACAAGGTCGGGTGTTTTGTCTCCACGTATAGGTAATAGAATCTCAGCCGTATCTGCTGGAACCACCGTATATTTTCAAGTTATAATTGATAATGATTCAAGCGACGATACTTGGACGATGTTATTTCCTGATAGTTGTACGTTTCAAATCACAGAAACATTAGATAACGACGGAGGAAGTGACTTGAACTTACATACAGGCAACATAGCAGCAGACGAAGCGAATTTTAATAGTTTATCCATTTTACAAGGTTCGCCTGCGGGACAAGCAGTTATCGGGCGAACCCAAATAGGGAATGATGGACACAGCGATAGGATGGCCATATCTATCGAGGGTAATACAGGAGCAACCAACTATGGATTCGCACAAGTAGCCAGCGGTCAAACCATTATGAACGCCCAATCAACCTCGACCTCCAATAGTTTTCGTGTAGAAGATGTAGAAGTAGCGTCTATCAACTATATAGGGTTAGCCATTGGTTACGAGGACGCCTTTTTTCCATTAACCATTAGCGGAGACGCATTTATTAACGGGACTGCTTTTATAACAATAATGCGATCGGAGGTCGCATCTGTCGCCAATTTAAGCAGCATAGACGTGAGTTTAGTCAATCTGTCTGCTACAAAGTCATCTATTGATAATTTGAGTGTGGGCAACATCACTATAACAGGTAATATTACAGCCAATGCGTTGAATTTATCTACAGGTAACCTTGTTCCAGGCGACAATATTACTGTTGAAAACAATGTTATATCTGCTTACTTATCTTCAGATAGTCAAGCCAATCTAAGCAGTTTACAAGTGGATAATAATGTAGATGTGTTCGGTGTTTTAAATGTAAGTCAAACCAGTAATTTTCAAGATAGTTTAAATGTAAGCAATAATCTGTATGTGGGTAAATCTGGACAGCATGCTGGGGACATCGTTTTATATAGCGGTATTGTCGGCAACAACTTCGTCCAATCGTTTAATCCTTCAGGCTATGAAGTCAATATATCGGTTACTGGCAATAGTTCGGCTATTAACTTTTTTGTTGGTAATCAACCTTGTTTGGAAATAAGAAACAACGGGATAGAAACATTAAATCTTAAAGCAGACGATATAAATGCAGAAACCTTAAATGTAGTTGAATTGGAAGCAGACGTTCTCCAGTGTATCGATGGAGAAGCAACGTTCCGTTTTTCAACGCCTTTGTTGAATGCTACAACCGCCAATATAAGTACCTTAACTATCGACGAATTAGACCTCGACGAGTTAGACCTCACCACGATAAATGCGTCCAACGGCAATTTATCAACTGCGTTTGCGAACCAATTAAACGCGTCTACTTGTATCTTGACGGATATAACAGCAAACGAAATTACAACACAATCTATCGAATCGACAAATATCACGACGTCTAATTTCGCCACTCCAAGTGCAAATGTAAGCACAATCAATAGTTCTGTCAGCCGTTCTCGTTCAGTAAATACATTCAGTTTTAATTTAAGCGACGAAAGCTCGTCCGCACAATCTATGACGATGAACCGAGATGGTGGAGTCGTTACTATTGTAAATAATGCGGGTAGCATTGTATTCAATACAAATACAAACTCCACCAATAGAGCATTAATAATGGATTCGAATAATTTAATACAAACAGAAAGTATACAAAATGCTGGAAGTTTTGAAAGTAGAAATATATCTACAGATGAAAATGTATCGGTGGGTGGTAGTTTATCGGTCGGTGGTTCTATAGAAGGATACCAAGAAACGTTAATCGCTGGGACGAACATCTCTATCGTAGGAAATACTATCTCTTCTACGCCACCCAGTAATGCTAACTTTTCAACTGTCAATTCAAGTAATTTAAATACTTCCTTTATTACTTGTAATGGGGTCGCATCGTTTGGAAATGATGTGAATGTTACAGGGGATATTGAATGTGATGAGTTAGATACCGACCAAGTATACACTGTCAATCTATCTTCAAGTGCGTTAGACGCAATCAACATCAGCACCGACACAATCGCCTCGTTTCAATATACCATAATTGATACTGCAGACGATGCAGAGGCCTCTTTCCTTTTTCGAAATGGAGCCACAACGAGATTTATACATACAGGCGGTCGACTTCGTTTTGAATGCGATGAATTACAGACAAGTGGTGTTGCTAATTTTAGTACATTAAATGCTTCTGTCGTGAATGGTGATAATTTATCTACCGCCACCATGGTATTTACGAGTGATTTTAATTTACAAAGTTTCGGAAATGTATTAAGTCTAACGAAACCATTACTAAGTGTCGACGAAATTGTAGCGGGTTTGGCAAACGAAGATGTAGTTACCAACAGTTTGAATACCAGTTCGTTGAACGTAGATGGTATAACCAGTTTAGACTTGGTTTCTGTATCCATGGGGTTGAGCTCAAACAATAATAATTTATTCAATATTAATTCGGGTGGAACAGTAAACATAAGTCAAGGTAATTTTTCAACAATCATAGCAGACAATATTAGCGGATACCAAGAAACCTTATTGGCTGGGGATAACATAACGATTACGGGTAATACTATATCGACTACAACCGCCGCTAATTTTTCAAGTCTCAATGCGGAATTTATCAACAGCAGTAATGTTGTAAATGTGAGTGAAATCATCGGAGCAGATTGTGACTTTGGTTCGGGATATATTCAGTCTTTAGAATCGGTACTTATTAACGCCACTTATATAAACTTAGCAGACGATTTAAATGCATCCGTCGTAAATGTCAGCGAAATCAACGCCTCTAATATCGTAGGGTATCAACAGACGCTTATTGCGGGGGCAAATATATCTATTGGTGGTAATACCCTATCGACTACAGCCGAGGCAAACTTTTCCACGGTCAATTCAAGCAATTTAAATGCTCTCATTCTCTTCGTTGAAGGATATGTGTCAATTGGCGGAATCATTACTGCCCCGAATCAAGTTAGATTTAGAGCATCAAGAGCTTCTGGTGCAATTGTAAATACTAATGTAATATTACCATTCGACAAAACATTAGAAAATGTTGGAAATGGATATAGCAACACCACATATACATTTACCGCCCCTGTTACAGGAACATACTTTTTTTACGCACAATTATTTACCTTCGGAGAGACTGGTTTTAGAGTGGATTTTTTTAGTGGTTCAACCCGAGTTCAAAGAATTAGCACAGGCAATGCCTTCCATTACCCAGTCTCGGAACCGGGCAACGATGGTAATACTACATTTACGAGTGCGTTTTATTACCCACTTAATATAGGACAAACGATGTATATGGAAAGATTCGATGGTCTTGTGAATATGCCAACAGACCCATTTTGTCATTTTGGTGGATATTTATTAGGTTAATAAAATATTTACCTATAATATATGGACTATAGCAAAATATTGACAAAGTATTACCTTGACAAAGAATGGTGTTGTGGCGAAACCTACGAGACTATAGAGTGGTATGATACGACGATTCCGAAACCAACGGAAGAAGAATTGGAGTTAAAATACGATGACTTGCTTTTAGATAATATGCGTGAAAAAAGAAATCAGTTATTAAAAGAATCGGATTATACTGCTCTCTCAGATTACCCCCAGAGAGACAAATGGTTACTATACCGCCAGGCTCTCCGCGATTATCCGAGTATATGGTTACCAGACAGGCCATTTCCAGAAAAACCAGAGTAAAAATGATTTAAAGAATTGATTACAATACAATAGAATGGGTAGAACACAAAATTTTACCAAATCTATCATCTATCATATTAGAGATATAGAAAGCAAAGAAATTGTTTATGTGGGTTCCACGACTAATTTTCCTCAAAGAAAGTCAGCACATAAATATAGTTACAACCACGAAGAAGCAATACATTTTACATACCCTATTTATTGTCATATTAGGAATAATGGTGGTTTTAATTGTTTTGAAATAATTCCTATAAAATCATTAAAATTAGAAAATAAAACACAGCTATTAATTGTCGAACAAGAAGAAATAGATAAACATTGCACTTTAGTGAATAGGAATAAAGCACATATGACTATAGAAGAACGCAAAGAACATGATAAACAATATCGAGAAGAGCACAAAGAAGAATTCAAAAAATATCTCAAACAATATTATCAAAAAAATAAGGAAAATTTAAATGAAAGTATTAAGTGTCCTATTTGTAATTCTGCCACATTACGACGACATTTAAAAAGGCATCAACTCACCAAAAAATGCCAAGAATATCTTAACAAATAATATGTACCTATACTATGTATATATTATTGATATTTAATGAACAAGAATGTAAAAAACTAAACTGTATTTGGTTATATGACAGTATCACTTCGGTAATGACCGACACCAAAGGACTTATTAAATATAACGACATAAATCGCATTCGTCGTGTTTATAAAACGTCAAAATCTTTTTTTATATTATTAAAAATAAAAAAAGACGACGCCAAATTATATTTTAATTAATTATAAAATATTTTACTATAGTATATGCCGTCAAAATATCTTTTTTTGAATAGTGAACAGTTAACTAATGTGGATGGTGTGGCAACATGGAATAATTTACCCGTATTATCGGAATCCCGACGAGAATGCTATATTAACGTCGCCCACGCCTGTGCGGTCTTTTCGACGGCTCGGTCTCATAGCGAAGCATTATTAAAAATCAATCTACCGAGTCTAAATTATTTTTCTTCTTCCAACAATGCTCCTGTGATGGAATATTTACAATCCGATGACAACTTAGTATTTGAACCTGTATATGAGTCACCTATTAAATTATTAACAAACGATGCTTTAAAGAAGGTAGAAATTCAGCTAACCGACAATGGTGCCGATGTGATTGATATAGACGATTTAGAAAGCCTCAGTGTGGTATTGAAAATAGATTATGTTGACCAAGACGCCATGGCGAATCAATATTTGTCTCAAATGCCGTCTTTATTGCGTTGAAATATTATACGAATCCGCCATGACTTGTAGCGATGTTCCACGATTATCACTTATTTTTTTATAGGCACGTAATCCTTTTGCTTCAAACACAGACCGCTTCATCAAGTCTGCTTCTGTAAAACCGCCTGTAATTTTTTTGATTACTCGTGTGATGTTATTGAAATCTTTATCAATCAACGTGGTTAGTGTTTGAATACATTCGACAAACATCTTATTCACAATACGATGTTTTTTTTGTCCGTATGTTTTGAATGTTTTATAATCATTACGGATATAAACGACGCTGGTTGGGTTAAGTAGTAAATAATTTTTCGTATTGTCCGTGGGTTTTTTTGTGACAATATTGACCATCAGGTCTGCGTTTCTAATATGGAATGTAAGCAATAAATATAAAATAGCACACGACGCAAAGTCTTTTTTTATAAAGTAATCTTTCATCATACGACGGAAAACAGAAATCGACGGAATGTCTCGTGCTTGATTATTTGTATCGTTTATTTTTATGGTATCTTTTACCGCTTCGACTAACAACTGCCGAATATTATCATTCGGCAATTGTTTGTAAGTTCTATACTTTGAAATAGTAGACACCATAGTCTGTCTCTTTGACCCTACATCATACGTCTTCAAATGTTCTATGGTTTTATCTTCCTCTGAATCAATCGAAAATCCAGCCTCTTGATACGCTCCTAAATTGCGAATGTGATTGCGGACAGTCGACGGTGCCAACATTTGGTCTTTTAAGAATTGTGTATAGTCGTCCATACTATATATAAATTATATTATTTTAATTCAATTTTACAACGGATTGCGATTTCTGTCGATAGCTTCTAAATTATACATTACCCAATGGTGGTTCAGTTTTTGTTCGTCCAATTCATGTTTCATAATAGACAAAGATAATTTTAATAAATCTAATCCCCTGTTCATAAACAGCGTAAAATTTTTAGATACGTTATAGATATTTAGATGTCTACACATCGGACAACTATAACATATTTCACCATCGACTACTTCAAGCATTTGCTTGAAACATTTGCGGCAAGTTTTAAAGGCACATTTGTTGAAACAATGAACTATGTTATGTGATGTTTCATAGCAAATATTACATTCCATTGTAATATATTATATGTTTATTTTATATGGAAAAAAGAGAATTAAACCAAATCATTCAAGATTTAAAAGCGAAGCGGGATGCGTTGAGTTTAGCTCACGAAGAATTAAAGCGTGAAAACGATAGCTGGAATAAGTGTGTTATAATTGTCTCTCTAACCACAGGTATGTTTGAGTCTATGAAACTACAAATGGGATGGAATAACAACATCGTTTTACTTGTACCGATTGCGTTGTCGTCTGTTATAGCGATGATTTCCGCTTTGATAAAATTCAAGAATTTCCCCAACCAAATGGAAATAATTTTACAGAGCCAATCTCTGATTACCCATACGCTCAACGTGGCTCGTAATGAAGAATCCATAAGTCCTTCACTGCTCACCCAATACCACGAGAGTTTGGAAAAATTAGAGACAAGTATATATCCAGATTTAAGAAAAAAGTACATGAAAGCGTCACATACCAATTTAATCAGTATTTATAAACAAGAAAAAAAGTTTTATAATGAAATAGACAATATAAATAAGGCTACATTGGAGTTTAGCGATGATTCTTCCTCTGGTTCTTCAAATCCATTTCAAACGGATTCACCCCCTCTGG
>Ga0307936_1000907_pt1 | contig 15598 bp, 19 predicted proteins | sample OrgLakmetagenom1_FD_201839 | JGI IMG/M metagenome (GOLD analysis project Ga0307936, IMG submission 201839) | Saline water microbial communities from Organic Lake, Antarctica - #1 | ecosystem: Environmental > Aquatic > Non-marine Saline and Alkaline > Saline | place: Antarctica: Organic Lake... | reverse complement strand
GACGCGCATCCCGGCCGGAACACCCAACTGATCGGATGCCCCGGAACAGGTGATCGGATCAAATCGGAATCACTGATCGGATGTTATCGGAACCGGTGATCGGATGATCCCGGAACGCGCAGCCGGAGAGGGCGAGCGTCATGCGCCGCCCCGAAAGGATCAGCCTTGCGCCCGCGCGCAACACGCGCTCGCGCAGGCGGCGCAGGCTCCAGCCGGTTCCGGTGGCATGCGCCATCCCCCGAGTGTCTGAGTGGGTGATACCCCGAGCTAATTCGGCATTCGGAATCCAGTTGTCCACAACCCGTTGACCTGGCGGTACCCATAGTTGAGAATGAGTGGCAACTTAAGCTGAGGTTCGTGATGAGAAAAATGATTGCCTTCAGTCTAGTCGGGATAGTGCTGTCAGGGTGTCAGACAGGCACAGTGTCTTACGAAACCGCCATACTCGCAGACTCGGTTTATGTGACCAACGAAGTCGTCGCCACTAATGGTCCAACTATCGAACTATCTGCGACAGACTGTAAGCGAGTGATCGAAGACGACGCGCCAGCTGCTGGCTTGGCATTGAATAGGTTGAAGTCAAAAGCAGCCCAGAGTGGATTCAACTCCATTCATTCAGTAACCGTGCAAAGTGCCGGCGGTGCTGCACTTCTAGCAAACTGCTGGTCTCAAATCATAGCAAGCGGCATAGCATATAATCGGTGAAATCTGGTGGTCTATCCCGCCCGCCGAGCTCGTGATCGAGGCTCGGCGGGCGTGGTGTGCACCGTTACCGGATGCGCGTAGCAAGGATGAACTTGGTCAATGCTCGCGAGCTGCGCGTTGACCAGGTTCAACCCTGCTGAGGATTGAGAGACAAGTTGCACGGACGGAGTCAGGCCCACCCCCGCTATGCGGGGACCCCCGAGCCTGATCGCTGTGCTCTATCGCGCATAGTGGATCGTTAGCGCCTCCAGCGCCGATAATTTCGAGACAGGCGCATTGCTGGCCTGTTGCACGAAATATGCTGAGAAAAAAGGAGGCCGAGCCCTGATGGCTCTGTGTGGCCCGCAGAGCGCCGCTGGAGCGCCTTCCGGTCCGGATCGGGTTAAACCGGTGTATTACGAGGCGAGAGCTGGACGCTAGGACCGTCTATTCTCAGCCCCGCCCACATCGCCACAGGTGCCACGCTGAATCCGTAGCGCCACGCTCAAGCCACGCCGAAACTGACCTTGGAGCCGCCAAAATCAGACTTATCCACAGGCTGGTCTCTTTTCTTATTTCTTAGTTTCTATTTCTAGGTCAATAAGTCTTTATCATAAAAAGATAAAACACCCCTAAAGGTGAGCAATCGCGGGTGTAGGGTGAGCAATCGCGGGCGAAAGGTGAGCAATCGCGGGTGAGGTGAATTGCCAAGGTGAGCCTTCACCCTTAGCCTTCACCTCATGGCAAAGCTCACCACCCTCGATGCCGTCAAAATGCACCGCTCCGATGCCGACGCAATCGTGGCGGCTGGCGAACTGGTGGAGCTACGTTTCGTATCGGGTGACAGCCTCAGCTTGCGCGCTGCGAAGCTGTTTTGCCTTCTGGTGCAGGAGGCCGGTGTTGCCGTGGCCGACCAGGTCCAGCACCGCGTGCCTTACAGCGTATTGAACGAGACGTTTCACAAGAGCCGCGACGAGCTGGCCGAGGCCGTCCAGGAATTGCATAGCACAATCGTGTCGGTGCAGCTGATGAGCCGCCGAGGCCGTCCTTACACCAAGTCCGGGCCGATCCTTAGCGACGTGGAGCGCGAACCGGATGACCTCGATGGCGCCGAGGTGAGATTCGAGTTTTCGCCCGCCATGCGCCAGGTGATAGCAAACTCGACGCATTGGGCGGCCGTGTCGCGCCGTGCGGTGATGGCGTTCGAAAGCCGCTATTCCCTGCGCCTCTACCTATGGCTCATCCCCAGCCCCAAAAATCTATTTTCCTAGGATCATATAAAATGAATGCAGTCGCTCTTTTTCAAAGGAGGCTGCAATGTCACGCGACATCTATGCGGAAGTCACCAATGCTTTGGTGGCGTCCATCGAGAACAACCCCGGCGATCCGGTCATGCCTTGGCACCGCGGCGGCGCCAGCGAACTGCCGCGCAATATCAACTCGGGCCAGGAATATCAGGGGGTGAACATCCTGAACCTCTGGGTGATGGGGCAGGTGGCTGGATACTCGAGCAAAATGTGGGGCACCTACAAGCAATGGCGAGAAACCGGCGCCCACGTCCGCAAAGGTGAAAAAGCTTCGGTTGTCGTCTTCTACAAACAGGTCACGAAGGAGGCAGAGGGCGGCGAGGAGGAAACCTACCGGGTGCTCAAGTGGTTTCCCGTCTTCAACGCCACACAAGTCGAAGGCTGGCGGCCCCCCGAGCTATCGCCTGCCGAGACGTTCGATCGGCTGGAAGCCGTCGAGTGGGCAATCTCCGCCACTGGCGCGAAGATCCGCGAAAGCGGTGATCGGGCGTTCTATTCTCCTGCCACCGACGTGGTGCAAATGCCCGAGAGGGCGCGCTTCTTCGATACCCCGAACGGCACCCGCGAGGAAAACTTTTACGCGGTGCTCTGGCACGAGCTGACGCACTGGACGGGACACTCAAGCCGCTGCGATCGCGATCTTAAAAACCGCTTCGGCTCAGAAGCCTATGCGATGGAAGAATTGGTGGCAGAGCTTGGTGCCGCATTCTGTTGCGCGCGGCTCGGGATATCACCTTCTCCACGCGACGACCACGCGCAGTATCTGGGCAACTGGCTCAAGATTCTGAAGTCGGACAAGAAGGCGATCTTCACTGCGGCCGCGAAAGCACAAGCGGCCGTCGACTATCTACTTTGATCCCCTCGGGGGTCTTTTTTTTGCGCACAGCGCGCTGTATGCGAGCACTTTTTAGGCGAGTGACTTACCTCTACGCAGACGCGATAGCATATTTTTTACCGATCCATACCTTTTTATACTAGACAATACTACTTAACAGTATATATATATCATTATAAACACATAAGGAACAGTATTATGAACGCTACAGAACGCAAAGAAGCAATTTTGAAAATGCTTCCGAACGCTAAACTACTGCAACGGCACGCTGGCAGGTACGAAGTGGAGTTGGATGGCAAACACTGTCTGTTGGTGGTCAATGCCGTGCACGGATCAGTTCAGTTTGCCGCCAATTCTGGCGAGGCTGATGCAGACGTGCCAACTTTGGACGGTGTAGACTACTGTCTCATGGCAACAGGAAAAGATATTGATAACTTGTCTGCTTGGCTGGTGCCTGTGCCTCGACTGCTAGAGCACATCAAAAATGGGCACAAAGAATGGCTCGCAGAAAAGCCAGGGCGCAGCCGAGAGAACACAATGCGCACGATTAAACCGCTAGACGTGCACTTCGACGATTGTAAGTTTGATTTGACGCCACCCCGAGAAGGCGTTGCTATAACGATGACACCCGAACACGCTCGTCAGGGCTTAGCTATACATTTCGGTGTGGACCCGTCCAAAATCCGCATAAGCGTTGACGTCTAATAGCATAAGGCACTCCGTTGACACGGGAGTGCCTTTTCCAAGCCGACTAGCACATCTGGCGGTTTAATCTTGCGCATTTTGGGTCGGTCAAAAATATCTATCCTACTGTTTTTCTTTACTTTTATTTTCTCATAGCGTGTGTTATGTGAACGTCTTTACGGTTGGAAACCTCCTCTTATTCTAGGGCCTGCCGCATGTGCCCTTGAGAAGCGGTTAACAGCTTGTTACTGCAGCAGCATACCGCTTGAATGGAAATCTTAGACTGGGAGTGCACAATGGTTGACGGATGTCCAAAATGCGGTGGACAGGATTGGAAAAGTGCGAAACTTGTCGTTCTCGAAGGTACGACAAAAACTGAAGGCGCGTTGGACGGCGAACTTGTAGAAAAAGGCGCCTTCCATGGCGGTGGTGTACGGGACTTCTTACTATCCGATAGATGGTTCAGTTACGAAAGCCCACTCTCAGCACAATTCTCATCAACGACAGTCTCAGTTCTGGTAGATGAAATCAAGGCTCTAATGGTTAAAGCAGGAGCACAGCGGCCAATGCCGCCTGCACCTTCCGAACCATCACACTTGATTAAGCCCCAAGAACCAACAAAGCTCGCAAGAGATAAGGGCAACTTTTTTGCTAGCAACCCAGAAAACGTCAAACAGCCAGTTGCACCCACCCCACCAGAAAACCCTGCTGATGCAATTGAAGCGTTTGAGAATAGGACTTGGTGGAAAAACCTTGAGAACTGGGCTTTCTCGAGGTGGTTTCTTAATATCACCATATTTGGATTAGCTATCTATTTTTTCCCAGACACTTTTTCGCCTATAATCAAATATGTTGCGTTGTTTTTTGGCCTTGTTTCCCAAAATCATTCTTTTTCAGAAGGTATTAGCTTACCCGTCTACTTGCATATACCTATCTTTTCTGATTTTATCCAACAGCTTGAGCTGAATAACAAATTTATTTTTGGTATCTCATTTATACTTTTTTCAATCCTAGTTTCCTTTTTGCAGGTTATTTTCAAATTGCCCTTTATAGGGAGAATTGAAAATAGGCGGCGCGAAAAATATGACGAGAAACTAAAATCTATAAAAGAAGATCATGCCAAAAATCTAAATCAACATGAAGTCAAATTGAAAAATCACAAAGATAAATTGGCAGAGTGGAATTCTGACATTGCAGAATTCAAAGCAGAAAAATCTGCGTATAACCAACAATTAGCTGCTTATGAGAACGAAATGAAATTAGCAAACGCTGATTTCCAGCGCCGCATAGAAGACTATGAAGCTCAAGTTGCGGAGGTACGCTCTTTTAGAAGCGAACTTTGGAATCGAGCACGTATGTGTACTCGCTGTGGCGCTGTTTATTTGGGCGTAAGACCAAATAATTAGATCTATTTTCCAAAGGATTACAGAGCCTGTATACACTGCGCGCACTGCCGTAATGCAAAAAAGGTACTTGGAAAGCGCGCGCCGAACGCCATTTTGTTACAAAAAAGGCATTATAGATCGTCGTTAAAGACGTTTGCCGGTTCGTGCCGTGGTTTATCGTATGTTTGGAGAACCAATTAATCAGTATCCCAACTTCAAACTCGCGCTCTCCCGGTGCTTCCGCGCGGTGTGATTGTACCCCTCGGTCGTGGTGATCGACGCGTGACCGACAGTGCGCTGGATCGCCTCACCGGTCGCTCCGGCCTCGTAGGCCGCGGTGATCATCGTGGCGCGGGCCATGTGCGGGAAGGCCTGGCTGTCGATTCCGGCCTTCCGGGCATACCTGTCGAAAAGCCGGTGCAACTGGCGGCGGGAGAGCGACGCGCCCGCTTTGCCGTTCAAAACGGGTTGAAAGAGAAACGCCTCCGGGTCGTGGCCGTGCAGCGCCCGATCGAGGTATTCCCGGATCGCGGCCGCGCATTCCAGGTTGATCGCCACGGAATGTGCCTTGTTGCCCTTGATCGTCATGTTCAGAACAGGGAATTCGGCGTCATAGGTGAAATCTCTCACCTTGAGCCGGGCCGGCTCCGAACAGCGCGCACCGACATAGAAGAAGACGTGCAGCAGCGCGCGGTCGCGCAGCCCCTGCAGCCTGGATGTATCCGGCGCGTCGAGCATGGCGCGCACCTGGCGTCTGGAGAGGGTGGGGGACTTGCCAGCGCCGATCCCGGCATTGCCGCTTTTCGGTCGGCGCACGCCGGTGACCGGGTTCGAGGGCGTGAGCTGCGCGTCGGTCAGATGCTTGTAAAGCGATGACAGCGCCGAAAGCCGCGCGGCGATACTGGCCTGGCTGAGCCCGGCCCGTTCCATCGATGTACGCCAGGCCAGCACATGCGCCTGCTTGACCGCATAGAGATCGTCCGGGCTCGCAAGCCCGAGGGTCGCGATGAACGATCCGACAGCCTGTCGGTAGGCCTGGCGCGTGTTTGCAGACGCGAAGTTCGCGAGCCAGACCCGCTCGGCACGCATCGCGCTCAAGAGCGCAAACGCGTCGCTCTTGTCCAACGCGCCGCCATCGAACGCGATCAGGTCGTTCTCGGGCACTTGGGGTTCGCCGTTTTTCATGCCTTCAATGTACCATACAAATCGTCTCATAAAAATGGTTATGGGACTACTTTTGAGGATACGAGTTGAACGGGTTGAAGAGGACAATCAGCGCCGGAACGGGAGGATGTTGGTGCCGCCGGTCCGGAAGGCCAGGGCGCCTTCTGCGCGGATCGTGGAGACCGCCTCATCGAACGCCGCGGCGTCATCGTCGAAAAGATCGTCCCAGACGATCGACGTGCCATCCGGGGTCACCACCTCGAGCGACCAGCCGTCAGTGCCCTCGAGCCTGTAGATCCCGACCTTGAACGGAATGCCATCCTCGACGACCCGCTGCGACATCCCGGAGGTGATCAGGTTGGGTTCGCGGTCGCTTGACATGGCAGGTCTTCCGGTCTGTGGGATCTCTCCCCTGCTACCACGTCTGGCTGCGCGTCTAAACGCCTATGCGGCAAGGTCTCGTTCCAGTCGGACTTTTGGTCGTCCAATACTTTAAGCCCACCTTTGTCAGGCGAGGGTAGGCCGAAATGGCTGTGGCTTCTCACCACTCTTCAATTCGGACGTTCCGATATTTGACTGAAACAATGTCATTTTCCGGAAAATCCATCGCTCCATAAAGGCCGTACTTGAAATATACCTTTGACCCTTGGGCCAGATTAGGTCTGCCAGATGCATTGACAACTTCTACACCATTGCATTCGACCGTTAGAACACCCGGTGTTTTGTCCTTAAAATTCTTTTTCTTGGTTGCATCGAACTTGTATCTGACATCGACCGTATTCCATTTTCCGAATTCGGTGGGAGCAACGCATGGCTTAGAGCGTACAGTGTAACCGTCGTTCCCCAATGCAAACGAGAACAAAAGGTCTGATCCGTTGTGAAATTGCCCTGCAATAAGGTGTCCACCTGTCGCTGAGTAAGAGAAGTCCTCGGGAATGAATATTTCCCAGGAGTAAGCTTTCATGTCACCTTCACTCGCCGCATCCAACTCTCTAAATTCGACACGCGTGCGTTTGCGAGAGCAATCTGAAGCTTCGCCCAATAGCCTTTTGGATTGGTATGTTTTGTAGGAGCAAAATCCGGGGCGAAGGGTGAAAGTTTGTGTTCCATCTGCGTCAACCACAGGTTCACCCTTTTGCGCCGTTTGAAGTTCAAACTGCTGAGCCGATAATGGAAAAGCAACAGCCAAAAACAGTAAGAATGGTATCGTAACGAATGTAAACTTTGCGAATACTTGTGGCCACACGTGAAATTCCTCTCTGTTATGATGCCTTTGGCACACATTGCCCAAGTGGCCTGCCGTCTAACGCGAAGATCGCGTGAGTCGGCCCGTCGAGCAAGTGTTTTTCACCCCGACCGGCGTCTGCGGTCGCGCAAACGCCTTGAGCTTGTCGGATCGGATCACGAATCTGTAGCATCCTGGTTCGGCATCGCCGTTTTTCAGCACAGCGGACAGACCTGTCGAGCCGGTTTCGTTCAGTTTGGGGCAGGATAACGATCACGTGCATGACGGCGGCGCTCGAAGGCGTTGGCTGGCGGTGACAACGGCCCACACCATCGGGCGAATGACGGCAACCGGGGGCAGCTGGAAGTGATAGCGCGAGCGTGGCGCACAGCACGGGCATTTATCTTGATCAGCTTGAGTTGCGGGCTGGTGAGCAACCAGTTGGCCATCTCCTCCGGCAGCCCGATACTTCTCGTCCCGGTTCAAAAATATGTGCGTGGAGCCGTATTTTGTGTCTTTCTAGCACCATGAAATCTCCAGCTGTTTCTATTCTCGGGTTCCTCGCCCTGTGCTTTGCCACCTCCGGCTGGTGGATCAGCTCGAACACGACACGATATCATCCCGTACCCGGTCAGTGGGAGCGTCTGAAACCAAAGGGCTTTAGCTCAAACGAATACTGGCAGACGCTTCTCCCGCCTAACCAATCGACTCAGATTACCTTCACGACACGCCTGCCAATCGTTGGAAGCTACTGCTTCTACTACGAAGCCGAGGACGGGCCGGGTTCGTTTCAGATTTCAGCTCAGATCGTATCGACCCAAGTCCGAGGTCGGCACGATTACATCAAGGATGGCGCGAGCTGGGTCGACGTATATCCCAACCGAGTCTGTGCTCGTGACCAAGGCGTTCGCTTTCAAGTGACCAGCGCCAAGCTGCAAACCTTCCGCATTGCGCGGTATGTGCACCAGCGGAACACGCCGCCCCAAACTGGGTATTGGGACGAGCTCTGCCCTCCCCTCTCCCGCACCGGTCGTTGTCCCGAACCGATCCCTGCCGCCGCGTCCTTCCCAACAGCTGCGGACATTAACGCCAAGGCCGAGCGCCGTTTTTTGTATGCTGGGCTTCTGGCGGCGCTGGCGGGAGTCATTTGGATTGGCCCGTTCAAGATACTGAGCGCCATCTTCCCTTCCGGGCGCGCCGCTGCCGTGAAGAGAGAAATTAGGCACGCCACCAACCCAAACCGTCGCTTTGAAGCTTCCGTCAACCAACCGTACCGGGCCCGCTCCAAGAGCACGTTTCATCGAAAGCAAGACATCGACGATCTCAAGGATCTAATCACGGAAGCCCGCCGCAACGCTGAGAAAATCGACGCGGACTTGCGACACGAGAAGGCCAGCGAGCGCGAATACGGCGCTAAGCTGGACGAGCTGGACGCGGCTATCGCCCGTGTGAAAGAGTTAAAGGAAGAACTGGAGCGTCAGGAACGGGGTAAGAATACATGAACGAAACATACTTTGGAATTTGCGTTACTGTCTCGATCATTCTGGGGGTGTTGATTTTTTCCATTGGCTGCGCGGCGCTGAACGCAGAGCTGACGGCATACGTTGACGCCAACGATGACCGCCTCCTCATAATTCTGCTTGGCATCCTTGTCGGTTTGGTTCTTCTCGCATTGTCGATACCTGCGATAATCTACATCGCTGTAGTCGGCGACCGCAACGATCCTTGGCTTTGGGATAATGGTGGTTGGAATCTCTTTGAGCACGCATGGCCCCTGATCGGCATAATCGCTGTGTTGTGGGCTATCCCGCTACTCCGATTTCTTCCCGAGATACTTGCAACGGCTAGTACAGCCATCTCGCCCTCGGACGAGGCGCGAAGGGCTGGGCAACGAAATCAGAGCCCTGAAAACGATAACCGGAATGCACCCCCCGACCCATTTAACAGCCGCACCAGCAATCAAGCGCGGAAGGAAGAGGCGGAGCGCGCTGACCTCGCGGCAGAGCTAGACGAAGCGATTACCGATCTTGAACGAAAAAAGCATGAGTTGAAGAAGCACCGAAAACATCGCGGTTAGTCCCAAAAATCGACCTCATCCAGCGCGTTGCCTTGGAGAAGGCGTTGCCTTCGTTCGATCACCGCGGCCTCGATGCTTTCCGTACGGTTGGCGGTAGGCTCCTTCTTTCTGATGCTCTCGAAGAACCTGTCGATCTGATCAAGTGTTGGGCGCGCTGGTGAAACGTCGCTTGTCACGAACTGTATCGCCTGACGATCATCTGCGCGGTATGCGAACGCCTGACGCTTCTGGAGAAGCCTGACTTCCACCGCCGCAAGGTGGCGTAGTTCGTCCAAAGAATACGTGCCGGTAGGCAGATCTTCCATGATCGGCACGAGCGCTTCGCTCCGCCCATGTGTTCTGACATACGACTTACTGCTGCTTTCGCCCGAAAACTCGCTTTCCGTCTCCGTCTCGGTATTGGTCGGCATGGCGTTTTCAAATCCTGGCATGGACACCCCCATCCCCAAACCCAGTCCCGCCCCGGACGATTGCCCCCGCGCCTCTCCCGCCGCCTCCCCTTCCGAGGTCATCCATTCGCGGGTGTAGCCCACTACCGTGGGTTTGATCAGGACGGCTTTCGGACGTTCAAGATCAAAAGTTTTGCCGAACAGGAGCTCGCCAAGCTCATTGGCGGTATCGAGATCATCCTGCAAGAAAACGACCTTGGACTGCGCACCGCCAACCACACCATTTCTGATCGGATGGTCACGTCGATCTCCAAGCTGTGATAGCCGCTGATGGCTCAGGACATAATGCAGACCAAACTTCGCCGTCTGATCCAGACCTTTCACGATAGTCTCGTTGAGGTAGTCACCGCATTCGTCAATGTAGCAGTAGAACGGCTGCTCTTTCGCATCGGCGATCCGACGGGTTTGAGCGCTGTAGAACAGATCAGCCGTTATCAGTGCACCGAGTGTCTGCGCGACTTGCGGTTTGATTTTCCCTTCATGTGCCAGGTTGACCAGCACGATATGCCCGCGATCCATACACGCTTTGAAATCCAGAACATGGTCGGTTTGTCCCAGCATCGACCGAATTCCTGGCGTGCGGGTAAGTTCGCGCAACCGGTTATGCACCGCTTCAAACCGCTGTGCACGTTCACGAGCACCCAGGGCATCGATTTCTGCCCATTCTGTAGATAGGTCTTCATCACCGATCTCATCGACCAATCGGTCTCGCTGAGCCTTGTGGCGTTGTGTTGTCAGAAGGGCGGCCTCACGCACGCTTAGCTGCCGGGCAGCAAGGGTTGAGAAGACCAAATCCAATAGACGCGCTAAGGTTTTGTGGCCGCCGCTTTCCTCATCGCCCCAGACTTTCTGGCAGGCATCGATCATCGCACCGACCCGCGCCGAAACATCCCCCTTCCCTTTACACAACGGGTTAAAGCCAACAGACCACTCGGCCGCCGCCGGGTGGATCAAGTGAACCCGACGCTCTTTGTGCATCTCATTGGCAGCCAGCCACTCGACCATGTTGGCGTAAAGCTCGCCGTGCGGATCGAGCACGCACACTCCGGCCCCGCTCTCTATGTCTTGCCGAATGAGGTGCTCCAAGAAGTAGCTTTTGCCTTGGCGCGACAAGCCAACCACTTGGAGGTGGACGTCGCGGGCCTCTTTGCTGAGGTGCAACGGCCCATTGCCACTCTCACCCAGGTGGACGTCAAAGCGACCCACTTACAGCCCGAGCTCTTCATCGAGACGGTTGGTGATTTTTGCCAAATATTCCTTGATGTCGGCCTTCTTGGCGCGCAACGTTCTCAGCCTCGCTGGAACCCGTTCATCTTCATCATACTTGGGGTCGTCGAGTTCTGAAATCTCTTCCTCCACGCCAATCAGTTCTTCACGAAGCTCCAGTCGCATTTCTTTCAAACGCTCGATCTGCGATCCGTCCGATTGGCGCTCCAGCCGGTCACGCAGTTTCTTTACTTTAGTTTCGGCTTCCAGGCGTCTGGCTTCGGCTTCGACTTTACCTGCTTCGTTCTCAGCCCGGACACGTTCATACTCGCCGATTAAGGACTCCGCTTCCGCTACGGCACGTTGCGCTTCGGTTTGCATCACCTTGGTTTGGGCATCTCGCTCGGCATCCATGCGCGCGAATTCGTCGTCGATAGTATCTAGAACGTGTGCCGCCTTGTGGCTTCGTGCCTGGGCCTCCTGGAAGAGACCATTGTTTACCATTCGCTCAGTGGCGACACGTTCGGCTCTCAGGGCAGCACGATGCTCGATCTCTGCCCGCTTGGATCGCAGCCATGGCCCGGGCGACATTGAGTTATCGGAAGGCGTGGCGACACCCGACCCTGATCGCTTGCCTGGCAGTTGTCGTTCATCACTCATCGATACATCTCTTCAAAATCTGTTTTTTGCTACTCTACGGCAGAGAGACAAATTGCCAAAACGTAATCTTATGATATAAAACAGGGTGTTACTCCCGCTCTTCCTCCGGCTCACGACAGTCGCGAGCCGGTAGACAGCAGGAGGAGCTCTTTCATGAAAATCACTTCAATTGATCCGCCGTCACTGGATCACCGCGACGTTCTGGCCGCCCTCAACTTCCTGGCCGCGGGCTTCGAAGAAATTTGCCACCGCTCACGACCCGCCAAAGACATCATTTTTGAGGGAACGCTCGATGACATACTTCACGGCATGCCGGCCATTGAAGATCGCAAGCGCGCGGCGTTCGACGAACTCACCGTCCTCTGCGATCAGCGCTTTGGCTCACACGCGACCAACCAGGCGCTGGCCGAATGCGGCACCGATCATTGGCAGCGCCTTGGCGTCAAAACGGCGAACGTGTCAGCTCGTGTGGCGGCCGCGAGTTGATCTTGCTCCCCGCCCACCTCAACAACCCTCAACGGATGTTTGGGGGTTTTTTGTATAAACCTTCCGGAGAGTGGCGGCATGTTGATCCGTCGCTGTCGTCATTTCCCGCCCGGCTTCTGCCCGCGATCCAAGAGCCGTATCGGTCTCCCCAGGGCGTTTTCGTATGGCACTTCGAGCCAATCGGACGCTGTCTCAAGTGTTGTCCAGTCACTGAATAGGAATAGCCCCGGCGTCACCCTATCCTGACCATTCTCGAGGTATCGACCGAAGCTGTTCTGCATGATGCGCACCCTGCCAGGCTGGGTGGTAATCGTCAGCACACGGAACACCGGCAAGCCAAGCTGGGCTTGATGGGCCTTGGTTCGGAAAACAGCACTGTAGATCAGCATCTTCCGCAGAAACGAGGTGTCCCGCCAGAAACGTTCGCTCTTCAGCTGCCGCTCAGTAGGTTCGATGGTTTCAGTACCACGGTCAATCTCGACGAACAAAATCTGCTTCTTTCCATCAACCTCGATCCCGACAATCGCGTCCGGCGCCGTCCCCACATTCCGCCCTGGCTGAAACCACCGGACATCCGCTCGAACAGTGTTGGAAAGACCAGCGGGACGCTTTGCCATGACTTCTGGCGAAATCAGCTCGTCAGCATAGAGGAGCCTCACCCCCGGCTGAGACTGGGCCGAGACGGCCAAGCCACCCACAAACCGTGAGGTCTCGAGGTGATGCTCGATTGAAGTAACCGACAGTTTGGCGTTCTTGTACTTCCATCCCTGTTCCGCAAGCGATCCGCCGAACTTATGGTTCAAGGCTCGCGCGCCCTCGCGGTCAAGCGCATAGACATACGGATCGGTGCCAGGCTTTAATCGGCTCTTCGCGTTCTGAGACAATGGCCGATCCAGAAATCCCGTGCGGAACAATAACTTCAAGCGGCGTGATAGCACCTGCTCACTTCGGTGCGAGAGGAGCCGATACAGCACCCGGCTTTCAATCAACCGATGACGGTAGACATACCACAGGATCTGATAATCATCGTCGCTCAACCGAATACCAGGCCGCTCTGCCGGTCGAGCAAAGCGCTTCTGTGATTTTCTTTTGTTTCCTGAAGGTTGATCCATATTCCCCTAGTCTACCTTCTTAGCCACCGACTAAGCCGCGCCTCCACCTGCTTTCGGGGACGAGTATGCGCTCGCCGGTTTTTGGCAATTACCCGGTGCGACGTGCCGATGCCGCCATCTCCCACAACTGTCTGACCAACAAACGTCATCGGCGTGCCCCCGTCGGCCATCAGCTTCACGATCACCTCCCCGCGTTTCAAGTCGCAAAAGCGTGCTGCCGGGAGGTCGCGAAATTCATGCGCCAGCCTGTCAGCGTCATCGGCTCCTACCCGGAACGACACGATCGTACCCACGTTGCCAAAGACAGCCGCGCGAATGTTCAACGGTAGCTGCTCGGTGAACTGGTGCCCGATGGTCAGCGTCAGCTGAAACTTACGCGCCTCCGCCAAGATGGTGGCGAAGCTGTCGGTCGTGAAATTCTGAAACTCGTCGATATAGAGATGATGCGGCACCCGGTCGCCCGGGGCGGCCATCGCCGCCTGCATCAACCCAGAAACGATCAGCGACCCAAGTAAGCTCGCCTGGTCTGCGCCAAGCGCTCCTTTGGGCGCCCGCACGATCAGGATGCGTTCGCGGCGGATGATATCCGCCAAGTCGATCGTCGGCCTCCACTGCCCGAGAATATTCCGCACGTAAGGATTGGCCAGGACGGCGCCGAGCTTGTTCTGCACCGGCGCGAGCGCCTCCGCCACGAACCTGTCGTTCCACCGGTCGAACTCATTGCGGAAAAACCGCTCGACCTGGTGATCGGTGCAGTATGTCAACGAACGCTCACGGAAGTCTCGCTCGACCAGAACCCGCGCCACCGAAATGAGGGTCGGCCGCATTGGATCGGGACTGTCGAGCACCAACCGCGCTGTGTTGCGCAAGATGTGCTCGAGGCGGGGCCCCCAACTATCCGACCAGATATGCTTGAAGGTCTCCACCAAGTTGCTGGTGATCCGGGGGCGCTCATCGAGCGGCACCCGATAAAACGGATTGAATCCGGCGACGTGAGCATGATCCGTCGGATCCATGATGACGATATCGTCGATCCGACGAGTCGGCACCATATCGTAGACAGCCTCAGCCAAATCACCATGGGGGTCAATCAGCGTGAGCCCTGCCCCGCGTTCGATGTCCTGTCGCACCAGGTTGGCGATCAACGTCGATTTCCCCGTACCCGTCATGCCGACCAGGTACAGATGCCGGGCACGTTCATCAGCCCCCAGTCCGAACCGGAACTGCTGGCTCCAAACGTCCCTTAGTCCTATTTCTAAGAATTCTGTTTTCATACACCAAAGCCAACCTCGCCTGGATGCCGGTTCCAACTTGATCGGCAAGCCCGAACGGGCACGCCGCAGACCATCACCGATCATGCTCTGCGTGCCTCCAACCGTGCGGCGCTGCGAAGCGTGTGGCTTGTAATGCACCCATGCAGCAAACCCAAAGTGTGGGCTGAGACCGAAGCGAAGCGAGGCTGGCCTTGGGGTTCGATTCAGACAGATGCGATGCGCTACCCATCGCTATCCTCCATCATACCTGAAACCGGCGGAGCCCGCTGGGCGGGCTCCGTGAGCCAAAAGAAAAATCCCCGCCTGGCGGCGGGGATTTCCCTAATTCCGATAGCTATGGTATACTATCGATGTTGGAAGCGCGTCCCTCTTTTGGGGGCGCGTTTTTGCATGGTGAAGCGCCGGAACCAGTGTTGGTAGCTGATATCCGTAATGAGACGCGCAGCCTCGGTCTCTTCGAGATGCCCTTCGGCAAACCGATAGAGAACGTCGGACACCGACTGCTTCAAGGCGCGGTGCGCTTCTATTGAGTAGATGCTCATATGGTGCAGGTTAGGTTGGCTGGTAAATTCGACCGACAACCGATCGAGGCCGGTTGCCTGTCACAGGCGTCACCGGCAGAGCGGCTCAGCGGTCAATGCCCGGAGCGACAGCGTAGCGGCTTGACGGCTGAGGGTGGCCGGTAGACTGCGGGCAAGCAATCGGCCGTCCCTTTGGCTCACGGAAAAACATGCGTGCGCGTCTAGCGCACTCCTTGGGCGGGCGGGGCCCGCCGGTTTCAGGATACCCAACGCCTCCCCTGCCCTGTCAACTAGACGAACCCCCACAGCCGCGTAGCATATGGACAGAACGTTCTTCGTTCTGTCCATCTCCCTAACAATTTAAGGTGACACTATGGCTCCGCGCATAGACTTCAAACACGTACGGGTGCGCATTCCGACACATCCGATCAGGTGTTCCGACGACATATGATCAGCCATTCCGGAGTATCCGATCACCCCGAGATGACGCCGTCGGGCGCGGTTTGGTAATGGCTCCTTGGCTTGGCCC
>Ga0307936_1000862_pt1 | contig 16014 bp, 11 predicted proteins | sample OrgLakmetagenom1_FD_201839 | JGI IMG/M metagenome (GOLD analysis project Ga0307936, IMG submission 201839) | Saline water microbial communities from Organic Lake, Antarctica - #1 | ecosystem: Environmental > Aquatic > Non-marine Saline and Alkaline > Saline | place: Antarctica: Organic Lake... | reverse complement strand
GCTTCTTGGTTTTCATAGAAAAAGTCATTAAGAGTTTACATTATGTCAATAAGACTTTACAAATGTAATCTAATAAGTGACAATGTCAAGTTTATTTTACATTTTTTTGAAAAGGCCATTGCAAGGCATACGTATTTTCTCTTTTGATTTTGCTCATAGCAACCCTAATAGCACTTAGATGATAAGCCTAAAACACTCACGTTCACCTAAAATTTGGGATCTGTTGTGGAAGTTCTCTTAAATATTTATAAACTCTAAACCCTTTCAACTCGCCTGAAGTCGGCGTGAGTTGGGTGAGGTTATGACTATAATGTGCCTAAGAAGTTCGCACTATATTTTTTAGTAACTTGACTTAACTTAATAATTTGAACGTCGGGAACTATGAAAACTTTACTGCAAAAATTTGTTGTACTATCTTTAATTTTATTGCTTTTTACCTCATGCGTTTCTATAAAAGCTCCGCAGATATGGAGTGGCATGACTGTAAGAGAATTTATTAAAGAAGCTAAACACGAAGAGCTCGTTTCTATGGATAGTGGATGGACTATTTACAGAGTCTTTTACGGTTATCATGCTCAAAACCTTATGTTCTACTACTTTTACGACAACAAGCTTGTTAAAATGAACCAAGGTCAGAGAGATGTTGACGTAAGAGTTAGGGTGAATTAAACGTCTTTACCTATACAATATCTACTTAAATAATAATTTTCTTTAATTTATACTAGACATAATTATTATTATACTTTTTTTTTATTCAATTTGTATTTATTGTGGAAAATGACAAAGTATGGTAATTTCGCAGCAGTTCAAAGATAACAGCCGGCACAAGGAATTTCTAGTGATATAAAGTACTGGAATAATGATGCAGCTGAGGGTAGACTAGAATTGCGTGTTGATGATCAGATACAATACGAGAGAGATAAAGCCAAAGAATAGGTACAAGATCACTATGGTAAATACTGTTTCAATCCTAGTTTCTTATTGGAATGGTCTTTAGTAAAAGCCCTATAATGACTCCAATTCGAAATGATAAGTTTCAATCCTAGTTTCTTATTGGAATGGTCTTTAGTTGGTCGTAATGACTCAAGAGGATGCAGGTTTTGAGGTGTTTCAATCCTAGTTTCTTATTGGAATGGTCTTTAATGTATTTTTGCCTTTATCATCCTCGTTTATCACTCTGTTTCAATCCTAGTTTCTTATTGGAATGGTCTTTAATATAATACACATTTGGGAAGATGATTGGGTGTTTAAGTTTCAATCCTAGTTTCTTATTGGAATGGTCTTTAATCGTTATCTGATACTAAACTCATATTCTTTATTTGTGTTTCAATCCTAGTTTCTTATTGGAATGGTCTTTAATACAAAAACTTATTTATCTGAAATATAATGAAAGTTCGTTTCAATCCTAGTTTCTTATTGGAATGGTCTTTAATTCATCTAAATCAACACCACCATCAACATCAATACTGTTTCAATCCTAGTTTCTTATTGGAATGGTCTTTAATACAATAGCGAAACTAAAGAATGGGGAGAAAAGTTTTGGTTTCAATCCTAGTTTCTTATTGGAATGGTCTTTAATTGTCTTTTACTTTTAACCTGCAAATTTCTCGAACTCTGTTTCAATCCTAGTTTCTTATTGGAATGGTCTTTAATAGGAACTTGCCAAAGCTGAAGTTGCTTACGATGGAAGTTTCAATCCTAGTTTCTTATTGGAATGGTCTTTAATTCAATTATATGATCTGGTATTTTAGATTGGGCTTGAGTTTCAATCCTAGTTTCTTATTGGAATGGTCTTTAATTTAGGTGTGGGGTTAACATATAGATTGATTCGGTTTGTTTCAATCCTAGTTTCTTATTGGAATGGTCTTTAATTATGTCGATTTCAAGCTTATCACATACCTTTTCTAAAGTTTCAATCCTAGTTTCTTATTGGAATGGTCTTTAATACTTATCGACTACCATTCCAAAATCTTCTGAACCTGGTTTCAATCCTAGTTTCTTATTGGAATGGTCTTTAATAAAAACATTTTGTAGGTAGTGCCTAGGTTTAAGGCTAGTTTCAATCCTAGTTTCTTATTGGAATGGTCTTTAATTTAGAGGGCTATCTCCACCACCATAGGATTCTGCAGGTTTCAATCCTAGTTTCTTATTGGAATGGTCTTTAATCAAATAGTTTTGAGAGAAGGAATAACGAACATGAACGTTTCAATCCTAGTTTCTTATTGGAATGGTCTTTAATTGCTTTACAAAAACTTATCAATTCGCATATAAACTTGTTTCAATCCTAGTTTCTTATTGGAATGGTCTTTAATTTTTTTATCGGTGCTTGTCTCCCCATTATTTTTTTCGGTTTCAATCCTAGTTTCTTATTGGAATGGTCTTTAATTTTTGTTCCTTTTTATCGAGATCATTTACTTTTTCATGTTTCAATCCTAGTTTCTTATTGGAATGGTCTTTAATCTAATTTCCTTGAGCTTAAAGTCATATTCATTCATGTTTCAATCCTAGTTTCTTATTGGAATGGTCTTTAATTAGAGCTTGCAGTAATATCAAATTCACTAACACCTCCGTTTCAATCCTAGTTTCTTATTGGAATGGTCTTTAATTTAGTATTTAACTGGATCGTAAACCATTTATTATAAGTTTCAATCCTAGTTTCTTATTGGAATGGTCTTTAATAACAGTATCTCTGTTTCTAACTATTTCATAGTCGTGTTTCAATCCTAGTTTCTTATTGGAATGGTCTTTAATTTAAATATATTAGATTATACGCTACAAAATCAGTTTGTTTCAATCCTAGTTTCTTATTGGAATGGTCTTTAATTGCAAGCGCAGGAAATATTAGGATTAGCAACTTCTTGTTTCAATCCTAGTTTCTTATTGGAATGGTCTTTAATACTTTAACAATGCTACCGCTAATCCTTTAGCTAGTCGTTTCAATCCTAGTTTCTTATTGGAATGGTCTTTAGTTCTCCTTGGCTCTCGTATTTAAAACGTTTTAGATTGTTTCAATCCTAGTTTCTTATTGGAATGGTCTTTAGTCATTGAAGTTCACTATAGTCTCAATGTTTTGAGAATGTTTCAATCCTAGTTTCTTATTGGAATGGTCTTTAGTCAATAATGATAAGATCCGAAGGTTGCCATCCACCAGGTTTCAATCCTAGTTTCTTATTGGAATGGTCTTTAGTTGTCTTTAGTCTCAAAATAGCTTCGATTCATTTTAAGTTTCAATCCTAGTTTCTTATTGGAATGGTCTTTAGTCATTTTCATTTCTCCCATTATCTTACTTTTCTTAGGGTTTCAATCCTAGTTTCTTATTGGAATGGTCTTTAGTATTGTTGCTTCAGTATTACATTAAGCGATCAATTATGTTTCAATCCTAGTTTCTTATTGGAATGGTCTTTAGTTTTCAATTATAGATAATCGCTTATCTAAATCATGTATGTTTCAATCCTAGTTTCTTATTGGAATGGTCTTTAGTAATTGGTACTTTTAACCCTATTGATAACTTAGATATGTTTCAATCCTAGTTTCTTATTGGAATGGTCTTTAGTTAATAGTTCGGTAGTTACTTTTTTAGAGTTTTCCCCAGTTTCAATCCTAGTTTCTTATTGGAATGGTCTTTAGTACAAGGTTAAGGATTTAATAAGCGACCTTACGGCCTGTTTCAATCCTAGTTTCTTATTGGAATGGTCTTTAGTTTTTACCGGGGCAAAGGCATTGGGTTAACCTTTGATGTTTCAATCCTAGTTTCTTATTGGAATGGTCTTTAGTCGACTTTTCCTAGTACGACTACTCCAGTAGTAGTGTGTTTCAATCCTAGTTTCTTATTGGAATGGTCTTTAGTAACGGAACTACGACTAATTGCAATCTTTTTATCATTTGTTTCAATCCTAGTTTCTTATTGGAATGGTCTTTAGTTTTTGGACGTTGCTGTCCCTATACTTGAAGCTGTTAGTTTCAATCCTAGTTTCTTATTGGAATGGTCTTTAGTACGATAATGATATATTAATTTATGATGCCGTAATACAGTTTCAATCCTAGTTTCTTATTGGAATGGTCTTTAGTTGGAAATAAAGTATTATTTCCGTCCTGTACGATTGGGTTTCAATCCTAGTTTCTTATTGGAATGGTCTTTAGTATTTTTCTTAATACATACAAAAATGAAATTAATTGAGTTTCAATCCTAGTTTCTTATTGGAATGGTCTTTAGTCATTGAAGTCTACTAATGTTTCAATGTTTTGAGAATGTTTCAATCCTAGTTTCTTATTGGAATGGTCTTTAGTTGGAAATAAAGTATTATTTCCGTCCTGTACGATTGGGTTTCAATCCTAGTTTCTTATTGGAATGGTCTTTAGTCTGATTTCTTTTTATAAGGAATCCAACCATTTTTAGTGTTTCAATCCTAGTTTCTTATTGGAATGGTCTTTAGTCAGAAAACTATACCCCGTATTAGGTTCAAGCTGGTCGTTTCAATCCTAGTTTCTTATTGGAATGGTCTTTAGTAATTAATGAGACTTTGATAGGTCAAAAAAGGATGGTGTTTCAATCCTAGTTTCTTATTGGAATGGTCTTTAGTAACAACATTAAGACACGTATTACAGAACAACATCTTTGTTTCAATCCTAGTTTCTTATTGGAATGGTCTTTAGTAAAATGATTTGTATAAGATTGTGTATATAGAGCGTAGTTTCAATCCTAGTTTCTTATTGGAATGGTCTTTAGTTAAAAAATTCACCGCTTAATATGGAAGTAAGAAGCTGTTTCAATCCTAGTTTCTTATTGGAATGGTCTTTAGTTGAGGAGCAACTTAAGAAAGCTTTTGCAATAGATTAGTTTCAATCCTAGTTTCTTATTGGAATGGTCTTTAGTAAGCTGATTTTATAGTATTAGAAACTTCCGATTCTTGTTTCAATCCTAGTTTCTTATTGGAATGGTCTTTAGTTTTGAGATACCTTATTTTCTATTGAAAATTGTTTCAGTTTCAATCCTAGTTTCTTATTGGAATGGTCTTTAGTTCCAACAAAAAAACATCTACTTTACACCAGATGGTTGTTTCAATCCTAGTTTCTTATTGGAATGGTCTTTAGTTTTAAGAAACGCAGTTCTTGGGATTAGTATTGAGTAGTTTCAATCCTAGTTTCTTATTGGAATGGTCTTTAGTGGTATAATTCCAGTCCTATAGAGATGACCTTTAACGGTTTCAATCCTAGTTTCTTATTGGAATGGTCTTTAGTGATTTTGCTGAATACCTATCAAGAGATACAACTATACGTTTCAATCCTAGTTTCTTATTGGAATGGTCTTTAGTACCATTATAAAAGCGTTTATAAAGTCTTCCATTCGTGTTTCAATCCTAGTTTCTTATTGGAATGGTCTTTAGTACTTTTTGTTTCTTGTCTTTCTAACCAACTCATAATAGTTTCAATCCTAGTTTCTTATTGGAATGGTCTTTAGTTAAGGTTTACGTTTACAGAAGCCTCAACAAAAGCAGGGTTTCAATCCTAGTTTCTTATTGTAATGGTCTTTAGTTTTGTTTGCTCGTCTACCTTTGTGGTCATAATCTCAAGTTTCAATCCTAGTTTCTTATTGGAATGGTCTTTAGTTATTATTTGAGCAACTTGTACAAGAAATAGAACCAAGTTTCAATCCTAGTTTCTTATTGGAATGGTCTTTAGTACAATAGCTTTTACAGTCTTAACTTGCTTATCCTTTTGTTTCAATCCTAGTTTCTTATTGGAATGGTCTTTAGTCGTTTTCTTTTAGTTCGTTCACTACTTCTTCCGCAGGTTTCAATCCTAGTTTCTTATTGGAATGGTCTTTAGTTCCAAAGTGTACCCATCAAGAGCATACTAAGTATTTGTTTCAATCCTAGTTTCTTATTGGAATGGTCTTTAGTCTAGTGGACTCTTAACGTCTATGCTTCCCTTCTTTTGTTTCAATCCTAGTTTCTTATTGGAATGGTCTTTAGTAATCCTGCATTAACCGCACTTGAACCCATAGAGATGTTTCAATCCTAGTTTCTTATTGGAATGGTCTTTAGTAATGATTTATGATTCTAAGGTGACTTATGAGGAATTGTTTCAATCCTAGTTTCTTATTGGAATGGTCTTTAGTAGGCTTTACAATTAACTTATCCTGATAAGGGATGGAGTTTCAATCCTAGTTTCTTATTGGAATGGTCTTTAGTATTATCTATGAAAACCAAAAGATTAAGAATAAGAGAGTTTCAATCCTAGTTTCTTATTGGAATGGTCTTTAGTCTTTTTAATCTCTTCTTTTACAGGCTCGGCTTTTGCGTTTCAATCCTAGTTTCTTATTGGAATGGTCTTTAGTGGTGCAGATGGAGCAAGACTATCTACAATCTGCTGGTTTCAATCCTAGTTTCTTATTGGAATGGTCTTTAGTCCTTGATGTTGCTGTGCCTATACTTGAAGCTGTTAGTTTCAATCCTAGTTTCTTATTGGAATGGTCTTTAGTCAAATGAAAAAACTATTAGCTGATGAAAGCAAAGGAGTTTCAATCCTAGTTTCTTATTGGAATGGTCTTTAGTATTCACAGACCAATGACTATAATTACAGCTCAATGGCGTTTCAATCCTAGTTTCTTATTGGAATGGTCTTTAGTAATAGAATGTGATAGCTTAGGAAATGTAAAAGAAATGTTTCAATCCTAGTTTCTTATTGGAATGGTCTTTAGTCCGATGCATTGTTCAGAACTTCTGAACACAGGTGTTAAGGTGATTTCCTCAACTTTTAAAATTTGTTTTTTCATTATGTCAAAGAACATATAAAACATATAATTTAGAGGGTTTCCGTATTCGCTATGTCCCGAAATTGCTGCCATACACTTTAAAAATCAATTCTTTAAAAATAAATTTATACACGGAAAAATTATTTTATGCAAATATTCCTATAGGTACAATTTACACATCTTTTTTTAAATTTTGTTGCTTTAGGAAATTTGTTTCTATCTATAATTTGTAACATTTGGTCCATACTCTTTTTGATTTCTTGTTTTGCTTCCAAGGGAATAGGAACCTCTACTAGCTTGTGTTTACTTCGCGTATACACTAAAAATCCTTTTTCTACTTTGGTTCCATATATTTCTTCAATTAAGATTGCATAACAATATAATTGCTGTTTATAAGTCTCGAATACTTTATCTTTCCAAAGTGCAAATTTATAATCTAATGGGGCAAATGTTCCATTATTCAATTCTAAGACCTCATCCACCTTTCCTCTTAAACCTTCAACTCCCAAGTATTGATTTGTCCATTTATTTTTTACTCCAATCTTTTTGCGCAAGTATTCTTTATTTCGTTCCAATTTCTCGTTATGGATTTCTCGTCCCCTGTTAACTTTATAAAATTTTTCTTCATACTGCGGTATTCGAAGCACATATTCAAAATAGGTGTAGCGTGGGCAGTACAAGTATTCAATTATTTGTGAGGGATAAAAACTTTGCATCAAAAAAATAGAGCTTTAACTTCATCTGTAACTAGTTTTTCATCAAATGCTTGTCCCATCATAGTGCATTCTTTCAACTGTTCTTTGTTCATCCTGAAAATATAAATCTTATCGGTATCTTCATTTATCACCTTTTCTATTTGTAATTCTAGAGTATCTTTTTCATTTAAATTAAGGCTACCTAAGAAACAAGAATATTGGACGCGATACAAACCTGCGTGTTTGCAGGCCTTGGAAACAAAGTTTCTAGCGCTATCATTTTTAATATCGTATAAAACCCAGATGATCATAATTTTTTATTCAATTAAAGTGTTAGCAAAACGGTGTGCTTCCAATTGCACAGCATTTAATCGCGTTTGCAACCTTCCTTTATACTTTATTTTTTCACTATCAAGATACTCTAGATAAGGCGCTACAAAAAAAGCCTTTCCTTCATCATTTAATGAGAAACCATTAGTGAATTGTGAAAAATAGTTTTTATTAATTTTCTTTCCTGTAAATAGTCTAAATACAAACCTATCGGCATAAATACGATAAGGTTCTATATAATCATAAACCATACTTTTAGAGTTGTAGTCGTCACGATGCATAAAACCAACAAAAGGATCTAATCCAGCAAGCATGAGAGCCCGTTCTATTCGGCTATACAAAATACCGTAAGCATAGTTAAGCATTGCATTAAATTCATCTTTTGCAGGGCGAAAACTCCTTCCCTTAAATGCAAAAGCTTCTGGCATGCACGTTGACAGTGCTCCATAATATTGCCTCCCTGCAGAACCTTCCCAGCCTCTAAAAGATTCTGCAACTTCATCGATTTCATTAGCTTCACTTTCTTGTATTTTTCGTCTAAATTCTAAAATAGCATTGATTTTGTCATCTAAAAAAACATGTAATTTTGATCTATGTTTTTTCAAATCTTGTAGGAAATCGGCTTGATTTTCTAGTTTACTCATAAGCCAATGTTTTATCCAGTATACAGCCGTAGAATCTAGAGAAGCTTTTAGTTGTTCTTTTCTTATTTTGGTAGTACTACCCAGTTTACTATGCCAGAAACGACCCACGGGATGCCCATCATTCTCAACGATAACGATATCTATATTATGTTTTAAAGCAAGAGCAATGGCATCGGTACTCAACGCAGCTCCTTTACTTATAACGAACGAAGTGATTTTATGTGCTGCAATATGATTCACTTTTACAGGTTGAGATTTATCTTCCCGTATTTTAATCTGGAACATATCATCCTTTACGTGTAAATAAGTACCATATGTATTTATAAAAATTTGCATTTAGCTTTTTATTATAGTTCCAAATCCACGAGAAACCGATTTTCCTAATCCTATTTCGTTAGGAAGTAAGGCGTTTACGATAAAACTTCCTGAGAAAGCAATCATCTTGTTTTCCTTAAACTTCGTACTTTTTTCAATCACATTAAGTTTTGCCATTAACCGTTCATTTGCATTTAATTCTACTGCCGTATTTCTAAAAAAACTTAAAATATGTCCAACTAAAATAGCATTCAACATATCTTGTTTTTCAACATCGCTCTTCAATTTATGATACTTGGCATAATTGGTTTGATTAAGCGCCATCCAAAGGGTTGCAAATTGATACTGGTGCAGGCTACTGCTATAGCCTACTTTTTCTTTTTTCAGTTCTATATTTTTAGTGTTTATACTGATTTTTTGACCGTTAATATCTAGTTCTTTAATCTTTAGAAACAAGGTGGGGAGTAGCTCTGCACCTTCACTAATACCTACAAGTGTAGGTACGTTATTAATTATTTTATATTGAATACTGGGATATTTATATCTGAAACGTCCATCTTCATAATGGTTGTGTAAGATTGGAGAATGCTCTTTAAACAAGTTTCCAAAATAGCCTCGCAGTTTATGAGCATCCCTGGTTTGCAATTTGATTTCTGGGAATTTGATTCTGCAAATTTGTAATTCTTGCAGGGTAGGAGATGTTGTCATATTTTCCTTGTTTTGGTGGAGGACTTAAAGTTCTAATGACATGATAAGTTTTAGATTTTCAGATGGTTAAAATCTTTATCATTTGCTGGAAATAAATTATAGTTATTTTAATTGTCACGGCCATATAATCTTTTATCCCCTTACATATCGCTGATATTTTATATTGTCTTTTATTACTGGTAATGCCACAAGGAATCACCATTTTTCCCATAAGTTGATACAACTTTTCCGATTTATTTTCAGTTTCTGTTTTCAAACGGGTGTTTAGTCGATAAACCCAAACGGTATGCCATATCCTCAACTTTCTGTAGTAGTTTTTTATCGTTTCCTGAAATGGCAATATCCACGGTGTTAGATTTTGATATTTAAAGATAGTGAGAAATTTGGAGTTTTTTAGAGTGTTTTTCCAAGATTTTCATGCAGGTCTTTAAAAGTCAAACCTTTTTTGTTGTCATAATTAGCATCAATATATTTAAAACCTAATTTTCCTTCTTCAATTTTGACAGAATTAGCTCTTCTTTTACTAATAGATAATTCGTGATTCCCTAAAACATCTTTGTCCAAACAAGTTGATAATTTTTCATAGAATTCATTTGGAATAACAGAAATGTTGTCTAATCCCTCACGTGTAAAAACTTTATCATCAGAAGTTAAGTCTTTAATGAAGTTATATTTATATTGAATTTCAAGATGCTTTTCTAAGCCCTCAATATATTTTTCATTTGTTTCAATATCTAAATCCTCATAAACAATATCTACTAAGTTATTCAACTCTTTCTCAGTTAGTCTTTGTCCATTAATTTTTTTAAATTCTTCAAGCGTGTTAAATAAAACATTTCCCGAATCGTATATTTTTTCACTTATTGAGTAATTCTGAAAAATAATTACTTTACTGTTCTCTTTACTTCTTTTGCGATTTACTCTTCCCGCCCTTTGTATAATTGCATCAATTGGTGCATTTTCTGTATAAAGTATATCAAAATCTATATCTAAAGAGACCTCAACGACTTGTGTAGCTATCAATACCCCTCCTTCATTTTTTTTATCTAGTTCAAAAATCTCTTTCTCTTTCAAAAATCTATCTTTTTTAATAAATCTTGAATGGTAGCAGACAGCTTTCTTATTTGAAACACTAGCGACTTCTTTTAAACTTTCATAAAGTTCAATTGCCTTATCGACTGTATTCACAACAATTAAAACTTTTTTACCATCTTCAATCTCCTTACTAATCTCACCCAAAAATTCGTCAATTAAGCAATCATTTACTTCAAATATATTTCTTGATTTATCAAGAAGTTCTTCATCTTTTATAAAACTTACTTCCTCTAAAGTCTTACTTAAAAGAGTTTGTAATTTTTTTGGCATAGTAGCCGTCATAATATAGAATTTGGTGTTAAAGTTCTCTTTTAAGTATTTAATTGTAGATATAATTAAACCTAGAGTATAAGGACTGTATAAATGAATTTCATCTATAATGACTCGGGCGTTCATCATATGAAATGTTTTTACTTCCCAAAAACCTAGATTGAATCCTAAAGTAAGTATTTGGTCAACAGTACAGATGTTAATATTTTTAAAAAAAGACTTATCTCTAAAATACCTTTTTTGGTTGTATGAGCCATCTTTTTGTTCTTTAATGTATTGCCTTGCAGTTGAATGTATCAATTGAGTATATTCTTCGCCAAAATAATCGGTCAATCTATTGTAAATAGAATTTGATGTGACACGAGTTGGGAGTAGGTAAATAATTCTTTCCCAGTCTTTTTTAGAAGACGCCCAAATTAGAGCAGCTTCTGTCTTGCCACTTCCAGTTGGTGCAATTACAATCGCATTATTTTTAATTAAGCTTATTTCTTGAAAATTTCTGAAAGTAAAATTTTTAGCAATATTGTTCTTCCCATCTTTTTCTAATTTTGAAACTATTTTGCGGGCTAAAAACTCTTTAGTATAAGTAACTCCTTTTTCTAGCGAAAGATGACCTGAGGCGGTCCAGTCAGAAATATTTAGAAGTGCTTTATGGTAAATATAATTCTTTCGGTTTTCAAGTTTTAAATTACTTTCTTTGGCTAAACTATGGTAAAACCTTTTATGATAAATAAGCAGTAGGTTCTCATAATCTGCATTTATAAATTCAAGTGTTTTTTTATCTACATCTATTTTTTTAAGATTCTTATCACTAGCAATTTTATTTATAAAAGTAACAAATTCTTGAATTAAATTTTCTTGAATAACAAATTTTAAAATTCTATTTCTTGAAACATATTCATTAAATCCATCATCGTTAAAGGCTTTATGGTGTGAGAAAACAGCAATAATACTTTCAGGATTATGTTCATAAAAACTCATATTATTTAGATACAAAAACATTCCTGAAAAAAATTCGTGGCGCACTCGTTCGTCATCGTTAAAAGCTCTCTTGCCTTTAATCGTTTCTTGAAAAATATTACAGATTTTACCAAAATCATGAAATGAAACAGCAAAGAAAGATGTATTCCAAAACTCTTTATCACAAATCTCAGAATCATATCTTTCTTTTAATTGCGTCCAAGTATTAATTACTGCTTGAGTATGGTCTGTTAAAGTTTCAACAGGATTGGATTTTGCCCATATTTCTTGCAGTTGGTTCATATTGAAAATATTGGTATGAATAGATTTTTATAGTTTAAGCCTTTTAATTTGTAATTAATTTTCATTTGATTACCAATCAAAGAATAGGTTTGAATTTTGGAAACACTTCTTTTTCCGTAATCACTCTCGTAATCAAAGCGAATTGGTAAATCATAAGTAAGCATGTCATTCGAATAAATCGAGAAACTCAAATTGCCTTTTTCAGCTAAACTCATAACTTCACTTACAATGTTACCTTTCACGAAACAATTTTCTATTTGATCGTGTTCAATCTCATCAATATTGCTTTCGATAAATTTCAAACAGGCTAAAGAATCACTATTGCCCATAGTTAAAGCATAAACTGGATTTAAAAAAGAACCATACAATTGTTTAATTGCTCCTTTGTTTTCTGAAGAAAAAGCAATTACAAATCTTGATTTAATGAGAAATTCTTTTTGAATAATACTTCCATCCAAATTAGGATTATACAATCTCATATCACGTATTCCTTTGTTGTATTTCCAAGTGTCTTTACACTTTCCATCATAAGTACCAAAAACGCCTATGTTAAACTTGAAGGCATCAAAAAAATCTTGAGCTTGCAATGGGCTGTACCCTAAAGCTGCACCAGCAAGTCCGATTATAGTTGTTGGCGGTGGTAGTTCTAAAGTCTTATGGAAATTCTGAAATGCTGGATTTCTAAAAGAAGCCGTTTGACATCTAATTTCAATGACAAAATTTTTCATTTTTATTAATTTACATCATAATAATTATTGACCCAACTCTCTAGTTTTCCAAAGCCCTCTTTTAAACTGGACATTCCTTCTTTTTTATTAAACACTGCTTCTTGAACTGCAAATATGTGATCTTCCATGAATTTACCATAATCAGAAACAACCGTTTGAAGTTTATCGATATTAATTTCTCCTTCCTCAGTTAAATCTACAGCTTCAAGAAATATTGGGTTTTTGGATTTCATTAGACCTGCTGCAACGAATTTAGGAGAAATATCAGCCAAAAATCGTGTTTGTCTTCCTTGACTCCATAACATTTGTAAAGCATTTAAAAAACTATTTACTCTAGCCGCTTTTTCTTTATTGTCTACCAAATCTATAGTTTCCAGCTCTCTGGTTTTTTTGTCTTTTAATCTAGTTTCCTTTCCAATCCGGTCTAGTTCGATGAGAATAGTTCCTCTGTATACTCCTGAGTGTATTTCCGTCTCAAAAATATTGGCATTCAATTCTATTTTCTTGCCCATAAAATTAGTTGCATAATCTAAATCTCCTTTATAAGTTGCAAGAGCTAATAATGATTCCACACGAATCGGCGATGTTCTTATAGTTGAAGTCCCAGCAGCTCCATCTTCACCTTTTGATGCATCCATGTAGCCAAACAGATCATCATCTATATACTTAATAGGGTTCATTTCAGTTTTGGGTGCACCTTTATCAGTACTAGACATTCCTACAGGAGAAATAACACTTCCTAATTCTTCTAATTTATCTCGAAGAGCACGACGTATTGCTTGTGAAGAAACATAGGGGAGTTCTTCTCCATTTTGTAACGTTACTTTTTTTATAGGGTTAATGTTATCTACTTCTTTATCGCTGCCATTTAGACTGGCGAAAGATACTTTTGATAAATACGTGACGGTAATACTATTTGTTTTCATAATATATTAATTTTTTGTGTTTGATAAGACTGCGTTTAAACTATTTAAAGCTCCAATTTGAGCATATTGTTTTACTGCAACATAGTTGTTTTCATTTAGATTTTCCAAAATTTCATTGGAAATTGAAACCATGTACTTACGTTGTATTCTAATAATGGTTTCGCGGAACTGATCAATTGTTCTTGCCTTGTGTAGGCTTATCAAATACTTTCTACCATTTTTAGCATTTGCTTTCTTTTCATTTTCGCTCTTTGGATTATTGTAATTAAGTATTGCATAACCAATACTTTTACCCAAGCTAATTGATCTTTGCTGTAAGGATTCGTTCATATCAATTGTTTTAAAGTTTATTGTTTGTTCATAAATATTTAAAAATTCTAGTAAAATATCAAATCTTATAAAACCAGGTTTTTCATTATTTGATAGTATTAGATAGCTTTTATGAAATAAATTTTCAAGTACGTTAAGATTCGATTTACCCTTCAAGATATTGCTGATAACTTCAATCCTAACCTGTCTCTCTAGCCGCTTTTTTTTATTATAATCATTAATAGACTCTGTTTTGGAAGTCTTAAGAATCAAACTTCTCCATAACTCACTTACAGGTACGCGTTTATCTTTGTTTGTTTCTAACGAATGAATAAGTTGGATAATATATTTGGCATTTGTGTATTCTTCATAGAAATTAGGTCTTAAAGTAGAAGCAAATTTATCAGCTTTAAATGTCACTAGACTTAATGGAGTTTTATCCAACTCAAGCAAACTTAATATGTCACTATCAATCATGCTTTCTTGGTTTTCTAATGAAATTTCATCAGCAAATTTCTTCTTATAGAATGTTAGCAGTATAAGGAATGTTATTTCTTGTGGGGAATAAGAATCTTCTCCTGAATCAATAGAATATTTTTCACTATCTTTTTTTTCATAAGTGAAATTATGTAATTTTATATTCCTCTTATATGGCATTTTCCAAGTTTGCATCACTTCATTTTCGTAGAAAAACTCTTCATTATAAAGATTATTTATTTTAGACAAAGAATCAGAATTGAAGAAAGTAGCGATAAAAGAATCATAGCCATTAAAGTAATTAAACATAGAAAGACTGGGGGAAAATCTAAGTAAATACAAGGCTTTTTGACTTAATTTACCATCGGATGAATTTAAAAATGAATTAAATGTTGTTAGTCCTTTTATAAAAGGTGAGATGTTTACCGCATTCACTAACGCTTTAAATTTTTCTCCTGTTAATGGGCAATTTTGTGCGCCATTCTTCCAGTATTTTTCATCTAGTTCCAACGTTGTTATTTTGGTATAAGGCTCATTTAAGTAGACTTTTGACAATAGTTTTAAATTATTTTTCTCAAAATATGCTTTTATTTTATTAGCTATAATAGGTTGTTCTTTCTCTAAATTTTTTATTTTAGGCGAGTTTTCTTTTAACTTTGTTGTTCCTTGTGCATTGTTCGTTAATAATCCAGCTAAACCATAACTATTCATTTTAGGAAAACGATGAAACTCATCTTTTTCGATATTGTAATATACATTTTCAAGTTTATCTAATTGTTTTTTTGAAGTTGTATCATATACTTCTTTTCCCATTAAATAATAAACTTCTTCTAATAGTTCAAAAATTCCATCCGACTCGACTTCTAAACTATCATCAGATAAATGGTAGGAAAATTTAAGATCACTTTTACGTTTAAATTTTTTCAAATAACGATATAAAGCTACTATTCCTGTATTTATAAAAATATTTGATGTCTTTTTGAATTCTACTTTATTCATTTTTCCAATTATTAATTTTAATATGCCATTTACCAATTCTGAGTAATGTTTGAAGCATTTTTTTCTTTAAACTTACTCATTCATTTAAAAACTCACAACATCTAACGCTAGGGATATAAAATTAAATTAGTACTCTACTGGTTTCTATAATATTAAGAAACTAATCTATTTATATTTCCCAAATTTTTAACTTCTATTCCGAGCAAGAGTCTAAAAATTATCTAAATTCAAACAAGGGATTGATTTAGTAATAAAAAAATATCGTAATATTTCTGGTAAATAAATATTTTAAAGATTTACAAAATATTCAATACTCCTTCTTCCCCGGAATTACCCCTCTAACACCTCCAGCAGGATTTTCAACATCACCTTTATAACGCGGAATAATATGAATGTGAACATGTGGAATAGTTTGACCACTAGCTTCATTAACATTAATACCTATATTATACCCATCTGGATTGAATTTGTTTTGTAAATCTGCTTTAATCAAATTCACTA
>Ga0307936_1000848_pt1 | contig 16122 bp, 9 predicted proteins | sample OrgLakmetagenom1_FD_201839 | JGI IMG/M metagenome (GOLD analysis project Ga0307936, IMG submission 201839) | Saline water microbial communities from Organic Lake, Antarctica - #1 | ecosystem: Environmental > Aquatic > Non-marine Saline and Alkaline > Saline | place: Antarctica: Organic Lake... | reverse complement strand
CATGAAGTGCTGGATGAGCGTCTCCGGACCTATCAGCCGGAGATCCGTATGACCGATTTTGACGCACTGATGGACGCAAAAGGGATGAACGCTGTGGAGATCGCCCGACTCGCCCCCAGCACCCGCGTGCGCCTGCGCAGCGGCGCGTTCCGGATGCTACGCGAGGCGGAGCTGCTGGACGCGGAGAGCCGGGTCCGCACCCTGCAGGTGTCAGAGACCCTGCGCAACCTGCTCGGCCGGCACAACCGGTCCGGGCTCGACTTGATCCCGGGAGGGGGCTGAGATGGACCTGAGCTTCGTTGTGGACCAAGGCGCGATGGCCCGAGTGGGGCCTGAGCTGCGCGCACATCTGCGCCGGATCATCACCAGCCCGCGCGTACTCCGCGCGACCGGGCCCGGAAACGAGATCCCGTTCTACATCTGCCCCTTCGCCCCGGAGGATCAGGTCCGGATGGGCGAGGAATGTGCGCTTCTGCGGGCGGAACTGGAGGCGGACGGGGTCCCGGTCCTTGAGATCAACCTCTATGACCTCATGGTCGGGCTGCTGCGTGAGCTTATCGACTGGGAGGAGCTGGCAGGTTTTGAGCGGGACGAGCGGAAGGACAACTTCCTCCAGGAGCTGCAGAGCACGCTCAACCTCACCGAGGTGCTGATCCCTCGCATTCGCGAGCTTACCGCCGCGGCCCCGTTCCAGGTCCTGTTCCTGACAGGGGTAGGGGAGGCGTTCCCGGTCATCAGGTCCCACCTGATCCTGAACAACCTGCAGAGCGTCCTCAAGGATGCACCCACCGTCATCTTCTTCCCCGGCCGGTACTCGCACGGGTTCGCCAACGGGTCCTCCTTGCAGGTCCTGTGTCGGCTGGAGGAGGATCATTATTACCGCGCGCATAACCTGTTGCATATGAGGGAAGCCACATGACCGTTGCATTGAAGGACATCTTCCTCAAGGACATCAATCGGCACATTGACGGGGTCATCAAGGCGGATGACACCGAGAGCCTCGGGGTCGAGCTGGAGGAGTACGTGGTCACCCGCGAGGTGGGTAAACGGCTTCAGACCTTCCTGGAGGCATATAACGGCGGCCGGAGCGGCAATGGGGTCTGGATCTCCGGCTTCTTCGGGTCCGGGAAATCGCACCTGCTGAAGATGCTCGCGCTCCTGCTTGAGAACGAGGAGACGGACGGACGCACCCCCCTCACGTTCTTTGAGGAAAAGTTCGGCGAGGATCTGCTCCTTCTGGAGGAGCTGCGCCGGGCAGCCCTGAAACCGTCCCGGTCCGTCTTGTTCAATATCGACCAGCAGGCGAACGTGGTCGCCAAGGATCAGGCGGACGCGCTCCTGTCGGTGTTCGTCAAGGTGTTCGACGACATGCAGGGGTATTACGGCCAGATGCCGCATGTGGCGGATTTCGAGCGGGACCTGGACACGGACGGGCATCTGGATGCGTTCCGGGACGCCTTCGCGCGGCTCTCCGGCAAGACCTGGGAGATCGGCCGCCGCTCCGCCAACATGAACGCATCGGCGATCACCGGCGCCTTCACAGAGGCGACCGGCAAACCGGTCCCGTCCGGGAACATCCTGCGCGATTACCGCGAGGACCGGACCCTGTCGATCGAGGAGTTCGCGGAGCGGGTCCGGGCCTATATCGATCGCCGCGAGAAGGACGCACCCGGGTTCCGGCTCAACTTCTTCGTGGACGAGGTGGGCCAGTATATTGCCGACAACGTCCGGCTCATGACAAACCTGCAGACGATCGCCGAGACCCTGATGACCCGCTGCAAGGGGCGCGCTTGGATCGTGGTCACCGCCCAGCAGGAGATGGACACGATCATCGGGGAGATGAACCGAAACGCCGGGGGCGACTTCTCGAAAATCATGGGCCGGTTCGACGTGAAGCTCCCGCTCAACGCGGCGGACGTGGCGGAGGTGATCCAGAGCCGGCTCCTGCAGAAGAAGGCCAACTTCGAGACGGACCTGGGCCTGATCTATGACGATCACGCAGACAACCTGCGGACCCTGTTTGAGTTCGGGGACGGGACCCAGACGATGCGCGGGTTCCGGGACCGGGAGCATTTCATCAAGAGCTACCCGTTTCACCCCTACCAGTACGAGCTGTTCCAGAAGGCGATCCGGACCCTGTCGGACCAGAACGCCTTCGAGGGGCGCCACACCTCCACCGGCGAGCGGTCCATGCTGGGCGCGTTCCAGGAGGTAGGCCGGGCCATGATGGACGCCCCCCTTGGGGCGCTGGCCACCTTCGATCTGATGTTCGAGGGGGTGCGCGCGGTCCTCAAGGCCTCCGCGCAGCACGCGGTGCTGAGCGCGGAGCGCCAGCTGCGCGACCCGTTCGCGGTCCGGGTCCTGAAGGCCCTCTTCCTCGTGAAATACGTGGACGAGTTCAAGCCCACCTCCCGGAACGTGGCGATCCTGATGCGGGACCGGCTTGATCTGGACCCGACCCGGCACAAGCGGGACGTGGAGGCGGCTCTCGCCCTCCTGGAACAGGAATCCTACGTCCAGCGGAACGGGGACCTTTACGAGTTCCTGACCGATGAGGAGAAGGATATCGAGCAGAAGATCAAGTCGATCGGGCTCGACGCGTCGGACGTGACCCGAGAGCTGAGCGAGATGCTGTTCGGGGAGATTATGGGTACCCGCAAGGCGATCACCCATGAGGGGTCCGGGCAGACCTTCCCTTTCACGCAGCGGATCCACCACTCCCTGATCGGCCGGGAACACCCCCTCTCGATCAACCTGGTCACCCCCTACATGCCCGCTGGGGAGCGGAGCGACACCGCCCTCGCCTCCCGCTCCATGACCCAGAACGAGCTGCTGATCGTGCTGGGGGAGGAGAGCTGGCTGGTGGACGAGCTGGCCATGTTCCTGCGCACCAAGCGCTACCTGACCCGGGAGACCGCCACGGACCACCGCGAGGGGGTCACCGGGATCCTGCGCGCCAAGGGGGCCAACAACGACGCCCGGCGCCGCCGGCTGGTCGCGGCCTTGCGCGAACGGATATCGGACGCGGACCTGATGGTGCGCGGGGAGGTGCTGGATCTGCGCAGCTCCGACCCGCGGGGGCGGATCGAGACCGGGTTCCAGACCCTGGTGGAGCGGGTCTTCACCTCCCTGAGGATGCTGCGCGGGGTTCCCTACAAGGAGGCGGATCTGGACCGGCATCTGGAGATGGTCGATGATGGCCAGCTCACGGAGGGGGAGGCGGAGATCCTGAACCGGATCGCCGCGAACCGGACGAACGCGCTGCGCAGCACCGCCAAAGGGCTGATCGAGGCCTTTGAGAAGGCCCCCTACGGCTGGCCGGAGGCGGCGACCATCTGCCTGATTGGGGCCCTGATCGGCCGGGGCCGGCTGGAGGCCTCCGTCAGCGGCAGCCCCCTTGAGGGGGACGCGCTGCGCGCCGCCCTCCTGAACGCGACCGTTCGGCCCAACCTGAACCTAGAGCCGGTCGACGCGTTCAGCGCGGGAGACGTGATGACCCTTCGTCGCCTGTTTCAGGACCTGTTCGGCCACACCCCCGTCTCAAGTGACGGGAAAGGGCTCGGCCGTGAGACCGGAGAGGCGATTGAGGCAATGGCGGCCTCTGTGGCGGCGCATCTGGCCATTGCGCGGGATTACCCGTTTGTCGCCGCGCTCAACCCGTTCCGGGACGTGCTGGAGGGGCTGCGTGGCAAGCCGGGCAGCTGGTACGTCTCGAACCTCGCCGGCAAGCCCGGTGAGGCTCTGGCGGACCTCAAGGAGGCGGTCTTTGACCCGATCGACACCTTCCTGCGGGGGCCCCAACGGGAGATCCTGGACGAGGCGCGCCGGGTCCTTCTGGCGGAGGAGGCAAACCTCGACTTCGTGGAGGCGGATCAGGTCACCCGGATCCGGACCGCGATCAGCGCGGATGACGTGTTCCGCGGCAACAAGGTCCAGGCGATCAAGTCCGATCTGGACCGGCTCAAGTCGGACATCCGGGGCCTCGTGGCCAAGGAGCGGGACGTGGCGTCAGACGAACTGCAGTCCCTCTCCGAGCGGCTGACCCGGTCGTCGGAGTTCACCGAGGCGGATGTGTCCGCCCAGAGGGAGGTCCAGACAGCCCTCACCGCGCTTACGGACCGGCTTGCTCAGGAGCGGCTGATCCCGTCGATCCGGACCGTGCTGAGCGGGTTCCAGCGTGACCGGTACCCGCAGCTGGTCACGATCCTGCTGCGTGCCAAGCCGCGCGCGCCGGAGGTGGAGGGCGAGAAGCCGGAGCCGCCCGAGACTATCGAGGTGGTCAACCTCAACCAGCTCGGTGTCCGGTTCAGGCGCCACATGATCAGCTCTGAGGCGGACGTGGACACCTATCTCAACGACATGCGGGACGCGATGATCAGCGCCGTCCGCTCCGGAAAAAGGATCACCCTGTGATGGACACCAACCGGCTCAAGAGCTTCGCGCAACGCACCCGGACCGAGCTAATGGGCCAGGTGGCCCGGCGCCTCGAGACCGCGCTTGGCCCGGATAGCGCGGAGCGCCGTGAGGCCCCCGCAGCGATGCGGGCGCTGGAGGGGCGGATCACGCTGATCGGGCGGGCCATGGTGATCGAGCAGGTCGCCTACATCTGGTTCAACCGGTTCACCGCGCTGCGCTACATGGACGTGAACGGGTACCTCACCCCGATGGTGGTCAGCCCCGCCCCGGACCGGACCCGGCCGGAGCTGCTGGAGCAGGCCGCAGCCGGCGCGCTCCCCGATCACCTCTCCGCCCCCGTAGCGACCCGGGTCCGGGACCTCCTTGAGGGGCGGGTTCCTTCACGTGAGCCGCAGGTGGAGGCGTACCGGCTCTTGTTGGTGGCCAGCTGCAACCACCTGGGCGGGGTGATGCCGTTCCTGTTCGAGGAGATCGCGGATTACACAGAAATCCTGATGCCGAACGAGCTGCTGGCCGCGGACGGCTGGGTCGCGCAGATGCGGGACGTGATGACGGAAGCTGCCTGTCAGGACGTCGAGATCATCGGCTGGCTCTACCAGTTCTACATCTCCGAGAAGAAGGATCAGGTCTTTGCGGGCCTGAAAAAGAACGTCAAGATCACGGCCGAGAATATCCCCGCCGCGACGCAGCTGTTCACGCCGCACTGGATCGTGCGCTATCTGGTGGAAAACTCGCTGGGGCGGCTGTGGCTGCTGAACCGGCCCGCCAGCACGCTGGCCTCCAAGATGGACTATTACATCGCCCCGGTTGAACCTGAGACGGATTTTCTGCGCATTACCCGCGTTGAGGACATCCGCATCTGCGATCCGGCCTGTGGGTCGGGGCACATGCTGACCTATGCCTTTGATCTGCTCTACGCGATCTATGAGGAGGAAGGGTATGAGGCAGATACGATCCCGGCGCTGATCCTGACCCACAACCTGACAGGGGTCGAGATTGACGACCGCGCGGGCGCGCTGGCGGCCTTTGCGCTGGCGATGAAGGCGGCGGCCAGGCTGGGGCGGCGGCGGTTCCTGCGGATGGGGGTGACGCCCGACATCTGCGTGTTGCAGAACGTGGCGTTTACACCTGCCGAGATGCAAGACGTGGCCGCCGTGGTGGGGCGCGCTCTGTTCACGGTTGAATTGCGCGAGACGCTGGGGCAGTTCGAGCAGGCCAAGAACTTCGGCTCTCTGATCGTGCCAAAACTGCGCGATCCGGCAGAGGCGCTGCGGGTGGTCACGGCGCGGGACTTTGCGGGCGATCTGTTGTTGCGCGACGTGCAGGCACGCGTGGTGGCGGTGCTGCGCATGGCCGAGGCGTTGTCGCCGAAGTATCATGTGGTGGTGGCCAACCCTCCGTATATGGGCACCAAGAGTATGAATGGGCCGCTTGGTCAGTTTGCCAAGTCCAAGTATCCTGAAAGCAAGTCCGACTTGTTTGCGATGTTCATGGAGCGCGCATTGCCTCTCCTTCAACAGCGAGGCCTTTATGCAATAATTAACATGCAAGCATGGATGTTTCTTTCATCCTATGAGAAGCTTCGCGCTAAACTGCTTTCAGATGCGACTATCCTTTCAATGGCCCATCTCGGCGAGCGTTCATTTGACTCTATCGGTGGATCCGTTGTTTCAACTACCGCATTCATTGTTCAAAACCGCTTCCAAAAAGGATTTAAAGGAGATTACATTCGCCTTACTGAAGGACGTAATGAAAGTGAAAAACGTTCGGCGCTTAGGAAGGTGGCAGATGGGGAATTAACGTCGGATATGTATAAGTGCGAAGCCGAACAATTTTCAAAAATACCCGGAGGACCAATAGCATATTGGGCCTCAGAAGCAGTCAAGAATACTTTTGCAAGCTTTCCTGCAATTGAAGAACTTGCGCCTGTTCGTCAGGGAATGGCGACAGGAGACAATGATCGCTTCTTACGGTGCTGGCACGAGGTGAATGTACCTGATTTTGAGCCGTCATGCGCGTCTAAAGAGGCCGCATTTGATAGTGGGAAAAAATGGTTTCCCTACAATAAAGGCGGGGACTATAGAAAATGGTATGGAAATAACGAGCTTTTAATTCGCTTTGACCAGTCAGCGTATAGAATGCTGAAACAGCAAGGAAATAGATGCCCGTCGGAGAACTTATATTTCAAGCCGTCGATAACGTGGACGTTCATTGGCTCTGGAAGCTTCGGCGCAAGATCGTGTCCAACCGGCTTTATTTTTGATGTGCAAGGCTCCTCTGTTTTTCCGCCAGCATCCGAATATTGGCTTGCAATGGGCTTTTTGGGTTCAAAACTTCCGAACGGCCTTCTTTCAATTACAAACCCGTCTGTAAGCTTTCAGGTTGGCAATATTCGAGCATTGCCCCTGCATAGGCCAAAAGGCCTGTTCGAAGACGCGATCAAGAAAATTGTCAACCTGTCTAAATCCGACTGGGACTCCTACGAAACTTCATGGGATTTCACCACGCTCCCGCTGCTCCACCCCGACCATCGCGGCGAGACGCTGGAGCACACCTACACCACCCTGCGCAGCCATTGGCAGGGCATGACGGATGACATGCAGCGGCTGGAGGAAGAGAACAACCGCATCTTCATCGACGCCTACGGTCTGCAAGACGAGCTGACCCCCGAGGTGTCGTTGAACGAGATCACCCTCACCTGCAACCCCGCCTATCGCTATGGCGGCAACGCCAGCATTGCGGACCGCGAAACCCGCCTGCGCGCCGATACCGTGGCCGAGTTTCTGTCCTACGCCGTGGGCTGCATGTTCGGCCGCTACAGCCTTGACGCCCCCGGCCTGATCCTCGCCAATCAGGGCGAAACACTGGCCGACTACCTCGCCCGCGTGCCCAACCCGCAATTCATGCCCGACAAGGACAACGTGATCCCACTGTTTGAGGAGGACTGGTTCGAGGATGACGCCTATCAGCGGTTCCGGGAATTCCTGGCGCTGACCTTCGGGCCTGACCGGCTGGTCGAGAACCTGGAGTTCATGCGGCAAAGCCTCGGCAAAGAGGTGCGGACCTATCTGGCGAAGGACTTCTACGCCGACCACGTCCAGCGCTACAAGAAGCGCCCGATCTACTGGCTCGTCTCAAGCCCCAAGGGGGCGTTCCAGGCGCTTATCTACATGCACCGGTACACCCCGGATACGCTCAACATCACCCTCAACGACTACGTCCGGGCCTTGCGCGACAAGCTGGAGGCGGGCCTGCGGACCGCTAGGGCGCTGGAGATCAACCAAGACGCGTCCGCGGCCGAGAAGAACCGGGCCAAGCGGGATATTGACCGGTTTGCCAAGCAGATCGCCGAGGTGACCGAATGGGAGCGGGACATTCTCTACCCGCTGGCGGTGGAGCGGATCCCGATCGATCTGGATGACGGGGTGAAGCGGAACTATCCGCGATTCCCAGGGGTCCTGAAACCCATCAAGGGTCTGGAGGCGGATGATGCGTGACCGGATCCAGGCCGGGCTGGAGCGGAGCTTCCGCAAGCACCGGATCGTGTTCTGGCACGACCCGCAGACGCGGTTCCGCGAGGAGTTCGAGGGGATCGCCATCCCCGGTGTCACCAAGACGGAGGTGGCGAATAATGAGTTCATGCTCAAGCACCGCCTGATCCGGGAGGAGCCGCGCCAGCCGTTCCTGGTCTACCGGCCCGGCCCGGTCCCGGAGGACGCGCGCAACTGGCTGCTGGACCTCGAGATGGGGAACGGGGTGTTTCTGGCGGATCGGGGCGCACTCCTGCTTATGGAGCTGGGCCTGCCGCCCCGGTTTGGGGACCTGATCGAGACGCATGCGCGATACTTCGAGGCGAAGGTGCGGGTCGACCGGCTCAAGGGGGTGATCGAGGAGACGGATAACGCGGCCGATATCCGGCTGAAGATGATCGCGGTCTGTGCGGGCACCCCGCCCAAGCTGGACGAGGTGCTGGAGACGCTCCTGTCCGAGCTCGCGCGCGACGAGGAGAGGCTGATCGGGCTGATCACCCGGTCCGGTCTGGAGCCGGCGCTCTGGGACGAAGTCCGGACCGTCTACGGGTATACGGAGGCGGCCCCGTCCGTCTCCGGCCTCGCTCAGGGGATCTTCGCGGGTACCTACGCGATGGAGCTGGACGAGCCGACCCGGCTGACCCAGGAGGCGCTCGTCCTCATGGCCCGTTGGCGGCACGACACAAGGCACCGGGACGCGTTCCAGCTCTTGTCGGCCCGCTACGCTGAGGCGTTGCAGATCAGCGCCGACCTGGCCGCGCGCCCGCTTGATCGGCTGGCCCGGATGACACAGTTCGAGGTGATCGACCAGCAGGTGCTGCGGGCCCTGATCCAGGGCGTGCTGGACCGGGATCTGCCCCATGAGCGGGTCGAGGAGACGGTCCGGGAGCGGCGGTCCGGCCTTTGGTGGGAGACATATGAGCCCCTTTATGAGGCGGCGCTCTGCGCCTCAGACCTGCAGCGACGCCTCACGGACGTGCCGATCCCGGCGATGACGATGCGGACCGGGTTTGACGCCTACACGGCCACCTGGTTTCAGGTGGACCAGCTCTACCGGAAGTTCGTGCTGAACGCGGGCCGGTCCGTGCATCGGGACCTGATCTCCGACCTATCCGAGCGGGTCGAGAATATCTATTCGAATAGCTTCCTGATGCCGCTGAACGACGCTTGGCAGCGGGCGATCGACGCAGATCCAGCCTGGCGGATCGATCAGGTGATCGCGCAGCGTCGGTTTTACGAGCAGCACGTGGCACCGATCCGGAGTAAGGGGTCGAAGGTGATCGTGATCATATCGGACGCGCTGCGCTACGAGATCGGGGAGGAGCTCCTGCGCCTGATCCGGAAGGTGGACCGGTTCGAGGCGCGACTTGAGCCGATGCTGGGCAGCGTGCCCAGCTACACCCAGCTCGGGATGGGGGCGCTCCTGCCGAACAGGGACCTGCGGATCGCCGCTGAGGGGTCCGGGGTCCTGGTGGACGGGGAGAGCGCATCCGGGATCGATAACCGGGCGAAGGTGCTGGCCCGCCGCACGGACGCGGGCACCACCACCACGGTGAAGGCGGAGGCGGTCTCCCATATGGATAAGGATGCGATACGCGCCCTGATCCGGGACCACGACGTGGTTTACATCTACCACAACGTGATCGATGCCGTCGCCCACAAGGCGGCCAGTGAAGGGCAGGTATTCGAGGCCGCTGAGAACACCCTCAAGGAGCTTGAAAACCTCGTTCGCCGGCTTGCAGGGAATAACGCGAACAACCTGATCGTCACCGCCGATCACGGGTTTATCTTCCAGAACCGGCCCATCCATGAGGGGGATTACAGCACCGCTGAGGTCCGGGGTGAGACCATCACCCACCGGGACCGCCGCTTCGTGCTCGGGACCGGGCTTGAGCAGACGGACGGTCTGACCCGGTTCACCCCGAAGGCGGCGGGCCTGGAGGGGGAGACGGAGGTCCTGATCCCCCGCTCGATCGGCCGGTTGCGCCTCTCCGGGTCCGGGTCGCGCTTCGTGCACGGGGGGGCCGCGCTTCAGGAGGTGGTGGTCCCGGTCCTGCTGATCAACAAGAAGCGGGCGAGCGACGTGGAGCAGGTGGAGGTGGAACCGATCCTCACCGCGACCCGGCTGATCACGACCGGTCAGCACACGGTCCGGCTCTACCAGACCCTGCCGGTGACGGAGAAGCGCCGCATGATCCGGCTGCGGATCGGCCTTTACGGGCCGGACGGGACCCCGCTCACCAATGAGGAGGAGCGGAGCTACGAGGAAACGTCAGAGGACGCGCGGCGTCGCGAGACCACGGTCCGGCTGATCTTGGGTAAGGCGGCGGACGCGTTCAACGACCGGGACGTCCGGCTTGTGCTGACGCGGGTGGGCGACGGGCCGGACCGGCCCTACCGGACCGAGACCTTCCGGCTGAAACGGTCCTTTGGTGGGGACTTCGACATTTGAGGGGAACGGCATGAGCGCGCTGGACGACAAGATCAACGAGAACTTCGCCGGGCTGGTGGTGCGCAAAGACCTGGTCAAGGAGGTGCGCGGCAACGCCATCGTCCCCTCCTACGTGCTGGAGTTCCTGCTCGGGCAATACTGCGCCACCAATGACGAGGATTCCATCCGGTCCGGGATCGAGACGGTCAAGGAGATCCTGCTCCGACATTATGTGCACCGCAACGAAGCGGGGCTGATCCGGTCCAACATCCGCGAGAAGGGGCGCTGGAAGGTGATCGACAAGGTCTCCGTCGCGCTCAACGACAAGACGGACTCCTATGAGGCCACGTTCGCGAACCTCGGGATCAAGAAGGTCCTGGTGGACAGCGACACCGTGAAGGCGCATCCGAAGATGCTTGTCTCCGGGGTATGGTGCATCGCGGACGTGGAGTACGAGCACAAGGAGGAGGCGAACGCGGTCCCCTGGATCATGGGGTCTCTGAAGCCGATCCAGATGTCCAGCTTCGACTTCGACGAGTATGTGGGCAGGCGGGCCGCGTTCACCACGGATGAGTGGATCGACCTGCTGATCCAGACGATCGGGTTCAACCCGGACGGGTTCGGCCGGCGCAGCAAGCTGCTGCAGCTCCTGCGGCTGATCCCGTTCGTGGAGCGGAACTACAACCTGATCGAGCTGGGCCCCAAGGGGACCGGCAAATCCCATATCTTCTCCGAGTTCTCCCCGCACGGGATCCTGATCTCCGGTGGCGAGGTGACCGTCCCGAAGCTCTTCGTGAACAACACGAGCGGGAAGATCGGCCTGGTGGGGTACTGGGACACGGTCGCCTTTGATGAGTTCGCGGGCAAGACGAAGAAGGTCGACAAGGCGCTCGTGGACATCATGAAGAACTACCTGGCCAACAAATCCTTCTCGCGCGGGATCGAGACGCTGGGGGCGGAGGCGTCCATGGCGTTCATCGGGAACACCAAGCATTCCGTCGCCTACATGCTCAAGCACTCGGACCTGTTCGAGGAGCTGCCGGAGAAGTATTACGACAGCGCCTTCATCGACCGGCTGCACACCTACCTGCCCGGCTGGGAGATCGACGTGATCCGGGGCGAGATGTTCGCGACCGGGTACGGGTTCATCGTGGACTATCTAGCGGAGATCTTGCGCCACCTGCGCGGGCAGGACCGGTCCGCAGATTATCGGGACCTGTTCACGCTGAGCCCAACCATCTCCACGCGGGACCGGGACGGGGTGCAGAAGACCTTCTCGGGGCTGATGAAGCTCTTGTTCCCGGGCGGGGGCGCCACCCCTGAGGAGATCAAGGAGCTGCTCTCCCTCTCGATGGAGGGGCGCAAGCGGGTCAAGGACCAGCTGATGCGGATCGACAGCACTTACCCGGAGGTGGAGTTCACCTTCACGGACACGGCCGGGCGCGAGATCCGGGTGCAGACGCTGGAGGAGCGCGAGCACCCCCGCTGGTATCACCGGCGCAACGTTGAGGAGGCCCCGGAGGGGGCGGTGGCCGAAACAGGCGGGTCACCTGAGCCGGCTGTGTCCGAGGGCCCCGTTACGGACCCAGCGGTCAGCACGCCCCCCACGCCGAAAGGGCCCGCCCCGGGTCACGTCACCTTTGCCGAAAACCAGAAGGGGGTCAGCTTTGATGCGTTGTTCGGTCCCTGGCTCGATGAGGCGACGGAGATCACCCTCACGGACCCGTATATCCGGGTCTATCACCAGATGCGCAATTTGATGGAGCTCTTGGAGACGATCGCGATCCGCAAACCGGATGGGGAGGATGTCCAGTTCAACTTGCTAACCGCCCCGGACCCGGAGGACCTGGAGCGCCAGGCGGGCTATTTGGAACAAATTCGGGACGGGATCGCGCCTCTTGGGGTCGCGTTCAGCTGGGAGTTCGACGGGACGAATGCGATCCACGCCCGGCACCTCGTGACGGACACCGGCTGGAAGATCCTGCTCGACCGCGGGCTCGATGTGTTCCAGCGGGCGGACCTGAACAGCGGGTTCAGCCCGGCGAGCAGGCACCAGCGGTTCCGGCAGGTGAAGGCGTTCGAGGTGACCTATCTCAAAGAGGTTACAAATGTTATCGGTAACTCCAGTGATTGAACGGGACTTTGAATGCAGCTGTTGATCTACAAGACTGGACTCGCTGTTGAGCGGGCCCCCCGTTGGCTCGAGCCAAACATTCCGATCGAACTACGTGTTCAAGCTGATGGGGTTATCGCGGCTTTTGCCCTACGGCCGTCGAGCTGGTTGTCCCTGTTTCTACAAGCACGGGCGGTCCGAATAGGCGGGCTGGACGAGACGGCGGGAGCGCTCCTTCGTCCTGCGTTAGCGGCGGGGCTCGCGTTGCGGGTCCGGATTGTTGAACTTCACCCATCTCACCTGACTGTTGATCGGCGTGCGCGGGTCAGTGTTTCGGTATGGGGTGGCGTGGCCAGAATGGCGGCGCGCCGGACCTTTGCGAATGCGGGGTATCCTTGATGGTTATTCTGAGACCTCTTTTTCAGCGGGGCGTCCGACGCCTGAAGGCGAGTGCGTCAGGACTCTTGCAGGGGCGGACGCGGCGGCAGCTGGATGCTGCGGCCGGTCCGGATGAGCTAGATCGTGCTTGGCAAGCGGAGTGCGTGGAGATGGACGTGATCCTTGGTCGTAAAAATTCGGGAAAGTTTCGTAATGATTGAGTGTGGGCGCTTCGCCATTTTGAAACTCGTTATTTTTCTGGGACTTCTTGCCGGTCCAGCGCTCGCTGACCGGGTGATTGAGGGCCGGGTCACGGTCGTGCGTGACGTCGACACGATCGTCGTGGCAGGCACTCCGGTCCGGCTGAACGGGCTCGACGGGCCCGAGACCTCGACTCGGATCGGTCGGGAAGCGCGCAGTTTCATGACCCGGCTGGTGCGCGGCGCGACGGTGGCCTGTCAGCTGAACGGGGAGCGGACTTATGACCGGTGGGTCGGGGTCTGTTATCTCGATGGGCAGGACATCGCCGCGATCGCGGTCGCGAACGGGCACGCGCTCGACTGCCGGCGCTACTCCGGCGGACGTTATCGCGATCTGGAGACCACCGCGGCCCGGTCCCGTATCCGGCGCGCGGGGTACTGCTAATGGGTGTGATATGAGTTTTCGGTTCTGGCGCCGTGTTCGTCTTGCTCCTGGTATCACGCTGAACCTTTCCAAGTCGACGGCCTCGCTCTCCTTCGGCCCGCCTGGCGCGAAATATACGATCAGCCCACGTGGCAATCGGGCGACGGCAGGCATCCCGGGGACGGGACTTTTCTACACGGTGCATGATCGCAAACGATCTGGTCGTGGAACTTCGGCCCCAACCCGAGCGGTGCCCAAAGGTGATAGGTTGAGCCTCGGGTTTTTCCAGCGCCTGATGACCCCCGCGGAAGAGCGCCGTTTCGTTGATGGGATCCGCGCACTGAATGACGGGGACCAGGACGCGGCCTTGGTTGCGCTAGAGGAGGCGGTCGATCTGCCGGACGCGGCCTGGATGGCGGGGATGATCCGGTTGCGTCGCGAGGATTTTGCGCAGGCCAGAGCGCATTTTGAGGGGGTTCTGGGGCGCCTTTCGGATCTCGGCTTCCTTTTTACGAAATATGAGATCGCGGCTCAGGTCAGCCTGCCGATCACTGAGGACATCTTCGCCCATGTCTTCCCGCGTGAGCGGGGTACACGGCTGGCGCTGATCGAGATCGCGCAGCTTGAGGGGCGATCCGCGGACGCCAGGGCTCACATAGACCGGCTACTGACGCTGGACCCGACTGATCCGATCGTTCTCCTGTCGTTCGCAGAGCTGGCGCTTGATACGCCAGAGGATCACGCGCTGCTGGCGCGGGTCGTTGAGCTGACCAAAGAAATTCCGAACGAAACCCCCGTTGACACAGCGGCGCTGCTCTACCGGGGGCGGGCCCTAGCTGAACTCGGGATGCCGGCCGGCGCGATAGACGTGCTGACGCTGGCCAACCGGCGCCGGAAAGACCGACCAGACGAACTGATGCGCCAGATCCGGTATGATCGGGCGCTCCTATATGAACAGGTGGGGCGGAAGGCGGATGCACGCCGTGAGATGGAACGGTTATACGCTGAGGCCCCGGGGTTTCCAGATCTTCGTAAGAGGCTGCGTTTGGGGACGGGAGATAGTGGATGATCAGAGCGGTGTTATTGGTAACTGGGGTAGGGGTCTTTTCGTGATCATTCTTCAGCGCACCGCGCAGGCCGAGCCAAAGAGGTGTCCTGCGTCTGACAAACGGTCTGTTTCAACAAGACCTTGATACCTATCTCAGATACATATCGAGTGGTCTACAAAATGGGGGATCCGGATGGTCGATGAAGCTCGAAAGACAGAGATGCGCCAATATCAACAGCGGCGTTCGGCGATACGCCGTGAACACGGCCTCGTTACGAGGACGTATTGGATATGGGAGAAAGATAGCGACGCTTTTCGCGCTGCGGTGACGCCGTATGTTGATCGCGCCCGTCTGATCGAGGCGCTCTTGGGGGCCGCGCCGTTACCGTCCCTAGAACTCGTAGAAATAGTGAAGCAGCACGGCTTCCCGTATGATCCGGCGGATATCGTCTTCTTGGCTGAGCTCCGGACGAAAATCGAGTTGAGGCCTCTTGAGGGCGCGTCCGTGAAGGCGCGGGCTGAAAAAATCCTCGCGCAATATGACCTACCCGTCACATTAGACGACCTCCTCGCGTAAAACTGCACTCTCTGTGATGCTGCTGTCGCCGGTTCGGCTAAGCGCGCTCCTGAGCGCGCTTGATACAGGTATCAGGGCTAAGGCTTTACGCTTTCGGCGGCCTTCTTTGACCAAGCAGTTCCATCTCCCCGTCCGGGTCCTGCTGCGCGACGTATGACCCGAGCGTTTTCAGCGCGGCTTCAATGTGCTCGATATCCTTCTCCACCGGTTGGTAAAACGGGGGCGGATTGTCGACCTCCGCGAGCGTCTTTCGGGTTCTCAACGTGTCCAGCGCGCACCGCGCTATAAAAAGGTCCAGTCGGGCAGCGTAGCCGGTCACCGGTTTGTCGGGCATTGGGTTACTCTTTCTTTCTGCTGTCCTGCCCATTGTCGCCGCCCCCCGTGAAAACCCCAAACGCTCATTTCCCTCGCGCGGAGCAGGTGTCTCAGTAAAGGCACAAGGTGAATCATCGCAGCGAGTAGGGGTTGCGAAATAGATTTTCTTAAAATACCTGTATCGGATACAGCTATCCAGACAATCAAGGAGAATGGTCATGCGTGAGAAAATCCAGGTGGCGGCTGCCTTCGCGGCGAACATGATCATTTTTTCGAACGACCTCGTCGAAGCTATGACGGAGACAGTTGCTTTTTTGATGGGGGTGCTGCTGTGAGCGACGACGATCTCTCCTATCTTGATGAGCTGCTGCGTGGGGACGCGGGGGCGGGAAAGGGTCCGCCGCGGCGCCCTGAAATCCGTCACAAGGTCGTTCTTTTGCCAGAGGACCCCAAACTGGATGCGGAAGCTGAATTGGATCGGGTCATGCCCCGCCTCCTTTCGGACGTCGTTGAGCGGGTGAACGTCGGCGTCGATGAGGCGCTTCCCGGGACGGGATCGCGTTATAGGGGTCGATTCCGGTAGGGGGCAGGATGACACCCTAAGCGTTCTCCCTGTGCCGCTTGACGATGTCGGTGACGGTGTTTTTGGAGATGCCAAGGTCCCGCGCGATCCATCGGTATGATCGGCCT
>Ga0307936_1000831_pt1 | contig 16306 bp, 23 predicted proteins | sample OrgLakmetagenom1_FD_201839 | JGI IMG/M metagenome (GOLD analysis project Ga0307936, IMG submission 201839) | Saline water microbial communities from Organic Lake, Antarctica - #1 | ecosystem: Environmental > Aquatic > Non-marine Saline and Alkaline > Saline | place: Antarctica: Organic Lake... | reverse complement strand
TGCGTTCGATTGCCACCAAGGTGCGCAAGTCGAACATGGAGCGAATGAAACGCCAGGAGGAGCCGGACGGCTCGGCATGGGAGCAGCGCAAAAGCGAGACCAAGAAAACCCGCGTCCATAAATCGGTGGATTTTCTGTACAAGAAAGGCGGGGGCAGCTCTGAGCGCCGGCGGCTGCAAAGCTGGAAAAGCACCGGCGAAATGATGACCGGGTACGATCCCGATGCCGGCGGGATTCGTTCGTTCCGAAAGGATCGGGTAGAGCGTTACCTGGACATCAACACCTCCAGCACCAACAAGCGGCTGCGATCGAAGCGCGGTGGCATCAAGAAAAAAGCCATGTTCACCAAACTGCGCACGGCCAAATACCTGAAAACCACGGTTACCCCGGACGCCGGCGGGGTGTTCTTCGCGGGTCGGATCGGGGCCATTGCCCGGACGCACCAGTTCGGCGGCCGGGCCCGGGTGGCTGAAGATGGCCCGATGTATAACTACCCGCAGCGGCGGTTGCTGGGGCTGAGCCGGCGAGATCTGGAAATGATCTCCGAAGAAATCATGGCACACGTGAGCTCCTGATATGCGCCCTGTCTCGATTGAAACCTTTATTCGGGTGGTCTACGCGGAGGACGATAACCCGCCCTCACTGGCCACCATCCGCCGCCGGTGCCCGGTCGATCTGCCAGGCGCGTTCCGCGATGGCCGGCGCTGGCGTATCGACCTGGACACCTACTATCGGACCATGGAGCGACGGCTACAGGGGCTGCCGGAGATCACCCCTGCGGTCTCTACCGCGCGCACCATAGCCGCCGATGACGATGAAGCCACGTTCCTGGACGATCTGGCCGACTCGCTGTCGTAAAACCGCCTTTGCCCCCGCAGATAGAGGGTGGCAAAGGCCATACACTGAAAAACCGTTCAGGAAGTTTGGCCGCCTCCGGCGGCATTGGTTGGCTTCTTAGGTTTGACCGGTCTCAGCGTCACCATTCCTAGCCATTTCCCCAGCCTGCCCGCGCCTTTCCCAGCCAGCGGACGATTGAGCATCTTCGCCAGAGTGGTGCGGGTTTGCGTCAGCTCTTGCCGAACGCTGGCCAGCTCGCTGGAGAGGGAGGCCGCGCCGGTGGACGCTTTTTCCGCGTGCAGGCGGGCGGCTTCGGCGGCGGCCTTGGCGGCTTGAATTTCGGCCAGAAGGTGGCCCGCGTTCATGGCCTGGCCGGTGCGGATCAGGCTGGTGATCGCGGCGGTCTTGCTGACACCCTGGCGAGCGGCTTCGGCCTCGATGGCGGCGGCGATATCGGCGGGCAAGCGGGTGGAAAACGGGACAGATTCGGCCATGGTGGCTCCCTTGATTGGTATTATTTTTGACCTAATAAAACGGTCAAAAATAAGGCCTGTAGCGTTTTTCGGTCTGTGTTGCTAGTGTAACACAGAGCGGTAAACGCGGAAGGCGCGGCGGGCAGCAAAGCGGACCGTCGCCAGTGGAGCCGGAACCACCGGCGTAACGACCCCGAAGCCGACAAAGGCGCAGGGGAGCAAGGGGGAGCAGATGGACGCAGGCCAGATGCGCAGCCTTGCCCGGAGCATTCGCGACGGCAGGGCACAGACCACCACGGACGAATACCAGCGGGTCGTCAGGCGACTGGATGGCCAGCACTGGCGCGACTATGCCGAGGGCCGGTGTCTGGGCAAGCGCTCGGCGTCGGTGCTGAGGGCGGCCTACCGTTACCACCAGGCCGGACAGCTGCTCGATGCGTTGCGGCAGATGGATCGGGCGAGGAAGGCGGGAGACCCGGTGACAGCCCGGATCTGTCGGCACCAGGCCGAAACCCTGGCCGGCGCGCTGGAGAAGATCGAGCCGCCGTATCAGCCGCCGGGGCCGGTGCAGTCTCGCAAGGCCAGCAAACGCCGCACCCTGTCGCGACTGCCCTCAGACTGGCGTGAACGAGTCATTCAGGAGCTGAAGCCAGAGGACCGGTTGCCGGCGGTGGTGCTGGCCCTGACCGGCTGTCGTCCGGCAGAATTTCTGACCGGCGTTCTCCTGGAACGGATCGGGGAAGATCTGCAGACGACGGTGTTCGGATCAAAAGTCAGTGATTTTACCCAGGGCGGGCAGCCGGAGCGGGTGATGGTCTTTGACGGATCGGACGCGTTCGCCAGCTGGTTGCTGGAACTGGTGGGTCAGTCCGGGGGTAGCATGGGGGCCGGCGGGGATCTGGGCGCATGGCGAAAGCGCTTCAGCCGGGCCGCTTTGCGGCTCGGATTCAGGGGCGTCTCGCCCTATAACCTGAGACACCAGTTCTCCGGGGATCAGAAACAGCGGGGCTGGAACGATGATCGGCTGTCCCGGGCCCTTGGTCATGCCTCGGAACGTAGTCGAAAGCACTACGGCCATCACCTGCAGGGCAAGGGCCGGGGCGGCGGACTGAAGGCAGTCACCGCCTCAAAGGAAGTCCGTCACCGTCCGCAACCAGCCCCGGCCCCGGAACCCGATCGTTCACCAGGTCTTGGCTAGGTCGATACTTTAACTTCCAGAAAGCCTACAGAGCGGCACGCTGAAAAGGCAGCGTCCAGGGTGTTGAAGATCCGCACCTGGTGCGAGCCGTGGCGCTTGCGATTCAGCTCCAGCGACACCTTCACCCCGTTGCGCTGGTCAAACTGACAGCACCAGCGCGGGACCGGTCCCGGCTCCATTGGTGCCGGGACGATCTCAGCCGACTTAAGATTTCCGGCGTCAAACAACAGGCGTAGCTGGTCCAGTCTCATCTTTTGGTTTTGCTCCTGCAACTCGGGGATTTGAAGGGCAAAGGGTAGCGCAAAGAGCGGGTTTTGTTATTACAAATGTTGTGTGTTGCGGCGGTACGCTTAACATAATCCCCGTTACTCGCAGTACAGGGGTCGCTTAACTCCAGACCCTTGCGCTCCTGTGTTGGTGTGCTATTCTCGGTAACGAAAGCACGAAAGCACGAAAGCACGAAAGCACGAAAGCACGAATTAACCCATGGAGCCGAATATGATCATTTCCGTTGTGAGCCAGAAAGGCGGGGTCGGGAAAAGCTCGATCAGCCGCACGCTGGCCGTTGAGTTTACGCGGGCCGGATGGCGCGTGTTGCTTGCTGACATCGATGCGCAGCAAAAAACCTCTAACCGATGGTCGGAAAAGCGCCGGAATGCAGCCGGCATTGCTCCTCAAGTGGAAGCCGTAGGTTTTTCGACCGCATCGCAAGCCCTAGAGGCGAGCCGGGATTATGACCTGACGGTGATCGACGGCGCACCGCACGCCACGACCGGGACCGCTGAGGCCGCACACGCCTCAAACCTCGTTGTGATTCCAACCGGCAGTAGCCTGGATGATCTGGAGCCTTCGCTTTTGTTGGCTGGCGAACTGGTGGAGCGGGCCGGAGTACCAAGGGAGCGCATCACCTTCGCTCTCTACAAAACCACCAGTGACGCTCAACAACGGGAAAGCAGGGAGACGCTGGAGCAATACGGTTGGAAGGTTCTTCCTGGTGCGGTGCCAGCTAAGACCGGTTACATCGATGCGTTTGATCGAGGCTTCTGTGCCACCGAAACAAAGTACGACAATCTCAATGATCAAGCGGCAACCCTGGTTTCCGCCGTTTATAACCTGGTAAGGAGCTGACCATGGGTAAGAAAGTAGATACAGGCATTCCCAAACCACCGGAAAGAAGCGGGGGGAGCGGGGGAAAACCTGAAACCCAAAGCGAAAACACCAAGCAGCCGGAATCTAGCAATTTGGTAGCGCTCAATTTTAAGGTTAGCCCTGAGGTGAAGAAAGACTTCAAGGTGTGGGCTGCGGCCCACAACAAGACCCAGCGGGCGGTGCTCGAAGAAGCGTTCAAACTCCTGAAACAGCACTACCTGTAGCAGTAAAGAAAGCACGAAAGCACGAAAGCACGAAAGTTTATTATTTGCGGTGGGCAATGCTGGAACAGGCTGAAATGGATCTGAACGGTTAGGCTGGGCAAAAAACGGGAGGTGGTGATAAGCTGTTGTCGGCATTAAAAAACAAAACCCGGGATCAATGGCGCGCCAACGCCTCCCCCGGGTCCGTTCATCAACGTGGGTACTATGATAGCCGACCAGCTGGAACTATTTCAATCCCGATTGCCGAGCAAACCCTATTGCACGGACGATCTCGCCACCGGCCTGAAGATCCGGCCCGCCGCCATGGCTTCTCGAAAACGCTACATTCAGGCGAACCCGCCCTGGCTTCGATCCTGGCTGATCTTCGATATTGACCGGGCAAACGCTGCCCTTGCATGGGATGACGCACACCTTCCGGAACCCTTCTGGACCAGCCAGAACCCGGCCAACGGGCACGCGCACCTGTGTTTCGGGCTGGATGCCCCGGTGCTTCTTGGCCAGCACGACCGGCAAAAGCCCATGCGCTACCTGGCCGCCGTGGAATCGGCCATGCGTGAGAAGCTCCAGTCCGACCCCGGCTACTCTGGCCTGGTCACCAAGAACCCGGCACACCCGCACTGGCGCACATTCTGGAATCGGGACGGCGGCCTGTACGAGCTCGGGGATCTGCTGGAATGGCTTGATCTGCCGAAGTTTATCAACAAAAAGGACCGTCCGGAGCGGGTAGGCATTGGACGGAACGTGGATACCTTCGATCACATCCGCTTCCTCGCTTACCGATCCGTGGCCGGGTGGAAAGCCACAGGCGGGCGCGGGGCGTTCGTGTACTACCTGAATCACCTGCATGACCTGGCCATTCAGTACACCCACAACGAGCACCCGCAGCCGCTCGACAGGAAAGAGTGCCACCACATTTCCAAGAGCGTAGCCCGCTGGACCTGGAACAAGTTTGATATCGAGGCCAGTAATCAGAAGTTCTCGGCATTGCAAAGCTGGCGCGGCAGGCAGGGCGGCAGGCCTCCCATGGAAGACAAGCAGTTCAGCGCGCGGCTGATGCGGGCTCAGGGCGTTAGCTACAGTCTGATAGCGCGAGAAGTTGGCGCTTCTCGCCGGGCGGTGATTGGGTGGTGCAAAAAGCCATAATCAGATAGAAGCCGTTCGGTAGGCTTTTCGCTTTTCTCGATCTTGAACTCCTGTCCCTCCCTCTTTCGAGAAACAACCTTCACCTGGTAGTACCGGCGCGGAAACTTCACCTCCATTGTTCCGACCAGGGACAAAGATGCGCGCTAGGAAAAGGGGTGTTTTTTGTTCTCGTCTCTAAAATGGGTGGTAACCATGGTAACTGTGGTAACCAGAGGTAACACCCAGTAATGACGCGGCCTACAGAGGTGCCAAAGTTACCACCCCCCCCTGGTAACCAACACGATTTACCTGGTAACCAAGCCCCTTCCCCGGTGTAGATGAGAGTGACTCTCATGAAATGGCAGAAAAAGAGGGATTATATAGTTACCACCAGTTACCACCCAGTTACCACCTAGTTACCACCCCTAGTTACCACCCCTCCGGACTTGCTATCAGCGGTCTGAGAGCCCGGTTACCACTGTTACCACCCTTTTCCCGCTCCACAAAGTAAAACAGGGTCAGGATTCCCGGATTGGCGGGGCTTTCACCATCCTTTTTCAGCGAGCCGCCGTGATCGTTCCTCCTGGAGGTTACGGTTGCCCCGGTGCGCCAGGCTCAACCTTTCAGAGCAGATTAAAGGCTGAAAAGACGCGGTTTGAGCCTTAACACCACGATATGAAAACGGTTTCTGATGAAAAATCGCCTTTTTCCTCGAAAATCCGGGATTGTGCGCCACAACGGAATTTTGGGACGTTGGAAAAGGCCCTTTTCTGTTTATAAAAAAACAGGCTCCCGGGGTCCTGAAACCCTTATGGCCGGGATCGTTCAATTGGATTGAATGTGTTTGATGAATCGCCGCATAAAGAGCGCGCAGGCGGGGAGGGGTGATCGCGCGCGGCACTAGTTGGCCGAGGCATTGGGCGTATTTGGGGTTTGTGCTTTTTGAGAGCCCGCTGAATGCGTTTATCTCTGTTAGCCTTGGCCGTGCCATTACCTGGCATACCAGTTAGTACAGGCGATCTGAGAGCCTCTCAGGGCGTGGATTGTTCCGGAAATTATCAGGAAGGTTGTTCAGGAATATTGAAGGATGATCAGCGGAATTGAACAAGCCCCGGAGCCGGGGCTTCAGGTTGTTAGCCGTGCATGGTTCGATCTTCGATGGGCAGTGGGGGCAGCAGCTCCAGGTCTTCCGGAATGTCCGCTTCCAGATTGAGCCCCAGCTCCTGGAGCATGGGCACCAGGCCGAGACGAATGGTCAGGTTCATGGCGTGTTTCTTCAAGTCCTGCTCATCTTCCATCACCGACGTGTTGCGCCGGAAACTGAAGAAGGCTTCCTGTTCTACCAGGTGAGTGTTGTAAAGGCTCCGGAGGTAGCCGTTCACCTCGGAAAAGAAGGCGGGAAGCGCCTCGATCTCCTTCAGCGGGCTGAGTGCTGACTCGGATTTTGCTTTGAGCACTGGCTCCCGTACACGTCTCAGGATCTGGAGGTAGCGCCCGCGGGCTTGCACCGTCTGCTCCTTGGTGGCTTTCAGAAGTTCGGGCCCCTCCTCAACCAGCATGGCGAGGCGGTCCGCGTTGCCCTTGGCCTGAATCGAGGCGTCCAGCATCTGCCGGATCTGGGAGGAGGCTTTCAGGCGGGACTCGTGCGCGGCCTTGCGCCACTCCTGATTGAGCTGGACGGCCTCCGCCTGAGCGGCTTCCAGTGAGCGCTGATTCCTTTGCACCTGGTCTGACACGGACTGCAACTCCTCCCGCGCTTCCAGGTAGTTGGCCTTGGCTTCATCGAGCTCCTGCATCATGCTGCTCAGCTTGGGGGTCTGTTCGGAAATCTGGATTTCGGTCTTGGTCATATCATTTCTCCTCAAGTGCTTTTTGGACTTTCTCATAGTCGATGTTGTACATCCGCGCCTTCCCTTTGTTTGGTATAGAGACGACTTTCTGGTTTCTTCCGTCTGACTGGGTGATCAGTGCACCGGCCTCTTTCAGCGCCAGGCAGACACGGTCGGGACCGAAGTTTGGAACCGCCTTTTTGAGAGCTGCGGCGTAGAGCATGTACATCCGGTTTCCCTCTTCCACCCGGTAGTAACCGCTCAATTCATGAGCGCCACCATTCGCCGGATTGTTGAAGGTGATGTCTGCGAACTTTGCATCGCCATAGGTGTCCAGGTACTCCGACAGGGCGGTCAGGATCTTGCGGTCTTCCGAGTTGCCGGACCCGACACGGGCCACCCACTCGCCGTAGAGCTGTTTGCAAGCCTGAAGAGCGGCCCCGGGCTTCCAGGGCAGAACGCCGTATTCAATGGCCATTTCGCCGGCCGTGGCCATGATGGCGAAGCGCTCCACCACGCGCCCGGCCTGAGCGTTCGTGGTTTCAAACTGGCTTTGGTGTTTGGAGAATTCCTTGGCCAGGTCCAGCTTTTCCAGATCGTTCGTCAGGCGTTCAACGAAGGCCGGGCCGGCGGTCCCGTGCCGGGTCCGTACGTAGCTGCTCAGCTCTGAGTGAAAGTCCGCCCCGGCCCTGCCGTGGGTGTTGTCGAAGGCCCGGTGCTTCCGGTTGCCCGCGTCCACGTCTATCATCCTCAGCTCGGCCCCGGCGTTGGCGGTGTCTCCAGCCAGCGCTGCGTGTTCTGCCACGGTCTTTTCTCCGCTGGACAGGATCAGTACGCGCCAGGTCAGGACCGCCCGCCCTTCGCGTTCCTGGTTCATTGAGATTTTGCCGCCGCCGTTGCACGACATGTAAATGATGCCCGGCAGCTGCTTGGCGCTGACCCGGCTGATTTCATCCAGCGCCGCGAGAGTGTGGTTCCGCTTGTACAGATGGATCTCTACCCCGTTCTTGGTGGCATCCCACGAGCCCACGAAGGACTCAGGATCACCCCAGACCGAAGCCGCCACCTTCTGAGCGAGGGATTTACCGGTGGAGGAATCCCCCACCAGGTGAACGCCTCCCCCGGTCACCCCCAGCTTTGACAGCAGAGGTCCAGCCAGGGCGCAGCACACGGAAAGAATCAGGATCGGGTTATCGACGCACAGCGCGCCAACGCTGGCCTTCCACTCACTTAGCTCTCCGGCTTGCGCGTATACCTCGTCATCATTGCCGCCTTTCCTGTAGATCACGTTCCGGCTCCCAATGACGCGATTGGGCAGCGCAAAGCATGTGCCCAGGTGCCACCCCGGTTGATCGGTGACGCGGGCCACCTTCGAAGGCTCGGAATGCTGCTTCACATATTCGAGGGCGTACTTCTCAGCCAGCGTGCCGGGATCGAAGTCCAGGCCCCGATCCCTGAGCTCACTGATCATCTGGCTACCGAAGCCGCCCATGCAGCTTTTGGGCATAACCCACTCTTTCCGGACATCGCGGCCCATTGCGTCCCGCGCCTGGAACTCCAGCAGCAGCGAGTGCTTTCCATCTCGATCAATGACTTCACTGGTCACGTAAAGCGGATTGCACACCCGAACATCTATCGCCCTTCCGTTTTTATCGAACCCGAAATAGTGAACGCCAGGCTCGAAAGCTCGTCCCTCGATCACGGTTTCGGTCTCCAGCACCTGGAACGAGGGCCGATCAATGTAAGCCTCTGACTTGCCCGCCTTGCCGTTGACGGCCCTGAGTTCGGGTTTTGTGGATGGCTTTTGGTTAGGCATGAGCCACCTCCAGGCATTCCGAACCCGGTCGAAGCCCCAGCTGGAACACGTGAAGATCGTTGAAGTCGGACAGCGACTCAGGCGCGCTGGCCGGGAAGTCCGGGAAGATCAGATCCGCGTCAATGGCTTCCGCCGCGCGGGTGGCCGCTTCCCTGCCGGCGTTGGTGCGCTTGCCCCGATCATCATCCCCGGCAATGACAATGTGCTGTTCGGGTCCGTAGCGCTCCCGCAACTTGCGCGCCACGGGCTCCAGGTTGGCCGCGAACAGGGCGCAGGCCACGGCACCGCCGTAGCATTCCAGCAGGGTTGCGCCGGTCGCCCAGCCCTCGCAGATGTACACGGTACCGCTTTCGCTCAGCGCGCCAATCGGGGCATAGCAGCCGCTCACGCGACCGCCCTTGATGAACCGCTTGTAACCCTTGGGGTTAATGATCTGAAGGTTCAGTAAAGTCCCGCCGTCACAGACCGGAATCAGCAGGTCAAAGCCTCCGCCCTGGCGAGCTGGAACCCGCCGGGTGTTATGGCCTTCCACGTTCTTTTTCTGGAGGTAGGGGTGCGGCTCCCGGCTCTGCCTGGCTTCCGGTACCGCCGTGTGCCATAGCTTGGGCACGATTGCCCGGCGCACGTGCTCCTCGCGCTCCTGTTTCTGGCGATTCTCGTTCTCGATCCGCCGTTGGGCTTTCGCTTGCAGTCTGGCTGCCCGCTCCCGTTGGGCCGGATCGGCCCCGGCTGCCTGTCCGGGTTCGACGTAACCGAACCGCTCCAGGATCATCCGTGCGGCCCGGTACTGGTTCACGCCCCAGACATCGGCAGCGATCGCGACCAGGTCGCCATAGTGATGGTCCTGGCTGGCAACGTCGTTGGCCTTGCCGGTGATAAGGTTGATGTGCAGGGACGGCTTTGCGTCCCCTCGCAGGCTGTTACAGGTGACGTATTCCGACTTGCGGACCTTGCCGCCCGGGTGGAGTTCTTCTACCAGGGCCAGCGGTTGAGTCAGGGCCACGGTTGCGGCGAGCCGGATTGTCTGGATCTTCTGGCTCATAGCGCACCCCGCGAATAACACAGCATTTCGCCGGCCATACGCTCATATTCGGCGTATTCGGCTGCCGTCAGATGTCCTATCCGGAACCCGGCTTCAATCAGTCCGAGAAACAGCCAAAGCATCTGAGAGCGGGCGCTGACGCCCTTCTGGTCAAGGTTGATTAACATCGACTGAATCCGTCCGATCAGATTCAGCTCCAGGAATTGGTCCATTGCTCAGCCCTCCTTCTCAGCGTGCAGGAAGGCCGAATCCATCAGCGCGACACTGTCACCAATGAGCATGGCCGCAGCGGAACAGGCGGCTTGCGCGTCCTCAACCTGGACGTTACTTGCCGGCATGGCTCCAATGCCCATCAGCAGTTCCCGGGCAACGTCCAGGCGCTGGTCTGCTTCGTCCCTGAGATCCTGTCCGGAGCGCCACGGGTTGGTGAGCAGACAGCCCATCTTGGACAGATCCTCTTTGACCTGTGCGTCCGTCACGAACTCGTCCGGCTGGGTGTCGAATGCTGGGTTATGGGGGGTCTTAGGCATGACGAGCCTCCTGTTTCAGGGAAGGGGCGGGCGATTGCAGGCCGGACAGCGCCGCCTCAGCAGCGCGGGCCTTCTGGATGTGCCGGTTGTAGCGGTTACGGCGAACGCTCAGGCTGGAATCGGCGCGCAGGGCGGCATACGCCATGGCACGCTGGGAAGTCGCGCGGCGTTCGAGCAGGGAGGACAGGGGGTGTCTCATGATTTCGGTTCCTTTGTCTGATGGAACCGCCATCACTGTCGCTAAACAGGGGGAGGCGGCGGATACACGGGTTAGCGAACCGGGGACAAAGGACCCGGCAGACCCGAAGAAGGTCTCCCATGCACCGCCGCCATAACTCAGGTGATATGGCGCAAAAAAAGCGCCTGCATCTTGGTTATGGGCGCTTGTGCGCCTTTGTCGTTGCCGGTCGCTAAACCGGTTCACAGATTTTGCTGTGACGCTTTTAGGATAGACACGGACGATACCCAGGCGCAAGCCCTGATCTGCATTTTTTTCTTTTTGCAGTGGTGAATCTGGTAAAAGCAATGTCAGATTGCTGGTTTTGCGTCCGCTTCGGGTGCTATACTCACCGCACACAGATGGCCACTCCCGTGACATCTGGCCCGGCCCGGCGCTCTCCCGTTGGCCGGGCACTCCTCTCTTGTCATCTCTCATGAATAAACCTCGGTAATTTGTTGGTGTGTTCCAGCTCCCGCCTGAACTCGTCGATCAGCCCCGCTCGGTAGGGGATGCCAGTTCTTTTGCCTCCTGGAACAATGCTGAGCTGTTCCGTTAACTCCAGGTACGCGTTGACCCGGCGGCCGCAGCGCTCATCCAGGCAGTAGACCCGTAAGATTTTCAGGCTCGGGGTAATCCTCTGACTGGTTCGCACCGTTCCTGGACCTCTGCAGGCAGGGCAGAAAACCGCCGGAGCCGGCGCGGTCTTTCCCGGTGGCACGATGGCCGGTATTCGGATGTTGGGTGTGCGGGGGTTCGTGTCGTAAACCACCACCAACCCAGCCCGGAATCCACACTCCAGGCAAAGCGCTACGCCGTCCCGGTTGCTTTCAAGAATCCGAGCATCGGTGCCGCACTTCATGGTGGTGTCGCAGCTCGGACACGGGATGTGAATGCAGTTGCGCACCTTGTTCTCCTAGCCTGCAGACTGCGCAGCGCGAAACACCCGGGAGCCCTTGCGGGCCGCCTCAGCCTTTCGCTGGATGTACTGATCCACGTCGGACTCCAGCCAGACGTGGATCTTCTTCCGGATCACAATCGGCTCCGGGAACTCGCCGTCCTTGATAAGACCCCGAATACTGGAGAGGCCCATGCCCAGACGCTTCTCCAGCTCCCTGATGCGGACGAAGCGTTCTTTTTGCCCGGCTCCGGGGCTTAGGTTCTGGTCGGTCATGGCTGTTGTCCTGGTTGTTTTCATTGTCGTCACCCCGTGTTGCTCAGCAGTCGGTCAGCTGCACCTTGCTGTTGACCATGGATTTCGTACCGCGCGGTGCGCCGTCGATGGTCTGCTTCGTGATTTCCGCGCCGTCCATGCGGGCTCGGGTCTCGCCGAATTGACTGACACGCACGGCCTGATCGCCGGGGCTCTTCACCGCCTCCTGGAAGGCGCTTTGAACTTCCGGGATCTGGCCTTCGGAGAAGGTCAGCGTTTGTCCGTTAACGGTTAGGTGAAACTGTTTCATGGGTTTTTCCTTTTGCTGTGGCGTTGCTTTACTGATGTGTTTCAGCCTATTAGCGACACAGTCACAAGTAACGCGCGCCATTTTGTGAGCTCGCGCCTCACAAAACGTAAAGGGCCAAAGCGTGGTATTTCGGGTGCCGTTTTTATTTGATATGCCGTAATGTGGCATTTCACACAAAGGAGAGCGCCATGACTGACATCCCACTGAACCCGGAATTACCACCCCACTTTTTTGAATGTGACAACGAGTCTCTGACGCCACAGGAGCGCGTCTGGGTGGGCCGTGTGTTTATCCGCTCAACACCGACCCCAGAGACGAGCAGCGGGGCGGTCTATGCCGTTTACCGGCTGGCTGCTTCGACCGGTTTCGGGCCGACCCGACACGGGGTTTTCCGGGAGCTGGAACAGGCCCGGGAAAAGGCGCGTGCGGTGGGGGACACAAAACCCATGATGGAATTTTTCTAACTGAAGGAGATCGAGTGGCTGAACGACAGAAAGTGCTTAATTTGGTGAACGCCATCGCCAGCGGGCCAATCACCACCGAATCGCTGATGATGCGGTTCAATGCCGGTGAGCGGACTATCAAACGATGGATTTCCGAAGCCCGAAAGATCGGCGTGCTGCTGACGGCGCGACGAATGGAAACCAACGAGGAGGGACGCTTGACCGGGCCCTATTACTGGGAAGTGGTGAACCTGGACCAGGTGCGACCTCAGCTTGAGCACTGGACGCTGCTGCCGGAAAGCTGGCGAGCCCAAAAAAACCCAGAATAACGCGTATTGTGTTGTATTGTGTTGTATGTTTTGCAATACTACATACAACACAATACAAAAGGGAGCAAAACCATGAGCACCAACGAAGAACGTATCATCGAAGCCGCCGAGAAACTGGAGGCCGAAGGCGTGAACCCGACTCAGGTCACCGTTCGGGACGCCTTGGGCGGGGGCAGTTTCGCCACCATCGGACCGATCCTGAAGAAGTGGAAAGCCTCGAAGAAGGAAGACAGCGCTCTGTCTGAGGTTCGGGTGCCGGAAGCAATCACGGAGCGGCTGGAGCAACTACAGGGCGCGGTCTGGCAGTCTGCCGTTGAAGAGGCTGACCGGCGTCTGGTTGCCGAGCGTGAAGCGCTGCACCAGGCACAGGAACAGGCCGGCGCGGAAGTGCGGGAGCACCTGGACAGCATCAAGGCCCTGGAAGACGAAGCCGAGGCTTATCAGCGCAAAATCGAAACCCTGGAAGAGGTGTCCAACAGCCTGGACGCGGACCGGCACAACGCTCAGACCGAGCTGGCCGAGGTGAAGGCCGAAGCCGAGAAATTCCGGCACGCCACTGCCGAGGCGATGATCAAGGAAACCGAACGCCGGGAAGCCGCTGAAGCTAGGGCCGAACGGGCCGAGGCACTGCACCGGGAAGCAGGGGAACAGGCGCGGGCCGATCTGGCTGCCCTGAAAGCGGAGCACAGGGCCGAACTGGACGCCGTGAAGGCCGAGGCCGCCGATCAGGTGAAGGACGCTCAGGCGAAGGTCCAGGAACAGATCCGGAAAACCGAAAAAGCCGAACAGGTGGCACAGCAGCACGCCGCTGCCGAGCAGTCCTGCCAGACCCGGCTGGAAAGTGCTCAGCGAGAACTGGAGCAGATGCAGACGCGGATGACCAGGCTTGAAGACAAGGCCGAAAAAGCCAGCGAGGAAGCCGCCGAGTTGCGGGGCGAAGTGAAGGCGCTGCGGGCGAGCAAGGACAAAGACTGAACGCCGGTTTCTTGGGGTTGGGGTGCGACATAAGCCAAGTAACCACAGTAAGGAACGAGTCATGAACGAGAACGATATTGACCAGCTGGCCAACTGGGCCGAACCGATCCTGAAGAGCATGGAGGCGAAGGAGCGCAAAGTGCTGATGCGTTCGATTGCCACCAAGGTGCGCAAGTCGAACATGGAGCGAATGAAACGCCAGGAGGAGCCGGACGGCTCGGCATGGGAGCAGCGCAAAAGCGAGACCAAGAAAACCCGCGTCCATAAATCGGTCGTTTGTTGGACGCTCCGACCAGATCCCCATAAACACCGTTTTTCGCCTTTTTTAGCGTCCAACAATCACGCACAACAATCTATGAATAGAAAAGGTACCTTTTATGATCATAGGTTATGCCCGCGTTAGCACTAACGACCAAAAACCCGAGCTCCAAGTGGATGCCCTGGAGAAAGCCGGGGCAGAACAGGTCTTCCAGGAAAAATTTACCGGATCTCTACGTGAGCGACCCGAGTTGTCGCAGTGCCTCCGTATGCTCCGGACGGGCGATGTCCTAGTCGTGTGGAAGTTGGACCGCCTTGCACGATCTTTAAAAGACCTGGTGGAGATTGTTCAGGACCTTCAGGATCGAGGGATTGGCTTCAAGTCCCTGACTGAATCTATCGACACCACCAATCCAGGTGGGCGCTTGGTCTTCTATATCTTCGGGGCCCTAGCTGAGTTTGAGCGTGACCTGATTCGGGAGCGGACAATGGCCGGGCTACAGGCTGCCCGGGCCAGAGGGCGCAAAGGTGGCCGGAAACCGGCGATGTCAGAGGATGATGTAAAAAAAGCAGAAGCCATGCTGTTGGATCCGAAGATCACCAAGACAGAAATAGCAGAGCACTTTGGCGTAGCCAGGACTACCCTGAATGCCTCTCTTGCAAGAATGAAACTCCAAGTGTCTAAAAAATTTTCGGAAGAATGAGTTAGCACTAACCAAATGCGAAGGTAAGTTAATATATTGATGGCTAGTAGTTAGCAGGAAAATAAACCCATTATTAAGGCCGTTGATGCTCAAGCGTATTTTCGATATTTTGGCAGCTTCTCTTAGCTTGCTACTACTTTCCCCGGTGATTTTCATTGTTGCTTTGCAGATCCGCCGAAAACTTGGCTCCCCTGTATTTTTTAAGCAGACTCGCCCTGGTGTGAACGGAACTCCCTTCGAGATGGTGAAATTCCGCACTATGCTCAATGCCTCTGATGAACAGGGCAACCCGCTTCCGGATGATCAGCGTATGACGCCGTTTGGCAGCTTTCTGCGATCCAGTAGTCTGGATGAGCTCCCTGAGCTTTGGAACGTACTCAAAGGTGACATGAGTCTAGTCGGACCCCGACCGCTATTAATGGAATATCTTCCTCTGTACACAAAAGAACAATACCGACGCCACGAGGTCCGACCTGGCGTGACTGGTTGGGCACAGATAAATGGCCGCAATGCGATTTCATGGGAAGATAAGTTCCAACTGGATGTTTGGTATGTGGAGCATCAGTCTCTTTGGCTGGATCTAAAGATTCTTTTTCTCACGGTGAGGAAGGTTTTGGTTCGAGACGGGATCAGCGGAGATGGTGAAGCCACTATGTCCCGATTTACTGGAAGCAAAAAATAATTAGGAGTATGAAATGGCTAAGCTTTTAGTGGGTATTTATGGTGCAAGCGGCTTTGGCCGTGAGGTTTTGCCGTTAGTACGTGAGCAACTCAAAGGCAACCGTGCAGAATTGGTTTTTGTGGATGATGGCGATGTCCCATCTTCCTTGAACGGCTATCCAGTCCTTCGCTACGACGAGTTTTTAAGTAGAGATGCTGAAGACAAAAAAGTGGTATTTGCGATTGCTAACAGCGTAATTCGCGAAAAACTGGCAGATAAGTGTGCGAAAGATAATATTCGGGCACTTGAAGTTAAAGCTGAAAATGCAGTGATTTTAGACGATGTTGAAATAGGCGAAGGCGCTATTATGTGTCACTTCACACAGATGACTTCCAACATTCGTATCGGCAAATACTTCCACGCAAATATCTATAGTTATGTTGCCCATGACTGTGTAATAGGAGACTACGTTACTTTTGCTCCTGCGGTTAGGTGCAATGGGAATATTGTAGTCAAAGACCACGCCTACATTGGTACAGGTGCTGTCATCAAACAGGGCACACCTGATAAGCCCCTGATTATTGGTGAAGGAGCTGTAGTAGGCATGGGTGCAGTTGTTACTAAGGATGTGCCTCCAGGAGTTACTGTCGTGGGCAACCCAGCGAAAATATTGGAACCTCGAAAAGCCTAACCTCTCTGCCTCTCCAATGATCCGGGCACAAGGACGTGCCTCTGAGCCTTTTTTAGACTCCGGTGGCCTTCTCAAAATAACTGCGCATAATCTGAGGTTACGGTAAATCCACCACAGTTCGTAATCTGCCTGGTGATCTGTCATAAAACATCCACACCACCTCACAGAAAAACGGGCAGTAGGAAAAGAAGGATTCATTTTTGCGTGGTAGCCTACTTTCTACTCGTCATCATGCAGCGCCAAAGCTCTGCCGTTGTGGCCGCGTCACCTGCGGCACTATGCGCCTTTCCTTGGAACTCAACGCCAGCAGCGGCAGCCGCGTTTATTAGGCTAATTGTTCCATAT
>Ga0307936_1000807_pt1 | contig 16542 bp, 25 predicted proteins | sample OrgLakmetagenom1_FD_201839 | JGI IMG/M metagenome (GOLD analysis project Ga0307936, IMG submission 201839) | Saline water microbial communities from Organic Lake, Antarctica - #1 | ecosystem: Environmental > Aquatic > Non-marine Saline and Alkaline > Saline | place: Antarctica: Organic Lake... | reverse complement strand
GACCGAGATTGGGAGGATGCGGTCGAGTTGGCTGAAGAAGCAGAGGAATTGATTGAAGAGGCTTTAGATGCGATTGATGCTGATGAGCGAGAAGAGGAATTGAAGGATGAGCTCGACGATCTTCGCGACGACTACGATGAGCTAGAAGAAGAGATGGATGAAGAGGAAGAAGATGGTGAAGACATAGATAAGGTAGAAGAAGCGCTTGATGAGGCGGATGAAGCGCTAGACGATGCTAAGGACGCGCTTGATGATGGAGATTTTGACGACGCCGAGGATTACCTTGACGATGCAAAGGACGCGCTCGACGATGCACAAGACGAGCTGGACGAACTTTAAGCTATTCTCCCGGTAAGCGAGAACGCTCCTTGAATATAAATTCTCGGAGTGTTTTTGTTTGTTTGAGGGTCGGGCATATCACTTGTGGGTTTTGTATATGAACTGCGACGTTTTGCACGCTTTGGCCGGTAATAATCAGCTCGCATCCAGCCCTGGTGTAGACAATCGTGATATAACGCTTACCGCTGCGGCTGCTTGTTGCGGCGCTGATTTCACCCGGAGCAATCATTTTCACGTCAGGGATTTTTTTAAGTTCTTTCACGACCAGAGCAGCTGTCTCAGTGAGCGTGGTGTGTTCTGATCCGCGGGGTTTGGACATATAGTATGTAAGATAGCATAGTTGCCTTACGCGTAGGACAAAGAGCGCTAAAGCGTATCTCTTAGATCGAGAAAATACCTGTAGAAGAATATTTTGCACAGAGGTGCAGCGCAAACAAACCTGTTGACTTTGCGTGGTAAATTAGGTATTCTCTAGCGGTTCCAACCTCAAGTCGTTTTCCCTGGCAGGAAGACGCATAGAAGTACAGCAAAGCGTTGGGAATTCCCCTTGAGACCGGCCGTTACCTGTTTTTTGGGGGGGGTTCCCAAAGACCGCACTCGTTACGTGCGGATTTCAACGTAATGCAAATTACACTTATAAAATGGAGATGAAGTGATGTATGAAGAGTGTGTGTTCCAGGAATCGGCGGGCTAAAGCCGCCGATTCGGAACTAAATTCTGAATAGTCGCTTTACTCCTCTCATCATTTAATTTAATGTCACGATCACTCTATAAAGGACCATACGTGGACGAAAAGCTTCTCAAGAAGATCGCCGGAAAAAAAGCCGGAGAGAGTGAAGTCATCAAGACATGGGCACGCGGCTCAGTCATCTCGCCAGAAATGGTAGGCTTCACCTTTGGTGTCCATAATGGACGAGAACACCTAAACGTTCTTGTTGCTGAAGAAATGGTGGGCCACAAGTTTGGAGAATTTTCTCCAACCAAGAAGTTCCATCGACACGGAGGTAAGATGCAGAAAGAGCTAGAACAGAAGAAGAAAGAAGCTGAAATTGCAGCAGCTAAGGCAGCAAAAGCTTCATAATAGTATTCAGATATGAAAGCATTTCTAAAAAATTACCGTCAATCACCAAGAAAGGTTCGCCTTCTGGCAGATTTAGTACGAGGAAAGAGTGTCGCAGATGCTCTTACAACCTTACAGTTTGTAGACAAGCGAGCAGCTGAACCATTTGCAAAAGTGATCAAGTCTGCAGTCGCAAACGCAAAAGACCAAGATAAAAGTACTGACAAGCTCTTTGTAAAAACTGTTGCAGTCAACAAAGGAATTGTCTTAAAGCGATTTATGCCGCGAGCTCGTGGTTCTGCATCGCGTATTAACAAGCGTAACAGCCATATCTCAGTTGAGCTTGGCCAAAAGAAGTAATAGGGAAATAATGGTATGACACACGTAGCCCACCCATATATCCAACGGATTGGTATCAACCGAGATTGGAAAAGTCGTTGGTTCACTACCGACCCAGCAAAATTCCGAGAATATCTTCGGGTAGATGCAGCACTTCGAAAAATGCTGAATAAGCGTTTGAAGGGAATGTCTGTTGACGCAGTGGAAATCGAACGAAATGAAAAAGAAATCCGTCTCCTTATCAAGACATCACGACCAGGAATTATTATCGGTCGAAATGGAGAAGGTATCAACAAGCTCAAGAAAGAGATTGATATGTTTCTGCGCAAGCAGCGAGCAACCGACAAGCCTGAGTTGAAGATTGATATTGAAGAAGTCCGCTCACCAGAATCAAGTGCTCAAATCGTGGGACAAATGATTGCCGAAGGACTTGAAAAGCGCATGACGTTTCGTCGAGTGATGAAACAAACAGTAGAAAAAGTAATGGCCAACCGAGATGTTGAAGGGGTACGAATTATTCTTTCTGGTCGTCTTGGGGGAACTGATATGGCTCGAAAAGAAGAGTTGAAGAAAGGTCGAGTACCACTTCAGACGCTCCGAGCTGATATCGACTTTGCTCGAGTTGAAGCAAATCTGCCATACGGAGTTATTGGAATTAAAGTCTGGATTTACCGAGGAGAAGTATTTGCAGATCGAAAAACCGGTCAGGCAGAAGCTGAAGGCACACGTCCGGCACGTAACCGATAGTTAGTATGTTATTTCCAAAAAAAGTAAAACACAGAAAGTGGCAGAACAACCGAATGAGCTTAGAAAAGCGCAGTCGGCCTGACACGCGAGGAATCACTGTAGCCTACGGTTCGTATGGACTAAAGGCAATGTCTCCTTCACGTGTAAAATCAAACCAAATCGAAGCAGCCCGTCGAGTGATTTCTCGAACTATGGGTAAGGCAGGAAAAACCTGGATTCGTATCTTCCCAGATCGACCAATTACTCAAAAAGCCGCTGAGGTACCGATGGGTAAAGGAAAAGGAGATCCAGACCACTTTGTATTTGAAGTACGACCCGGTCGAATTATTTTCGAAATCGATGGAGTTTCAGAAGACATAGCACGTGAAGCCTTTCGAAAGGCCTGTGCAAAATTACCAATCCAAGGAAAGCTTGTGCGTCGTGAAGACACACGAGGATAATCAAGCCTGATAGCTTATGACAAAAATGATTGACGTACGCAAGAAATCAGATGCTGAATTATCTGAACTTGTGCAAAGCGCTCGCGAAACTGTCCGCGCAGAACGTTTCAAAGATAAATTTAGTCGCAAGGCTGGAATTATCCGAAACGCGAAAACCGACATCGCCCGCGCACTGACAGAGCTTACAACTCGTCAGAATAATAAAGCAAACCAAAAATAGCGTATGAGTACACCAAATACAACCAGTAATGGTCGAGTGCTACGTGGAAAGGTAGTGTCTTCAAAAATGACAGATACCATCACTGTCGCGGTAGAGCGATACGTAAAGCACCCAAAGTACAAAAAATACCTACGACGCACCAAAAAGTTCCTGGTACACGATGCTGGAAACACTGCGAAAGTAGGAGAAACGGTCGAAATCAAAGAGGTTAATCCGATCTCTAAGCGAAAGTCTTTCGCGCTCTTCACTACTAAATAATATGATTCAGACACAAACAATCGTAAAAATTACCGACAACTCCGGAGCAAAGAGTGGCCGTGTATTCAAAGTACTCGGCGGTTCTAAGAAGCGATACGCTGAAATCGGAGAGATGGTAGTACTTGCAGTACAGACTGCAGAGCCACGAAAACAAGTAAAGAAAAAAGACGTCGTGTACGGAGTTGTGGTGCGACAGCGAAAGCCATTCCGTCGAAAAGATGGTTCGTATGTTTCTTTTGATGACAACGCAGTTGTGCTGGTCGACAAAGAAAAGAAAGAGCCACGAGCCAACCGCGTGTTTGGTCCGATTCCACGTGAGATGTCCGTTGATTATCAAAAAATTGTGTCACTGGCTCCCGAAGTCGTGTAGCGCGTAAGCAAACAATCATATGAAAATCAAAAAAGGAGACACTGTAAAAGTAATTGCTGGGAAAGACAAAGGGAAGACTGGGAGTATTCTCATGACACTCAAAGATTCTGACCAAGTAGTTATCGAAGGAATCAATGTCGCTAAACGACACCAAAAGAACAAGCGAACACGTTCGGTGGGTCAAATCATCGAAAAGAGTATGCCAATTCACGTATCAAACGTTGCACTTATGGAAGGTGATAAAGCAGTTCGAGTTGGATATGAGATTGAAGGCGAAGGAGACAAAGCAAAGAAGGTTCGTGTTGCGCGACCTTCAGGAAAGAAGATTTAAGTCAGAAAGAATAACTCTAAGTCAGACATTTATGAATGCGGCTCAAGTTATTCATTCTTTTAATTAACTAATTGATACAGAGTATGGAAACAGTACAGACTCGGCTCGCATCGGTCTATGAAGCCCTCAAGGGTGATTATGGATACAAGAATGTGAATCAAGCAGCCGGAATTGAAAAGATAGTTATCTCAGTTGGAACCGGTCGAGTAGAAGATAAGGCAAAGATTGCTCTTATTCAAGACCGACTTGCACAAATCACTGGACAGAAAGCCGCTCCACGAGCAGCCCGTCAGTCCATCGCAGCCTTTAAGTTGCGAGAAGGTGATATTGTCGGATACCAAGTAACACTACGCGGAAGACGAATGATTCACTTCCTTGATAAGTTGATCCACGTAGCCCTGCCACAGACCCGAGACTTCCGTGGCCTCAAGACCACATCAGTCGATGAAATGGGAAACTACACTTTAGGAATCAAGGAACACACTATCTTCCCAGAAACAGTAGATGAAGATATCAAAGACGTGTTTGGAATGTCCATCACGTTTGTGACTACTGCAACCTCTAAAGAAGAAGCAAAAGCCCTCCTAAACCACATCGGACTCCCCCTTAAAAAAGAGGAGCAAGTGAAAAAAAAGTAAACAAAGCACCGCAAGGGGCTATTGTTTACTTTGCTCTGAATCGGCGGCTTTTGCCCGCCGTCGATTCCTAGAGCGGGCAGGAAAAGTGCTTACGTAAGTCCCTATTACAAAGCCCCGCAAGGGGCTATTGTTTACTTTGCTCTGAATCGGCGGCTTTTGCCCGCCGTCGATTCCTAGAGCGGGCAGGAAAAGTGCTTACGTAAGTCCCTATTACAAAGCCCCGCAAGGGGCTATTGTTTTTTGAGATGTTATAAAAAAAGCGCGGCACATTTAGCACCGCGCCACTAGTTGCTCATTCTGCAACCATAAGTTGTTCTGCAAGCTTTCGGACCTGTTCCTCAAGCTCTTCGTCTACCTCTGCTGCTGCCAATACATCTTTGTGTTGTGACAACACTTCGAGAAAGCCTTGCATGAACTCTGCCAACACACTAGCTTTGAGCGTTTCATGTCTGATGCCCTGTATGCCGCCATATTCTTCAAGAATTTTCAGTGCTTGAGTGGTGACATGGTGAGCGCGCTCAGCATGAACTGACATCTGGCTGCTGATGGTCAGTAGTTCTTCTGCTAACCCAAACCCTTTAAAATGTGTAGCGTATTGAGGTAATGCGAGGCCAAAAAATTCTCTGATGGCTGTATGTACGCTTACCGCAATGTCTATCCGCATTTCGCACAAAGTAACATTACGCTTGAGTGTGTCTCGCCAGAATGCACAAAAAAGAGTTAGTATGGTTGGGATGCATAGCATCGCTACAGCGATGCCACTAAGTGCAACTTTCACCGTGGCATCTAAAGATATAATTGTCTCAGCCCAGTGGCTGTAGATGGTATAGACTGACCACCCAATAAACACAATTATGGCTACTCCAAACCATTCTGCAGCGTACAAGTACTGGGTAGTACGAAGCATTTTGCGCCTCGCTGCCTGTATGAGGTCCAGGTGATCTTTGAGGGTGGGGATCTGGTAGTCCATTACTGGCACCTTTGTTTGAGTAACAATCTATCATTTACCATATTATATAAAATAGTTTTGTCAATTTTTGAACCTACGTATTCTTGCTTGATAATGTATGTTATAAAATGGATTGAGTTCTAATGTGTAGTGATGAACAGGAAAGTAATACGCGAAGAATATTTCGGATGGAGTAAAAGCATTGAGTTACAATACCCCTTGTATTTTCTGCTTATTCGGGTATAGTAGCGGGCAAGACGGCAGGGAGGTATCTCTTTGATATGCAATCAGATCTCCCCATCGTTGAAGGTCATTCATGCCCTGAATGTGCCGGATTTATAAGAGGAGTGCAGTCATTCATTCTGAATGATACGGCTCCGACTGTAGTAACGTATAATATAAAGAAATATATTTGTGCTTTGAAATTAATCAGAGTTTCTGTTCCAGGAATTTGCCCTAGGAAAGGGTAAAATTCAGAACTAAATTCAGAATAATCGCTTTGCTCATTTCTTCATTTAACCTATGGCTCGAAAAGCTTTACTTATTCGCGCAATGCGAACACCAAAGTTTCAGTCGCGTGTAGTTCGTCGGTGCAGTCTCTGCGGCCGAGGAAAAGGCTACATGCGTGACTTCGATATGTGTCGAATTTGCTTCCGCGAACAAGCACACGAAGGAAATATACCAGGCGTTAAGAAATCATCATGGTAGGCGACACAATCGGCGACTTGATTATCCGTCTGAAGAACGCCGGAGCAGTTGGAAAAGGGGTGGTATCAGTACCATACTCAAAGCTCCGACACTCTGTCGCAGATAAGCTTGCAGAAGCAGGATACGTAGCATCAGTCGCTACAAACGGCAAAGAAGTACAAACCAAGACCCTCGAAGTGACGCTGAGTTATGAAAACGGAGCACACCGTATCAACGGAGTGCAACGAATTTCAAAGCCTGGTCGACGTCTCTATACGAAGGTTGCAGATATTCACCCAGTTAAATTTGGAAAGGGACACATGATTCTTTCGACTCCAGCCGGCATTCTAACGAATGATGAAGCGGTAGAGAAGAAAGTTGGCGGTGAACAACTTTTCATCATTTGGTAAATATGAGTCGATTAGGAAAAATTCCAGTCGTCATCCCAAGCGGAGTTGAAGTAACTCACGAAGGAGGCGTACTGACGATAAAAGGACCAAAAGCAACATTGTTTCGCACAATGAAAGACGACGTCAATGTAAAAATTGAAGACGGCACCATTACGTTTTCTCCTGGAGATACTCCAAAAGCAAAAGCGTTGTGGGGTACGTATGCAGCTCACACTCGAAACATGGTCACTGGTGTAACCGAAGGGTTTACCAAAGTACTGGAAATCGAAGGAGTCGGGTATCGAGCGGCAGTGGATGGAAATACACTTGTGCTCAACGTTGGGTTTTCTCACCAGGTGAAACTTGAGCTGCCAGAAGGTATTGATGCATCAGTTGAGAAGAGTGTCATTACTCTTACTGGGGCTGATCGAGATGCGCTCGGACAATTTGCTGCCAACGTACGAAAGGTAAAGAAACCTGAACCATACAAAGGAAAGGGTATTCGGTACCAAGGAGAATACATTATTCGTAAGCAAGGTAAGAAGGCTGTATAGGCTGGTAATTCATACATATGAACACATCACACACAAAAGCTACTCTGCGCGCCCAACGACACAATCGTTTGCGGCACAAAGTAACTGGTACAGCTGCCCGACCGCGTCTATCTGTCTATCGAAGTAATAAGTTTGTGTACGCACAAGTTATCGACGATGAGACGGGAAAGACACTTGCGTCAGCTGATTCACGAAAACAAGCTGGAACCGGATTAGAAAAAGCTACTCTTACCGGAGCAGCAGTTGCCAAAGCTGCAAAAGCAGCCAAAATTGAAGCGGTCGTATTTGATCGTGGAGGTTTTCAATACGCAGGTATTGTAAAAGCGGTAGCAGAAGGAGCACGAGAAGGAGGCTTGAAGTTCTAACCCGAACGAATAGATTAATTTCTATTTAAAATTATTTAACTAAGCATTCAATAAAATGAGTGAAGAAAAACAGCAGGAAGCTACAACTGACGTGAAGTCAGATGCTGCAGTCGAACCGACTGCAGCAGCAAAAGCCAAAAAAGATGGCGATGCAGCTGCACCAGAAGCGGTGCCAGCTACCGATGCACCCGCTGCGACTACAGATCGTGCCCCACGTGGACCACGAGGACGTCGTGGAGGAAACGATCGAAGAGGAGGAGGTGCGGCTGGAGGCAGACGACCACGACGTGGTGGACGACAAGAACGAGCGAAGCCAGAATTTGAGCAAAAAATCATCAGTATCAGACGAGTAACTCGTGTGATGGCTGGAGGACGACGGTTCTCATTTTCAGTTTCAATGGTGATTGGAGACAAGAAAGGAAAAGTGGGAGTGGGTATCGGAAAAGCCGGTGACACGCAGCTCGCAATTGAAAAAGCCGTTCGTGATGCTAAGAAGCACATGATTGTTGTACCAATGGACAAGTTTGGTCGTATTCCTCATGACGTACATGTAAAATATGCATCAAGTGAAGTGATGATGATTCCTGCAGCTGGACGAGGGTTGGTAGCAGGTTCATCTGTACGTACTGTGTTGGAACATGCTGGAGTAAAAGACATCACAGCGAAACTTTTCTCACGAAGTAAAAACAAGCTTAATAATGCCCGCGCAACTGTCGAAGCGCTTAAGCAACTTAAGAAATAGTCTATGCAACTTCATGAATTAAAGCCGACCACTCCTCGAAAAAGTGCGAAACGAATCGGGAAAGGTGGAAAGCGAGGAAAAACCTCAGGAAAAGGTCACAAAGGGCAAAAGGCGCGAGCTGGAAACAGTTCACGACCAGAAATGCGTGAAATCATCAAGAAGCTACCGAAGTTGCGAGGGCACGGTGTCAACCGAGCACGAACAGTGAACTCAGAGCGAGTATTGCCGGTAGTAGTAAACGTTTCAGCTCTAGAAGGTCTCGAAACTGGGTCGACTGTGACTCCAAAGTCATTGGTGACCGCTGGAGTAATTGCTTCAGTAAAACGAAAAGCACCAAAAGTAAAGATTCTCGGCAACGGAAATCTTACGAAAAAACTTACTATTGAAAATTGTCAGGTCTCTGCCTCAGCTAAAGAAAAGATTGAATCAGCTGGCGGAAGCGTAAAATAAACGCTACCATTAGCTTATGCAAACATTCTTACAAAAACTCAAAGTTGCGTTTACCGAACCAGCGATTCGAAACCGAATTCTCTTTGTTCTAGGAGCATTGATTATCTTTCGAATGTTGGCGGCCATCCCAATTCCTGGAGTCGACCAAACAGTGCTCGAGCAATTCTTTACCAACAACGAATTTCTTGGTCTGTTGAACATCTTCTCAGGAGGTGGACTAGCAAACCTTTCAATTGTGATGCTTGGAGTGGGGCCGTTTATTACCGCTTCTATCATCATGCAGTTGATGACAGTGATGTCTTCAAAGTTGAAAAGTATGTACAGCGAAGAAGGGGAGGCAGGACGAGCGAAGTTCACCCAGTATAGCCGAATGCTCACTTTGCCATTAGCAGTACTGCAGGGATTCGGATTCCTTACTCTCTTGCAGAGCCAGGGAGTACTGTCCGGCCTGACGACGTTTGATTTTGTAACCAACGTCATCTTGATTGTCGCTGGCTCTATGCTCTTGATGTGGATTGGTGAATTGGTGACTGAATATGGAGTTGGAAACGGTGTATCTATCATTATCTTTGCCGGTATTGTAGCGACACTGCCAGGTCAATTCAGCCAACTACTCTTCTCTTACGATCCATCACAGCTCCCGTTGTTTATTGGATTTGGATTGGTCACTATCGGAGTAATTTACGCAGTGGTTGTAATGACCGAAGCGGAACGACCAGTTCCCATTACCTACTCTAAGCAAAGCCGAGGAGGTGCAAACTACGGTTCAAGTCAGTCGTACTTGCCAATGCGTCTCAATCAAGCAGGGGTAATCCCAATCATTTTTGCGCTATCCATCATTTTGTTTCCACAAATGATTCTCAATATCCTCACGGCTTTTGATTTACCGTGGGTAGCTGATGCAAACGCAGTAGTGTCTGGCTTCCTAGCAAATCAGTGGGCGTACGGAGCAGTGTACTTTACACTGGTTGTACTATTCACTTTCTTCTACACTGCAGTAACCTTTGATCCTGATGCAGTATCAAAGAACTTGCAGCGCAGTGGTGGATTTATCCCTGGAATTCGTCCAGGAGCAAACACATCAGAGTACTTAGGAAACCTTGTGACCCGTCTTACATTGGTAGGTGCTGGATTCCTCGGTCTAGTAGCTGTGCTGCCTGTCGGCATGCAGATTGTGACTGGCATCTCCACCTTGGCCATTGGAGGAACGGCGGTCTTGATTGTGGTGTCAGTAGTGTTGGATCTGATTCGACGGCTAGACGCACAAGTCTCAATGCGCGAGTATTAAAAATGAGCAAAGGCCGGAACGGCCTATTGCGAATTTTGTTCTGAATTGGCGGCTTTAGCCCGCCGCCAATTCCTAGAACAGGCACGCAATCCATTCACCAAAGTCTATCTTGCCCGCCGCCAATTCCTAGAACAGGCACGCAATCCATTCACCAAAGTCTATCTTGCCCGCCGCCAATTCCTAGAACAGGCAGACAAAGGCTGAGTACTCAAATGTTTCAGCCACTCGCCTCCTATCTAGAGTAATTTTGAAATTGTAAGAAAAAACCCTCTACTGAGGGTTTTTTCTTCGGTTCCTTGGCATTCCAAGTAGCTATTGTTCAATTTATAGAATATGGCGATTAAAAGTACTAAATACCCTAATCCCGCATAATCTGATAGATTATGCGGGATTAGGGTATTTGTGAGCTTCTGGCTCGACTGTTCTTAGGACAGCGGCAAATTCAGAACTTACGCTACGTGCAGAAAATATGTCGCTATGCTCGTGTGGTCATTTTTAGTATTGATTTTTGTAGGAGTATCCAAGAGGGATGGAAACTACTTTTTGTTCCCATACTTCAGCATTGAGCCATTGCTTGTAGGCATCGAACACCGCAATGGCGACTGACTGGGGGTCATTGCGTGCAGTATCTACTATAAGATCAAAGTGGTTTTTGTTGTATGGATCTACTCCGTAGAGTTGTTTGAAACGACTTTGTTCGTTGAGCATGCGCTGTTTCACTTGCCGAGAGACAGCGTGGAGTGACGTCGAACTGGTCCCGACTGACGATCGAGAACTGTTCGTCACAGCATCTTTAAAAATTCGTGCGGTTGCTACGTCCAGCTCGAGTTCAAGATAGACTTTAAAAGATTCGGGAATCCAATAAAATCCGAGTCTAGAATCGACGATGATGTCGTCTTTTGCTCTAAGATTGCGCAATTCGTTATCTATTTCAGTATCTAAATTATGGTCAGTTTCAGCTTGGTTATTATATTCTTCAAGCGTCATTCTATCCCTCGCCAGCACTTTTCGCACCATGTCTCCAGACGAGTGGCGAGTATAGCCCAAAAGCTCAGCGACTTTGTCCGCGGTAGATGATTTACCGCTGCCAGGCTTGCCCGAAAGAGTAATAATGTGCTTTTTATCCATATCGTTCGTAGCATAACATATTGTTGCTATCGGCGAAAAAACTGCTATGCTGTACATTCTATGGAAAAACAAACTAACTATCAGAGCATTGTTTTGATGGGTCAAGCAGGAACCGGTAAGGGTACTCAAGCAGGGAAGCTTGCACAGACACTTGGTTATGAGATTTTTTCAATGGGCGACAAGTCACGAGAATTTGCTGCTCAAGACACTCCGCTTGGGAGGCATATAGCAGCCATTCACTTGACCGGCTGGATTCCAGAATGGTTGGCAAGTTTTGTGATGACAAAAGTTATCCTTGAAGATTATGCTAATAAAGGTGTGGTATACGAAAGCGTTGCCAGAAAACCTGAAGAGGCAAAGAAGTTTCACGAAATTCATCAGGCCATCGGTCGAAGCTATATTGTCATTCACTTAACTGCCCCAGAAGATGTGGTAACTCAGCGGATGCTCGAAAGGCAGCGAGAAGGATACGATAATAAAGAAAATATTGCTAAACGTCTCGCAGCTTTCAAGGACGAAACAATGCAATCCGTCGACTTTTTTTCAAAGCAAGGCTGTCTAAAAGAAATCGATGCAAATCGGCCAGTTGACGACGTCTTTGCAGATATTAAAAAAGCCATTTTATAATAAAACTATGCAACCAAAAACGATTATATTTATTGGTCCACAAGGAAGTGGTAAGGGTACCCAGATTGAACACTTGTTCACTGTGATTGCTGAGCAAGATCCAGCGCGGAGGATTGTTGATATCCAAACCGGTCGCCGTTTCCGAGCACTGGCTGCAAAGTGTGAAACTTTTGCGGACAAAAAGATCGCCAGTACGTTGGAGTCAGGTGAATTGCAGCCAGACTTTATCACACATGTCTTGTGGGGGCAGGCAATGCTTGACCAACTGGATAACAAAAGTCATCTGTTGATTGATGGTTTTCCTCGGACTGTCCACCAAGCCGAGGTACTAGAAGAAGCCTTAGACTTTTTTGAACGAGACCATATACATGTCGTCAATCTCGATACTCCCGAAGAGGTTGTGCGTAAGCGTATGGAAGAGCGCGCAAGAGACGATGATACAGTAGAATCAATCGAAACTCGACTGCGCTGGTATCGTGAAGATACTCTCCCTGTGTTAGATTATTATCGAGTGAGACCACAGACGACAGTGCATGACATCGACGGTATGAGTTCCATTGAAAATGTGCACGAACAAATTTTAAAAGCTCTAGAGCTCAGTTAAGATATTGAGGAATGAGGTCCGGAGATTTGCTCAAGAAGAGTGCCTGAAGTAGCATTGGGCTTCCTTTTCCAGCAAATTGCCAAAGAAAAGAATATTCTAGCAGCACCACATTCCTTTTCCAAAAATTCACCTTAGCAAAGAGTCCTGTAGTAGCACCACATTCCTTTTCCAGGAATTCACCTTAGGAAAGGGCGAATTCGGAACTAAATTCATAATATATCCTTTGGATATTTATTCATTCATGATTACAAAAAAAACACCTGAAGAAATCGAAGTGCTGAAAGAAGCAGGAGCTGTACTTGCCCGTATCCTCAAAGAAGTGGCAAAAGAGGCGCTGCCTGGAGTGAGTACCTTGGCTCTGGATGATAAGGCGATGGAACTGGCTGAGACGTATAACGCCGTGCCAATTTTGCTTGGATATCATCCCGGTTTTGCAGCCCAACCATATCCGGCTGCGGTGTGCGTTTCGGTAAATAATTGTGTACAGCATGGCATCCCATCTCCCGACGTGGTGCTTCAGACTGGTGACGTGGTAAATATCGACATGACGATAGAATATAAAGGCTTAGTAGTTGACTCAGGCATCACTATAGGAGTAGGAGAGATTGATGATGAGTCACGCAAGCTCATTGCTGTTACGCAAGAAGCTTTGGCACTTGGTATAAAAGCCGCTCAACCTGGTGGACGGATAGGTGATATCAGCGCCGCTATCCAAACACTGGTGGAATCGAGAGGTTTTTCGGTGGTAGAAACCCTGTGTGGTCACGGGGTGGGGTATTCTGTGCACGAAGAACCAAACATCCCTAATTTTGGCAAAGCCGGAGTAGGGCCCAAGATTGAAGTTGGACACGTCTACGCAATTGAGCCGATTGTCAATGCCGGCGCAGCAGAGGTATTTTTTGACGATGAAGGGGATGGGTACAGCGTATACACAGGGGATGACTCTTGGAGCGCTCACTTTGAGCACACTGTTGCTATCACAAAAGATGGTCCGGTTATCTTGACGAAAGAATAATTTTTGCTATAGTTAAGTTCGCTGGTAGCTACCTGTCCCCATAGTCAGCTATCTGCGACTGCCTCAGTTCAGTTTTACTGGACACACCAACTGGCCCCTATGCTTCGCGCTGGGGGTCTTTTTTTATAGACAAAAAGCTGTGCTTTTGGGGGCTGGTTTGGTATACTGCTGCCATTAACTTAAGTCGCAATATGTCAAAAAAACCACACCAAGAACGGACGTTCGTAATTTTAAAGCCTGATACCGTGCAGCGAAGTTTGATTGGAGAGGTGATTAAGCGGTTTGAACAAACTGGTCTTAAATGCACTACCATGAAAATGTTTGTGGCCGACGAAGAACGTTTATTTAAGCACTACAACAAAGATGACGCCTGGTTTTTGTTGAAAGGAGAAGGGATTGTAAAATCATTGGAAGAACAAGGTCGTCCAGTTGAGAAGGAAGCGATTGAATATGGAAAAGATATTATCCGTGCAAACGCGCAATACATGAGTTCCGCTCCAGTGATTGCTATGATCTGGGAAGGAAATCAGGCAGTCGCGGTCATTAAAAAACTAGTTGGCAAAACAGAGCCAGCTACTTCTGACGTAGGTACGATTCGTGGTGATTATACTGTGGATTCTTATGGCCATGCTGCATACGAAGATCGAGCGGTGCGCAACCTCATCCACTGTTCAGATATGACCGAAGAAGCAGAGCGAGAAATCGCCCTGTGGCTTGATGACTCAGAAGTGATGGATTATAAGACTGCTCAAGAAGCCATCATGTACGATGTAAACCTTGACGGAAAGAAAGACTAGTAGCAATACACATAAAAAGAGACAGCTCCCTTTGGGAGCTGTCTCTTTTTATGATATCGTTATGAGTGGAACCACCTTACGTATGTTCCGATTGCATTACGTACGGGCTGCCTGCAGTCACGATGCGTGCTGAGAATCCAAAGCAGAAAAAGTGACCCAGGAATTTCAAAGATTCGCATCAGAAAGGGTGCCCACCTGATTTTTTAAGTCAGGAGCATACGTTTGTGGTTCCATTGAAAAGACTCCCCCTCCAGGGAGTTTTCTCTTGCTAATTTTGCTACACTAGACACAATGTCCCGCTTAATGATTCCGTTTCTGCTTAGTTCAATCGCTTTTGCGGTGATTCACGTAGTGGCTACGGTAGGTTCGTTATATTGGTACTATTGGTGGTTTGATATCATGATGCACTTTTGGGGTGGTCTCCTGATTGGTCTGGGAGTGCATGCATTGTGCCGGCTCAATAGCGTGAAGCTCCGGCCAACCTTCTCGTTAGTTTTTATTGTCGTTGCGGTTGCTGCTATCAGCTGGGAACTCTTTGAATGGTTCACTGGTCTCTACAATCCAAATAGTTATGTTATGGATACCTTGCTAGATGTGGCGTTGGGCTTTGGTGGGGGATTACTTGCCCACTTTATTTTAAGTCACCTATACAATAAGAGGATATGAGTTCAACAATAGGATTTTACGGAGGAGTCGGTTCTGTAACTGGCGCAAACTTTATGCTTGATACCGGGGAGCTAGCGTTGCTAGTGGATTGTGGCTTGGTCCAAGGAGATAAGTTTGCTCAGGCTGTCAATGCAGAGCCGTTTGCATATGACCCCAAAAAGATAGATGTGTTATTAGTGACCCACGCTCATGCTGACCATATCGGGCGTATACCCAAGCTGGTAAAAGATGGGTTTCGAGGCAAAATTTACTCGACTATTCCAACTAAAGAGCTAGCGGGCATTATGTTTGATGACGCGTTGCATATTATGCAGTACGAAGCAGAGCGAGATAATAGACCACCTCTCTATAGTGCAAATGATATCGAGCTCGCGTTATCGTTTTGGGATACCCTGGAGTACCATGAGGTAAAAGAATTAGGAGATGGTGTATCAGCAGAGTTTAAAAATGCTGGGCATATTTTAGGGTCTGCAATGGTGCATCTCACGCGCGGTGGCAAGAAAGTGGTATTCACTGGTGATGTGGGGAATGTGCCTCAGCCACTGATGGACAAGCCTGAGATACCTGAAGACTATGACTACATGGTTATGGAGAGTGTCTATGGGGATAGGGTGCATGAAGAAGTAGCAGAACGGACTGCTATCCTCAAGCACCATATCGAGCGCACAATCGCTCAGGAAGGTACGTTGATTATCCCTGCTTTCTCCCTTGAACGCACCCAAGGTATACTCTTTGAAATAAATAATATGATTGAGTCAGGAGAGGTGCCAAGTATCAAGACCTATCTTGACTCACCACTGGCGATTCGCGTGACTGACGTATATGCGAGTTCGGTTTCATATCTAAAACCAGACGTACAAGAGCAGATTGCAGCCGGAGACGACATTTTTTCTTTCGAAGGTCTTTCGTTTACTGAAACCGTCAAAGAGTCGAGTCAGATTGCTCGCGTGGGCGGACCAAAAATTATTATCGCTGGTTCTGGTATGAGTCATGGTGGACGGATTCGAGATCACGAAAAACGCTTCTTGGGTGACCCACACACGACACTGCTCCTGGTTGGATACCAGACAGTCGGTGGCATAGGAAGACTGATGCAAGACGGAGCCAAGCAGGTCTGGATAGATGGCACTGACGTGCGTATCAAAGCCACCGTAGCCACCATTCGTGGCTACTCAGGGCACGCTGACCGCAATCAGCTAATAGACCTGGTATACGGAGGAATACAAACACAAATGCCCAAGCAAGTCTTCGTGACGATGGGGGAGGAACGCGCATCGCTCTTCCTAACACAACGCTTGCGCGACTACCTCGGTGTCAACGCCATCGCTCCTGAGCCTAATGCTGAGGTTGAGATAGATTTTTAAAATGAGCAAAGGCCGTAACGGCCTATTGCGAATTTTGTTTTCAATTCCGGGCTTTAGCCCGCCCGAAATTGCTAGAACAGGCACGTAATCTTTTCACCAAAGTAACTATATGAAACAAACACTTCAGAATTACATACGGAGTTTGATTCACCTGACTAAACAGTCTATTATAAAA
>Ga0307936_1000781_pt1 | contig 16881 bp, 13 predicted proteins | sample OrgLakmetagenom1_FD_201839 | JGI IMG/M metagenome (GOLD analysis project Ga0307936, IMG submission 201839) | Saline water microbial communities from Organic Lake, Antarctica - #1 | ecosystem: Environmental > Aquatic > Non-marine Saline and Alkaline > Saline | place: Antarctica: Organic Lake... | reverse complement strand
GGACTGTTGGCTGCCCATGGCGGCGCGGGCGAAGCTGTAGCCGCCGCCAAGGCCACCAGAAAGCGCGGGCATCATGATGTTGCCGGAGATCGCGCGTACGATGAAGGGCGTCCCCTTCGTCATCTGACTTGGCGATGGTGATTTGACTGAACGCGCGCTCAATTGCGTCAGGGTCCAGTATGCGCAGAGTTTCGGTCAAAGTTGCATGGCAGGGCGACGCCCGGTCGCGGCGAAAGCCGAGACGGTTCAACTCCCTGCGCGGCAAGCTGCGACCCAGCCGATGCGCCGCCAAGATGCCCCTGCGCCAACTGAGCATCGACAACAACATAAGCCCAACAATCGCTTCGAGCCGATGCTGACGCCCCTTCTTCCCCCGCGGATCAGGGATTTGCCGCAATACTGAAGGAACCAAAACCATGCCTGCCACCTCCATTGTGAGCCGTCGCAGCATAGATTCAGTCAATCAACTGAATTGAAAATGGTTTTCAGGCTCTATCAAATGGCCCTGATGGGTCCTCACCTCACCTTTGCGGTCCACTGCAACACGAGTGCAAGAGATACGGCGGCGCCTCAGCCGCAATTCCGTGCGTTGTCCTCACTGGCAAGTGCATGTTGCAAAAGACCCTTCCCGCCATGTTCGATGTCGTGGCAGATCGCGCCGCGTGCCATCGCTGCGTCCCGGGCGCGCAGTCCCTCGATCACGGCCAAGTGCGGATGCACATCGTGAAATGGATTGCCGCCATCATATAGGTGCGACAACAGCGGACCGCAGCGGATCCAGAGGTTTTCGACGATTTCCAGCAGGATCGACATGCGGCCCGCTCGGCACAGATGCAGGTGGAACTGCGTATTGAGGTCGATCGCCTGCGCGTAATCCCCGGCCTCGAAAGAGCATGAGAGCTGCGTATGCATCGCTTCCAGCGTGTCGATTTCGGCTGTGGTCGCGCAGGTGGCAGCGGCGGCCGCCGCGCGCCCTTCCAGATCGAGGCGGATGTTGCGAATTTCGATCAGCTGGTCGCGACTCAGCTCGGGCACCATCACGGTGCCGCGCGCGTCCAGCGCTAGCGCATCCAGCGACACGAGTCGCAAGAACGCCTCGCGCATGGGTGTCGCACTGATACCGAATCGTTTGGACATGGGGCGTAGCAGCAGCTTTTCACCCGGCTTCAACTGCCCGCCCATCAGCGCGGCACGCAAAGCGATATAAGCACGATCTCCCAAGTTTTCCTTAGTGATCGGACTGGCCCAAGCATGGCCATCGGTTAATTCTCCGCCGTTTTCCAAACTGCGCATTGACAAGTGTATGCCTCCCCTGATTATGCTTGTTATAACAAATAACACGTTCGTACCCAAAGTCTCGTTTTACGCATAGACACCTTTCAGAGCGAGGTCGAAGCGCATTTTGAGCAATGGGTCGCGGGGTGCCTGCCGCTCCGGGGGAGGGAGCGATAGGCGCATGACCCCGCACGGACACCCTACGGGAGGAGACAGCGATGAGCGACATGATGCAGGCCGTCACGGCCAGCGGTGCAGGTGGCCCCGAGGTTCTGGACGTGGTGAGCCTGCCGCGCCCCACGCCCGGCACGGGCCAGATCTTGGTGCGAGTCCATGCCGCAGGCATCAACCGCCCAGACGTGATGCAGCGCGAGGGCAATTACCCGCCGCCCCCCGGAGCCTCCGACATTCTGGGGCTTGAAATGGCCGGTGTCGTCGAAGATCTGGGCGAAGGCGCAAGCCGTTTTTCGGTCGGCGACCGGGTGATGGCGCTGGTGCCCAGTGGCGGTTATGGCGAATGGTGCGCCGTGCATGAGACCAACGCGCTGGCGGTGCCCGAAGGGCTCAGCTTGATTGAGGCGGGAGCGATTCCCGAAACATTCTTTACCGTCTGGTCCAACGTTTTTCAGCGCGCAGGCTTGAAAAAGGGCGAGACAATTCTCATTCATGGCGGCACGTCCGGTATCGGCACAACCACGATCCTGTTGGCCAAGGCGCTGGGAAGCCGCGTCATCGTGACCTGCGGCAGCGACGAGAAATGCGAGGCCGCCAAGTGCAACGGCGCGGATGTGGCGATCAACTACAAGGCGTCCGATTTTGTCGAAGAGGCCAAGAAGGCCACCGATGGCAAGGGTCCGCATGTGATCCTTGACATGGTCGGCGGCGACTACATGCAGCGCAATATCGAGGCGGTGGCCATCGACGGGCGCATCGCACAGATCGCCTTTCAAAAGCCGTCCAAGGCCGATCTGAACTTGCTTCAGCTTCTGACCAAGCGCCTGACCTGGACCGGATCGACCCTGCGCGCACGGCCGGTCGAGATGAAAGCCAAACTGGCCGCCGCCCTAGAAGAACATGTGCTGCCCCTGCTGGCCAGGGGCATTGCCAAGCCGGTGATCGACAGTACCTATCCGCTTGATGATGTGCGCGGCGCGCATGCGCGCATGGATAGCGGTGGCCATGTGGGCAAGATCGTGTTGACCATGACGGATGACGCGGCATGACCACCCCCCCGAACCCGGCCGGCGCCAAGCCGACCGGGACCAATCCCAGCGGAGCCAACACCACCGGCGCGCACATCATGGCCGCCGCACTGGCCCGGCACGGGGTCACGCAGATTTTTGGGCAGAGCCTGCCGACTGCGCTGATACTGGCCGCGCCGGATTACGGCATCCGGCAGGTCGGCTACCGAACCGAGAACGCGGGTGCGGCGATGGCCGACGCGTATGCGAGGATCACTGGGCAGGTCTCGGTCGTTACCGCGCAGAACGGGCCTGCGGCGACGCTGCTGGTGCCGGGGCTGGGCGAAGCGTTCAAGGCGTCGATCCCGGTCATTGCCATCGTGCAGGACATTCACCGGGGCGCGACCGACAAGAACGCCTTTCAGGAGATGGATCACTTCGCGCTCTTCTCGGGCGTATCGAAATGGATCCGGCGCGTCAGTGACGCGGCGCGTATCGACGATTATGTCGACATGGCGTTTACCGCCGCCGCCAGTGGCCGCGCGGGGCCTGCGGTTCTGATGGTGCCGGTCGACGTGCTGGACGAGATGGCCGCGCCGCAGGGAAGACAGGCCACCTTGGGCCACTACCCGCTGGACCGCACCGTTGCCGCGCCGGACCGCATCGCCGAGGCGGCAGATCTTTTGGCCCGTGCTCGCGCACCTATCGTCATCGCCGGTGGCGGTGTCCATTCCTCGCGCGCCACGGACGAGCTTGCGGCGCTGCAGGAGCTGGGCCTGCCGGTCGCCACGACCGTCATGGGCAAGGGGAGTGTGGACGAGACGCACGCTCTGTCGCTGGGCGTCGTTGGCTATTTCATGGCCAATGGCAGCCGCACGCATCACATGCGGGACATGGTTACCGAGGCCGATGTGGTGGTGCTGGTTGGCAACCGCACGAACCAGAACGGCACCGACAGTTGGCAGCTTTATCCCAAGGATGCGCGCTATATTCATATCGACATCGACGGGGGCGAGGTGGGCCGCAACTATGAGGCGCTGCGTCTTGTCGGGGATGCCAAGCTGACTTTGGCGGCCCTGACCGAGGCGCTGGAGGCGCGCGGCACGGCCCATCTGACGTCCGCGCGCAAGGATGTCGAGGCGCGCATCGCGCAACGCCGCGCGGCCTATTCCGACGACATGAAGGCGCTGGACATGGACGCCAGCCCGCTGCGGCCCGAACGGATGATGCGCGATCTCGATGCCGCGATAGATGGGGACGCCATCGTGGTGGCCGATGCCAGCTATTCATCAATCTGGGTCGCGGCCTATCTGACCGCACAGAAGGCGGGACAACGCTTTTTGACGCCGCGCGGACTGGCTGGGCTGGGCTGGGGCCTGCCTTTTGCACTGGGGGCCAAGGCGGCCCGCCCGGATGCGCCGGTGATCTGCCTGACGGGGGACGGCGGCTTTGGCCATGTCTGGGGCGAGCTTGAGACAGCTCTCCGCATGAACCTGCCGGTGACGGTGATCGTGCTGAACAACCAGATCCTCGGCTATCAAAAACATGCCGAGCTGAGCATCTATGGAGATCACACCGATGTGGTGCATTTCCAGCCCGTGGATCACGCCGCAATCGCGCGCGCCTGTGGCTGTGACGGTGTGCGCGTCGATGCGGCAGAGGATTTCGCCCCGGCGCTTGCTGCGGCGATCAACAGTGGACGGACCACGGTGATTGACGTCGTCACCGACGAGAAGGCCCATCCACCTATTACAAGCTTCGAGGGTAAGAGCGCTCTCGATTACTGACGTCCAACTAGGAGAGGAGAACCCAATGAAACTGAGCAATATCCTGAAAACAACGGTCGCCGCAGGTGCCCTGCTGGGCGCGCAAGCAGCCTATGCCGAGGTGACTTTTGGCGCGCTTTATCCGTTCAGCGGGCAGCTGGCCCTTCTGGGCGAGGAAAGCGCGCGCGGTCTGGAATTGGCCGTGGACGAGGTGAACGCCGCCGGCGGCGTGCAGGGCGAGCAGGTCGTGCTGGAGCGCGGCGATGCCGTCGACAACAACCAGGCCATCGGTGAAGCCCGCCGCCTGATTTCGCGCGAAGGCGTCAAGGCGATCTTCGGCACCTATTCCTCCAGCCGTTCGATCGCCGCCAGTCAGGTTGCCGAACTTTCGAGGATCCCCTATTTCGAGCTGGGTGCTGTCGCTGATGAGGTCACGGGCCGCGGTCTGGAATATCTCTTCCGTGTCAACCCGACCGCCGAGGACATGGCCGACACGATCATCAACATGATCGTCGAAAAGGTCGCGCCGATGAACGGCGTAGAGCCGGGCGATCTCAAGATCGGCATCATCCACGAGGACAGCAGCTATGGCAGCTCGGTCTCGGGCCACCAAGAGCGATTCGCCGAGGAAGCGGGCCTTAACGTCGTGGCCAAGCTGGCCTATCCGGCCTCGACGGTCGACATGTCGTCGCTCGTGTTGGATCTGAAACAGCGCGAAGTCGACGTGGTGCTGCAGACCTCCTACCAGAACGACTCGGTCCTGTTCCTGCAGCAGGCCAATGAGGCGCGCTTCGAGCCGCTGGCGATCATTGGCGGCGGCGGTGGCTATTCCATGCAGCCGACGGCAGACGCGGTGGGCCATGACATCATCGACGGCGTGCTTAACACCGACTTTACTCAGTATGTCGTGAACAAGGAATTTACGCCGGGCATTGACGATTTTCTTGCCGCCTATCAGGAAAAATACGGCTCCGCGCCACTCTCGGGTCACTCGCTGACCAACTATGTCGGCGCAATGGCGATCCTGACGGCGCTGAACGAGGCGAGCGATTTTGAGCCCGCAACGATCATCGAGACGGTCGGCGCCATCGACATCCCCGAGGGCACCACGGCTGCGGGCTACGGCATCAAGTTTGGCGAGAACAACCAGAACGAGCGTGCCCGCATGATGGGTCTGCAGTGGCAGGACGGCAAGCTGGTGACAGTGTATCCCGACGATGCCGCCGCCGCAGAGATGCGAACCCGGAACTGATCGGGGGCTGATTGATCCGGTGATGGATCGACCGGGGCGGGCCATGACGCGGCCCGCCCCCTTTGTGGACAAAGTGGGATAGTCGATGGACGTGTTTCTTCAAGTCGTGGTGAACGGCCTGCTTCTGGGCGGCCTTTTCGCCATCACCAGCGTGGGTCTCACGCTGATCTTTGGCATCGTCAAGGTCGTCAACTTCGCCCATGGCGAATTTCTGATGATCGGGATGTATGCCACGTACCTCATCACGGCCCAGTTCGGGATGCATCCCTATGTCGCCCTTGGGGCGGTCGTGCCGATACTCTTCGTGCTCGGGATGCTGACGCAAAAACTGCTGATCGAGCCGCTCATGGGCGCGCGAAATCACGACATCCAGATCTTTGCGACCGTGGGCCTTTCCACCGCACTCATCAATCTCGCACTGCTCATCTTCGGCGCCAACATCTACAACACGCCTGATTACAGCCTGCGGACCTCGATCGAGATTGGACCAGTCCGGATGCTGGTTGGCCAAGTCGTCCTGTTTGCAGTCGCAACTGCGCTGGTCATCGGTCTGCACCTCTTCTTGCAACGCACGCAGGCGGGTCGGGGCATCCGCGCCGTCGCGCAGAACCGCGCCGCAGCCCAGCTCATGGGTATCAACGTCAGCCGCGTCTGCATGGTCACCTTCGGCCTCGGCGCCGCCTGCGTGGGTGTCGCCGCGTGCCTCATCGCGCCGCTCTATCCAACCTCGCCTGGCATCGGCACCTACTTCGTCTTGATCTCATTTGTCGTGGTGGTACTTGGTGGCCTCGGCTCGATCGGGGGGGCTTTCCTCGGGGCGATGATCATAGGTCTGATAGACAGCCTCTCGGGCTTCTACATCGGCTCTGACCTGCGCGAAGTCGCGGTGTTCAGCGTCTTTCTTCTCATTCTGATCCTGCGTCCGCAGGGCCTGTTCGGAGGGCGACTGAACCTGTCGCACGAATCATGACGGAACAGACAAGCACAAAACCCACCGCTGCGACGCTCAGCCCCACGGCCAAACGCAGCACCGGCGCGGCCATCGCGCTGATGGTACTGCTCGCGGCGATCTTCATCACGCCGGTCGCGATAAACGACGAGTTCGTCTATCACATATTTATCACGATCTGCATTTTTGCCGGTCTTTCAACCGCGTGGAACATCGTCGGCGGTTACGCCGGGCAGCTGTCGCTGGGCCATGCCATCTTCTACGGGATCGGGGCCTATGCGGGCATCATGCTGACCAATCTGGGCGTCTCACCCTGGATCGGCATGTTCGCGGGTGCAGGCATCGCCGCCACGGTTGCGGTTCTCATCAGCTATCCCTGCTTTCGTCTTCACGGGCCATTCTTTGCCTTGGCGACCATCGCGTTCCTCGAAGTGTTCCATCAGCTTGCGCTGCACTTCAAGGGTTTCACCGGCGGCGCGACGGGCATGATGATCCCCCTCAACATCGGCTGGGAATGGATGGTCTTCCGCGAGCGCCTGCCGGCTCTCATCATCGCCTTTGGCATGATGTGCTTTATCCTCGCGGTCGCGTGGTGGATCCGCACGCACCGTCTGGGCTTTCAGCTTGTGGCTACGCGCGAGCGTGAGAGCGCGGCGCGCGCCGCTGGCGTTGGCACCGTCAAGGTGCGCCTGATCGCGGTTGCCATTTCGGCGGCGCTGACCGCGATGATGGGCACATTCCACGGCATGTACCTGACGTTTATCGAGCCGGAATCGGCCTTTTCGCTCACCTTTTCGATCCAGATCGCAATGTTCGCGCTGATTGGCGGATTGGGCAGCGTCTTTGGCCCGCTCCTTGGTGCGGTGCTTCTGGTCCCGATCACCGAATTCGCGCGTGGTGCGCTGGGGGCCGAGGCGATTGGTCTGCACGGCTTTGTCTATGGCGCGGTGCTGGTGCTGGTTGTGATCTTTATCCCGAACGGCCTGATGGGCCTTATCTCACCCTGGTTCAAAGGGCGCGACACATCCAGCAAACAGGCCGCCGCAGTCGAGGCCCCAACGGAGGCACGCGCCTTCACCCCGCCCGAGCCGGGCGAGGAAGTCGTGCGCGTCAAGAACCTCAACAAGCATTTCGGCGGTCTGCATGTGACCAACGACGTGTCGTTCACCCTGCGCGAGGGCGAGATCTTGGGCCTCATAGGCCCCAACGGGGCGGGCAAGACGACACTCTTCAACATGATCTCGGGCTTTCTGGATGCCGATAGCGGCACGGTCGAGATCAAGGGGCTGGACGGCAAATGGCACTCGCCAAAAAGCCCCGCTGATTTCGCCACACTGGGCGTCGGGCGCACCTTTCAGATCGTGCAGCCGTTCGCGGCCATGACTGTCGAGGAAAACATCATGGTCGGCGCGTTCCACCGCTATCCGAATGTGGAGGATGCGCGCGCCGCCGCCCGACGCACGGCGGAAAAGATGGGCCTCGCGCCCTACCTGAACGCCGAGGCGTCATCGCTGACCATCGGCGGGCTCAAACGGCTTGAGGTCGCCCGCGTCATGGCGATGGAGCCGCGCGTTCTGCTGCTTGATGAGGTGATGGCCGGCATCAACCAGGCCGACGTGCGCCGCGCGATCAATCTAATGCTGTCCATCCGCGACGAGGGCGTTTCGATCATCGCGATCGAGCATGTAATGCAGGCCGTCATGTCGCTGTCGGACCATGTAATCGTACTCAGTTCGGGCGAGGTGATCGCCGAGGGCAAGCCGAAATCCGTAGTCGAGGATCCCCAAGTGATCGAGGCATATCTGGGCAAGGAGTTTACCCATGCTTGAGTTGAGCGGCATCCATTCGGGCTACGACTCGACCACCATCCTCCGGGACGTGTCGCTGAACGTGGCCGAGGGCGAGGTCGTCACCATCGTCGGCGCCAACGGCGCGGGCAAGACAACGACCCTTCGCACCATCTCGGGCCTGATCAAGCCTACCGCGGGCAAGATAATCTTTGACGGGCAGGACATCACCAAAGTCTCGTCGCATGAGACGGTAGAGCTGGGCATCACCCTGATCCCCGAGGGGCGGCAGCTTTTCCCGGATATGACAGTGCGCGAAAACCTGCAGATGGGCGCCTATCGCAAGGGTGCGCGGGCCAGCCAGTCCCAGCTGATGGAGGAGGTTCTGGACCTCTTCCCGCGCGTCAAGGAGCGGCTGGAACAGAAAGCCAATTCGCTCTCGGGCGGCGAGCAGCAGATGGTCGCTATCGCGCGTGGCCTGATGGCCAAGCCGCGCCTCCTGATGTTCGACGAGCCGTCACTGGGCCTTGCCCCGATCATCGTGAGTCAGGTCTTCGAGGTGATCGACAGCATCGTGAAATCCGGCGCGACGGTCCTTATCGTCGAGCAGAATGTTTTTCACACGCTCAAGGCTGCCGACCGTGGATATGTTCTGGAAAACGGCGAGATCGTACTAAGCGATGATGCAGATGCGCTGCTGGAAAACCCGCACGTGCGCAAAGCCTATTTGGGGATCTGAGGCCATGGAGAGGCAAGAGATCACCCCCGAGGCCATGGATACGCGCCCCAGCCACGCAGGCCGCCACGTTCTGGTCACCGGCGCTGGGAAAGGTATCGGACGCGCCATCGCTATGGGCTTTGCCCGGCGCGGCGCGGTTGTCGGCGTGGCTGACATGAACGAGGGAGCGATTGCCGAAACCGAGGCGCTGATCGCCAAGGCGGGTCTGGGCCGCGCCGTGCCGATGACGCTGGACGTGGCCGACTGGGACGCGGTGGAGGGCACACTGACGCAATTCGCCAGGGACCACGGCGCGCCGTTCGATACCGTCATCAACAACGCGGGCGTCTCGCCCAAGCATGAGGGCAAGCCGCATGGCGTCTGGGAAATGGACCCAGCCGAGTGGCGCCGCGTCGTGGACGTGAACCTGACGGGCAGTTTCAATACCATCCGTGCGCTGACTCCCGCCATGCGGGACGCCGGGCGCGGCTGGATCGTCAATATGTCGTCGGTCGCGGGCAAGACACATTCGCCCATCGTGGCCAGCCATTATGCTGCGACGAAATCGGCCATCGTCGGCTTTACCATCCACCTCGCCGCCGAGCTTGGCCCCTTCGGCATCCGCGTCAATGCGCTGGCCCCCGGCCGGATCGAAACACCGATGGTTGCGGGTGCGGGCAAGGCCGCCAATGACGCGCAGATCGCCCTGACGCCCATGTCGCGGCTGGGGCAGCCCGCCGAGGTGGCCGACACCGCCCTCTGGCTGACCTCCAGCGAAGCTAGCTTCATCACTGGACAGACTATCGACGTGGCGGGCGGACTCTACATGACGTGAGGCGCTGGCTCTGCGTATCTGAAAGGCAAACACATGAACGAGATTACCGGCAATTCCCACGTTTACGGCATCCTTGCCGACCCCATTCACCACATCAAAACCCCGCAAGTGATGAACCGCCTCTTTGCCGAGGTGGGCCATGACGGCGTGCTGGTTCCACTGCATGTGGCCGCTGACGGGCTGGAGGATGCGGTGCGCGGGCTGCGCCGCATCCAGAGCCTTGCGGGCGTTATCGTGACGGTCCCGCACAAAACTGTAATCCCAGACCTTTGCGATACCCTGACCGATCAGGCGCGCATGGTGGGTGCGGTCAACTGCATACGCCGCGATGCGGATGGCACCCTGACCGGGGCGATCCTCGACGGCGTCGGCTTTGTCGAAGGTCTGCGCGGCGCGGGTCATGATCCGCGCGGCCTGTCGGTGATCTTGGCGGGTGCGGGCGGCGCGGCCAGCGCCATTGCCTTTGCCCTCACAGAGGCGGGCGTCACCGCGCTGACCATCGCCAACCGCACCGAGGCGCGCGCGCGCGATCTGGCCGATCGCGTCAGCGCCGCTTATCCAAATGTCACCCTTTCTACGGACGCCAGCGCCGTTGGGGGCGCCGATCTGGTAATCAACGCAACCTCGCTGGGAATGCGCGAGGGGGATGCCCTGCCGCTGGATATCAGCCAACTCCACCAGAATCAGATTGTCGCCGAGGCCATCATGGATCCCGCAGTCACCCCCCTTCTCGCAGCCGCCAAAAAGGTGGGTGCGCGCACCCATCCGGGCCTGCCCATGCTGCAAAGCCAGGCCCGCCTGATGGCCGAGTTCATGGGCGCGATCTGATGAGTGACGGCTCGACCCTGCTGGACACTCTGCGCAGCATTTGTGGCAACGCCGCAGTGCTCACCGGTGGCGATACCGCCGCCTATGCCACAGACTGGCGCGATATGTTCCACGGCACGCCGCTTTGCGTGGTGCGACCGGCCAGCACCAATGAAGTCGTCGGATGCGTCGCCGCCTGCGCCGAGGCGGGCGCGGGCATCGTGCCTCAGGGAGGCAATACCGGTCTTGCGGGAGGGGCCACGCCGGATGCCAGCGGGACGCAAGTCACCATCGCGCTGGACCGCATGACCGCCATCCGCCGGATAGATCCCATCGGCATGACGGTTGAGGTCGAGGCGGGTGCGATACTGCAAGCGGTCAAGGATGCAGCCAAGGACAAAAACCGCCTGCTGCCGATCAGCCTCGCCGCCGAAGGGTCCGCCCGGATCGGCGGCCTGATCGCCACCAACGCGGGCGGCGTCGACGTGCTGCGCTATGGCATGACGCGCGGGCTGGTCTTGGGACTGGAGGTGGCGCTGCCGGACGGCCAGATCCTCAGCCGCCTGCGTCACCTCCGCAAGGATAACGCCGGCTACGACCTGAAACAGCTCTTCATCGGGACCGAGGGCACCCTTGGCATCGTCACCGCTGCCGTGCTGCGCCTCGTCCCTCTCCTCCGCCACCGCGCCACCGCGCTGATCGCCGTGCCCGATATTGCCGCTGCCATGCGCCTGTACGAGCGCGCGCAGAGCGAGATTGGCGAGGCACTGTCGGCGTTTGAGCTGATCTCAGGAGACGGGCTGAAGCTGGTTGCCGAGCATATGGGAAAAGACGCGCCGGTGAGTGGCGATTGGGTTCTGCTGATCGAGGCGGGGTCGTCCCTGCCCGGCCTGCGTGAGGCCGCCGAGGCGCTGCTGGAGGCTGCTTTCGAAGAAGGCTGGGCCACCGACGGTGTGCTGGCCGAGTCGGAGGCGCAGGCAGAGACGCTGTGGCAGCTTCGCGAAGCGCTGACCGAAGCCGAGGGCAAAGCAGGCGGTGCGATCAAGCATGATATCTCGGTGCCGATCACGGCCATCGACGAATTTTTGCACGATGCAGGCAAAATGCTGCGCAGCATTGCAACGGACGCACGTCTGAATGTGTTTGGCCATCTGGGCGACGGAAACCTGCATTACAACGTGATGAACGTGGCCAAAGAAAATACAGGCCGCGTCAACGCCGCCGTGCATGACGTGGTGGCGCGGCATGACGGCTCGATCTCGGCCGAGCATGGGCTGGGCCAATATCGGGTGGCAGAATGGGCGCGGCTGGCCGGCGCAACCGAACATGACCTGACGCGCCGGATCAAGGATGCGCTGGACCCGGCGGGCATCATGAACCCTGGAAAGCTGGTGCCCCCGCATGACTGACACCTTCGACTACATCATCATCGGCGGCGGCACTGCGGGCTGCGTTCTGGCAAACCGCCTGACCGAAAGTGGCAAACATACCGTCGCCCTCATCGAGGCGGGCGAGGCCGGGCAGAGCCGATGGGTCAACATCCCCGCAGGATTTTCCAAGCTGCTGACAAACCCACGCCACAACTGGCGCCTCACCAGCGCGCCCGAAGAGGCCACGATGAACCGCGTGATTTCCATCCCCAAGGGTAAGGGGCTGGGCGGATCGACCCTGATCAACGGGATGATCTATGTGCGCGGCCAGCCGCAGGATTTCGACGGCTGGGCGCAGCGCGGCTGCACCGGGTGGTCATTCGGCGATGTGCTGCCCTATTTTAAACGGGTCGAGGATTGGGATGGCGTGCCCGGTGATCTGCGCGCGCATGGTGGTCCCCTGCCCCTTACGACGGTGCAGGAACGCGCCGAGATCGGGCGCGCTTTTATCGCGGCGGCCAAGGCGGCGGGGCATCCCGAGAACGACGACTATAACGGCGCCGCGCAGGACGGTTTTGGCTATTATCAGGTCAACCAACGGGGCGGCCGCCGCGTCTCGGCCGCCGCCGCATATCTGGACCCGGTGCGCAAACGCCCGAACCTGCGCATCCTGACCGGCGCGCAGGCCAGCCGCATCCTGCTGGACGGGCGCCGCGCGACCGGGATTGAGTTTCGCCAGAATGACGGCGCGGTGCAGATCCATGCGCGCGCTGAGGTGATCCTCGCTGCCGGGGCGTTTCACTCGCCCCAACTACTCGAGGTGTCAGGCATCGGCGATCCTGAAATCCTGCGCACGGCGGGGGTCGAAGTGGCCCATGCCTTACCGGGAGTTGGCGCGAATTACATGGATCACTATTGCACGCGGATGAACTGGCGCGTGACACAGCCCGTCACGCTGAACGAGATGACGCGTGGGCTGTCCCTCGTCAAATCGGTCCTGCAATATGCCTTGACCCGCAAGGGGATCCTCACCTACGGCACAGGCTTGGTACATGGTTTCATGCGCACTCGGCCCGACCTGATGGGCCCCGACGTTCAGCTGTTTTTCCTGCACGCTAGCTATGCCAACGCCGCCGAGCGCAAGCTGGACAGACTGCCCGGCATGACCATCGGCGTTACGCAGCTGCGCCCCGAGTCGCGCGGCACGGTGCATATTTCTGCGCCCGATATAGCCGCGCCGCCTGTGATCCGGCCTAACTTCCTCGCGACGCCCGAGGATCAGCGCGCCATGGTGGACGGCATGAAGATGACGCGCGTCGTGGTGGCCGAGGCGCCAATGGACGCCTTTCGCAGCGCCGAGATCAGCCCCGGCGACACCTGCCAGAGCGATGCGGACTGGCTGCAATTTGCGCGCGATAACGGCCAAACGATCTACCACGCCAGCGGCACCTGCCGGATGGGCAATGACGCCGCATCAGTCGTCGATCCCTCACTGAGGGTGCGCGGACTGGACGGGTTGCGCGTCGTCGATGCGTCGATCATGCCGACCATCGTGTCGGGCAACACGCAGGCCGCCGTTTTCATGATCGCGGAAAAGGGCGCAGACCTGATCCTGCAGGACGCACGTTAGAAAGGTACGTTTATGACTCGCCAATTTGCACCGGCCACCTATCCCGGCCTCAAGGGGCGCGCCGTGCTGAACACGGGCGGCGCCAAGGGCATCGGCTATGCCATGGCCGACGCCTTTGCCCGCCACGGCGCGCATCTGCTGCTGATGGATATGGATGGGGCGGCGCTGGCGCAGGCTACCGAGCGGCTGCGCACCGCCTATCCCGGCGCGAGGATTGAGACGCATCAAGGCTCCGTCACCGATGAGGCCGATGTCGCCGCCGCCTGCACCGCCTGCGCGGACGCGTTCGGCAGTCTCAATATCCTGCTGACCAATGCAGGCATCTCAATGAACCGGCCCAGCATCGAGCTGAGCCTCGCCGCCTGGCGCCGCGCCATCGACGTGAACCTTACGGGCGCGTTCATCTGCGCACAGGCCGCCGCGCGTCACATGATCGCCCAAGGCGGCGGCGTCGTTCTGAACACCGCATCGATGTGGGGCCTTTCGTCCTCGGCCAATCGCGCCGCCTATTGCGCGTCCAAGGCCGGGGTCATTTCCATGACCGAAGTGCTGGCGGACGAGTGGGCCGCGCACGGCATCCGCGTCAACGCGATCTGCCCCGGCTATATCCACACCGCGCTGACGGACGAGCTGATCGCCCAAGGCAAGCTGGACCTTGCCGCGATTGAGGCGCGCACCCCTCAGGGCCGCATGGGCACGCCCGAGGAAGTGGCCGAGATGGCCGTCTACCTCGCCTCGGACGCCGCCGTATTCATCACCGGGCACGCGCATGTGTCAGATGGCGGCTTTCGCGCGCGGGGGTTTTGAGCCTTGAACGCAAGTTTCGATTTCACAGGCCGGACGCTGCTGCTGACAGGCGCAGCGGGCGGTATCGGGCGCTGCATTGCGCAGCTTTTCCACCGCTCTGACGCCAATCTGGTGCTAGGCGACCGGGATGAGGTCGTGCTGGCCGCGCTGGCAGGCGAGCTGGGCGGCGACCGGATCGCCACCCTCGCAGGCGATGCCGCCAGCCCGGATGATGCGCAAAAGCTGGTCGATCTGGCCGTATCCCGCTTTGGCGGCATCGACTTCCTCATCCCCGGCGCGGGCATCTACCCGTCAAAGCCCTTTGCCGAGATGAGCGACGAGGATTGGCGCCGCCTCATGGCGATCAACCTTGATGGTGTTTTCTACATCTGCCGCCGCGCCGCGGCGCATCTGAAACCGGGCGGCGCGCTGGTGTTCCTCACCTCGCTCGCGCCCCATCGCGGCGCGCAGAGCAACGCGCATTACGCCGCTGCCAAGGGCGCGGTCGGCGCGCTTATGCGCAGCCTGACGCGAGAATTGGCGCCAGGTATCCGCTGCAACGCCATCGCGCCCGGCATCATCGACACGCCCATGATTGGCGACTTCAAGAAAACGCGCGGCGGCGAAACGCTGAAACTCACCCCCCTCGCCCGCCTCGGCTTGCCGCAGGAAGTGGCCAGTGTCACCGCCTTCCTTGCCTCGGATGCTGCCAGCTTCGTCGCGGGCGAGACGATACAGGTCAATGGTGGCCTCTATATGGTCGCCTGACAAAGGACTGATAACATGCCAGAATTTCATGATCTAACCCCTCTCGCCCCGTGGCGCACAATCACCGTGACGGACGCCGACCGCACGGCCATCAACACCAAGACGGGCTGCACCATGCTGGCGCAGATGCACCTGATCCGCGCGTTCGAAGAAAAAGTGTTGGACCTCGCCGGGTGCCAACTGGTGCACGGCCCCGCCCATTCGGCCATCGGCCAGGAGGGCGGCGCGGTCGGATCAGCCATGGCGCTGGAGGACGGCGATCAGGTCAACGGCTCGCACCGCGCGCATCACCAGTTTCTGGCCAAATCGCTGCGCCATGTGGCAGGGGTGGTTTCGGCGACTGAGGACTTCCCCGAGGGCATTCGCGATCTGTCAAAGCGCACCATGGCCGAGATCATGGGCCTCGCCCAAGGCTTCTGCCGGGGGCGCGGCGGCTCGATGCATCTGCGGTGGGAGGAGGCCGGAAACCTCGGCACCAACGCCATCGTCGGGGGCGGCGTGCCCATGGCGGCGGGCGCAGCTTGGGCGCACCGCAATGCCGGGACGAACCGCGTCGTCTATAGCTATTTTGGCGACGGCGCGACCAATATCGGCTCGGTCCTCGAAACGATGAACATCGCGGCGGCGTGGAAACTGCCCATCTGTTTTTTCATCGAGAATAACCGCTATGCGGTATCCACCACGGTCGAGGAATCGACGGCCGAGCCGCGCCTGTCGTCGCGCGGCCTTGCCTTTGGCATCCCTTCGTTCAAAGTCGACGGGATGGACCCGGTGGCCGTCTATCACGCGTCCATGGCGGCAAATGAAATCATGCGCGCCGGCGATGGCCCCACGGTGATCGAGGCCGACCTGTACCGTTATTTTCACCAGAACGGCCCCCTGCCCGGCAGCGCCTTTGGCTACCGCGCCAAGGAAGAGGAGGCCGAATGGCGCGCGCGCGATCCCTTGGATGCCATGGCGCGCACCCTGATGGAGCGTCAGGTGCTGGGTGGGGATGACATCGCCGCGCTTCGGGATCGCTCGACGCGACTGATGGAGGATGTCGCGGGCGAACTGATCGAAACACATGAGGGGCGCCCCCGCATCATCCCTGCCCTCTGGCCCGAGGCAGGCTTTCGCGATGAAGGCCTGCGCGGCGATCTGTCCGAGTTCGACGGCGTGCGCACCGCTGAGCGAGACAGCTTTGACGGCGATCTGCACGAGGCGAAATTCGTCGATACCATCGCCGACGTCATGCAACGCCGGATGGAGCGCGACGAGCGCATCGTCGTGCTGGGCGAGGATGTTCACCGTCTCAAGGGCGGCACCAATGGAGCGACGCGCGGTCTCTCGGACGCGTTTCCGGGCCGCATCCTTGGCACGCCGATAAGCGAGAACGCCTTTACCGGTATTGCCGCGGGCATGGCCGCCGATGGACGCGTGCGCCCGGTCATCGAGTTCATGTATCCCGATTTCATGTGGGTCGCCGCCGATCAGGTGTTCAACCAAATCGGCAAGTTTCGCCATATGTTTGGCGGCGACGCTGATATGCCGCTGGTCCTGAGAACCAAGGTGGCCATCGGAACCGGATACGGCTCGCAGCATTCGATGGACCCGGCGGGCATCTTTGCCACCGCTCCCGGTTGGCGCATCGTCGCGCCCTCAACGCCCTTCGATTACGTCTGCCTGATGAACGCAGCGCTCCTTTGCCGCGACCCAGTGCTGGTGCTGGAGCATGTGGAGTTATACAATTCCAAGGGCGCCGCGCCAGTCGATGA
>Ga0307936_1000779_pt1 | contig 16937 bp, 14 predicted proteins | sample OrgLakmetagenom1_FD_201839 | JGI IMG/M metagenome (GOLD analysis project Ga0307936, IMG submission 201839) | Saline water microbial communities from Organic Lake, Antarctica - #1 | ecosystem: Environmental > Aquatic > Non-marine Saline and Alkaline > Saline | place: Antarctica: Organic Lake... | reverse complement strand
CCATCATCTAAAATAGTGGGATTTTCTTCAATAAGTATGTCGTATAGCTTTGCCATACGGTAGGATGCTTTTCTATCGGCTTCATTTTCATTACTGGCTTGATAGACTTCCTGACCTGCCCATGGTAGGAAAAACGTATGGTTTTTGGGTAAGTCTGCAATAGCGACCTGCAAGTTTTTGTTGGTGCGGGTGTCTTTGGCTACTAGGTCTTTGTAATTGGTGATGATGATAAAACGCGGATTGTGTTTTAGGTTTTCATCTTTGCTGTAATCCTCTACCAAAGCCATCAAGTTATCACCTTCCACTTCTTTGAAAAAGAGTTTCTTTTTGTAAAGAATTTCACCTTCGTTTTTAGCTAAATTGAAATCGCCTTTTTGAAGTCTGGTAATGGATGTTTTAGAGATGCCGTAGGCACGGAGTAAATCGTATATAAAACTTTCTTTATTAAAGTTTTTGACTAGTTGCTTTACTTTTTCTTGTATTTCGGATGAGGTCATTGATTAGTTAATAATTTCTTATTCAAAAATTGAGATATGAAAGTTGTATTTCAATAAAAAATCTAAAATAAGGTTTTATGATATAAATGTTTTAAATTTTTAAAAACACTTTAGAGATTAAGATTGGATAATATAAACCTTTTATATTATTGTAAGATAATCTTGCAATAACATATTCATAAAAAATAAAAGAAATGATTCTTAGTCTAAGAGAAGTAGGCGAGTATAAATTCCAAATAGATCAAGAAAAAAACTTATTCAGAGTAACAGACGGTAATAAATATTCTAAATGGATACCATCAAGGTTTTTTAGGGGTTTATTCTTATCGCCTGACCGCAAATTTAAAAATGAAATCGACAAGAGGTTAGAAAGATATTAATTCATAGAAATAAAATGTAATTAATCCTGAAACTCTTGCAAAGCTTGCAATGTTTGCAAGCTCATAACAGTTTATTGTAAAATCCATTTTTCACTTTCTTCAGGTATTTGAATTTGCATAACCTTTGTAAATATAAATCTGCTGTACGTGTTTTAATGCTCATTTCTTCTGCTATCGCAATGGCTTTTTTGCGTTGACATTTCGCAGGCAACTTATCGTAAAACCTTCTTACGACTTCATCAGTTACCTTGCCTTGTTTCGGTAATTCTTTGAACATGAATACTGAATGTTCCTGATATACTTTGGCTATGCTCAATGCCATATCAAAATCTTCGTCTGTGGCTGTATATGTGGTATCAGTCTCACCATTGTCGTAATATCTTAATACTGTTATAATCATTGCTATTCTAAACACTATGATTGCTAAACGCTTTACAGTACTTGACATATCCTCGCTTACAAAAGTTGCTATGCTGATAAGGCATTCCCGACCATATTCATTTATTTTTTGCCATTGTGATAATGTAAGTTTAAAACTAATATCGGGTTGTATTTCTAAGAATTCTATAAGTCGTAAAACATCATAACCTAAATTATCAAAATGCTCAGTTAGATTAATACCATTGGCAGTTTCTCCTGCATCTATCCACTCAATCTCTGTTTTGAACGTATAGAATAAAAACCTACTAAATAAACCATCTTCTGCAGATGAAATTAGATTGCCGACCTGACTAGGTGTACCCGCTAATGCAACTGACAATCTAGGCTTTTTGAGTTCTACCCATTCTTTATTGGTTTTACGACTGTAAGAAATAGCCTCGTGATGAAATGCTTTTCTAAGCAAATCTGAATATCCTCCCCAATCTTGTTTGAGAACATTACCCATTGAATCTGCTTCAGTTTCACAAAATATCCCTTTTTCTTCTCCTTCTTGTAATTGTTGGATCACCCTTGCACTACTATTGTTAGCCGGAATAAAAAGCACTTTAAAGGGAGGTTCTTCAGGAGGTTCTATTTGCGAGCTATCTATCTTTTTATTGCTTAGCTGTTTTTTATATTCTTTTTCTTCAATAAGGTATCTTTTATATTCAGCTTGGCTTTCCTTAACTAATTTGTCATGATATTTCTGGCCTAAGTCCTTTGCAAAGGTAATTGCCCCTTTACCACTTGCCGCTGGAGCTATTACGAAACTAAATAGGTTTGGATAGTGAATCTTTCCTCTGTAACCGCCTGAAACTGTTTGCAAGCAACCGCTTAGTACTGTTATCGCTCCTGTAAAAAACACATCTCTTTCTCTTCTATCTGAAAAAGCTTCACAGCCCTTTGATAATATTCCAGGTAAATTATTAAAAACTTCATCTGGTAAATACGGCATATTAAAAAGTGCATCTTCTTTTGAGTGAAGAATGTTTTCAGAATGAGAAGTTGCAATGTTTGCAACATTTGCAAAGCTCCCATGTTCACTATGGTTATTTTTATAAGCACTATTGACTGTAGTTTTTATTTCTTTTACGTTTAAATCAAAGCTAGATAAGCAATATTCCAAGGTGTCTTGCTCGTTAATTCCCCAGCGGTTAGCATTGCAAGCAAGTTTGTGAATAAAGTTGTTTCTGTTGCCTTCATGATAAGAATTTAATTTTTCAGTAAACTCTTTGCATCTAGTAAGTCTTTCATAAGATGAAAGTAAGGTAGCATTATCGACTGCTTCACTTTTACTTTTCTCAACTTCTTTATGAATTACGAAAACTCTTGCATGTTCATTGATATGTATATCTGGATCGTATGAGTAAAAACATAACCTCGACACATCTTTCCCAGATTCATCTATTTCCACACCTAACAGGTTACCATAAAAGTTAGCTACTTGTCGAAAGGCTGCGGTATGTTGATCGAGTTCAGAATTAACTGGAACAATGATTTTAAGTCCTTGATTGCTCGGACTTTTAAAGCAAGCGTAAGTATGAGTATCCAAACTTGCTTTCTGTTTTAGAACATCAATTTGGTCTGTATCTATTTTATCAATATCCAGAATTATCAGCTTATTGTAGTCTTTGATGTGTTCACTATCTCTCTTATTTTTAAAAGTACCTTGAACCGTAAAGGCTAGTAATTCCTTTTTCCTTTCGTCGTATTGGTCTTTACTGCCTTGATATAATAATGTTCTGAGCTCTTCCACTTCTGTTTTAAAACATCCGTTTCTGATTTTACTTAAGGCTTCTTGAAGTGAAATTTCTCCTGTTTTTATAAAGTTTGTGTATTCGGTTACTGGTATGGACGTTTTCATTTTATTTCTTTTTTGAGGATGAACTATTATCGTTTAGGAATGAATGTATATCGCACATTCTGTAGAAGATTTTGTTTCCAATGCGAGAGTGAGCTATAAGGTTTTTATCTCTCCATCTTTTTGTAGTACGCGCACTGACTTTAAAAATCTGTTGTAGGTCAACATCATCCAGGATGATGATTTCTGAATTATCCTTTAGCTTTACTTCCAGAGTTTTAACGGCTCTTTCAAATCTTGCTATGATACTTCTCCAATCTGCTATCGAGAATTCTATTTTAGGATCCATACTACTTACTTGTTTTATTGAGTTCAACAAGTGCATGATCTAACTCGGCACGTTTGTACCTGACGAGATTCCCAATACGATAACTTTTAATGACTCCTTTTTTCTCCCAGTCTGCAAGAGTGATCACAGAAACTTTAAGGATTTTGGAAAGTTCCTTCCGGGTGACATATTCTGAAGGAATTTGTGGTTGGAAATTGAGAGATAACTTTTTGAGTTCTTCTCTTATATCTTTTAAGATGCTTTCTTTAAATTCATCTGGAGTGATTCCGTGAATTTGTGTAGTGATGATTTTGTCTGACATGACTTAATGGGTTTAAGATTATGTCAACAAATTTGAGAAGAGGCTTATTACGCTATGTTCTGCGAAAATTTTACTTTATTCTTGGAAAATTCTTTTTTATTCAGATTATTCTAAACTTATTCTTTTTTATTCGAAAGCTCTTTTATGTCAAAATCAGAAGTGTATTTAGATACTGAATTTTCATGGTTTAAATGATTAGATAACCTGGATGTTTTATTAAAATTAAATTCTTCTGTTAAGAATTTAATGTAGTTCTTTAAAGGAGTATTGACTTTAAAGATATAATCTTGAAAGTCTTTGTTTTTAAAAACAGCATGAGCAATCGCCGAAAAACCTCTTTGTGTTTCTTTTTCTTCTGTTATTGCATTCAGGTATCTTAAGCAATCCATATAATACTGATAATGCTTTTGATTTATAAAAATGTCTTTGGGAAAATCAATGTTTTGATCAAGATCTTGATCGACTGAACTATCATTGATGCTATTGGTTTTTTCTTCTATTGAAGTCTTAATAACTTCCTCTTCATCGCTTTTAGTAGTTTCAAGTATATCGATTAGATCATTTCTTCTTTTAAGCGCATCCATTAAGTAGACGTTTTTTTTAGAATTTGAACTTTGAAAAATTTTTGTGCAATGAAATGTATACCTAGAATAATCTATTCTTTGATCATTATAAAATAAAACTGCATTGTACTTCGGATTTTGAATTTTGAGTAACTCGTCATCCAGAAAATCGCAAGCATCATTATCGACAAATTTTTCTTTGTACTCAGTAAATCTTTTATCTACAGTATTTTTATAGACTTTTAATGGGCAATTAAAAAAATAAAAATTATCTTCTAACGACTTGTAATAGAGTTCCTCAATCTTTTCTTCTACAATTTCTGTTTTCAATTTGACTTCCTTTTCATATGCATCTTTTTCATCGAATAAAACTGAATAATCTTCTTCACCATGATCAAGCCTTTCCCTTATATCTTCACCAACAGTATCTTGTAGTTCATTTATTTCAAAGATTTTTGAACAAATAAAATCGTTTAACTCTTTAGATGTTTTGAATTCTAGTGACTGTGTATTGTTATCTACTACGTTTCCATAATTTGAGTTTTTTTCGAAGTAATAATGACATGGTTCACAACCCTCATCATCTATTAAGTAAGCATCCCAGCCTAGAAAACTCAATTCATTAATTAGAAATTCAATTTTTTTCTCTTCAGGTTTAATGATACTTATATTATAATCAATAAAATTATGGTAAGAAATATCATTAAGGTCTGGTTTTAATCTTCTTCCTCGATTTTTATTGATCCTCGATGAAAGCTCTTCTTTTATAAAATCAGCTTCATCAACATCTATATTATTAGCTATAAATTTTATTTTCCTTTTATGGTAATGGTTTTTATAGACCTCAAAAGAACAGTCAAAGAAATAATAGTTTTCCTTAAGTGATGATTTTTGAAGCTCTTTAATTTTATCGTTGACGAAAGATTTTATTTCAAGTTCTTCATAATCTTTTTTGATATCAATTGCTGGATCATAAGGTGCTCCATTCATAACATCAATTCTCAGCTCTTGTTCTATATTTTCAATAAGCTCATTGTAAGCTTTGATTTTCTCTAAGATTTCATCTACAATTTTTTCGGATTTAGTTTTCATAATTGGTTACAGATGGTTTAGTTACTAGACATTAAAAAATCCACTTTTAAGCACGTGAGAGACACGTTCTTCGTCCTTTATACGAATGTACTTATAAAATTCTTTTTCGGTTGTATGCCCTGTAAAAAGCATAATATCATAGACATTCATACCTGCTTTATACATATTGGTTGCAAAACTTCTTCTGGCCGTGTGGGATTTGATTAATTGGTGTTTTGGAAGGATTTCAACGACTTCTTTTCCTGCCTTAGTATACTCACATTTAATCATTTTGTTTAAGCTGTCCAGATCAAGCATTTGTCCGATTTGTTTAATATAGTCATTGATGTCTTTATCTGGTATGCGCTTAGGTGGTAAACCATTATGCCTTAAATCCATTATTTCCCGAATCTCAGTCGTGATAGGACAATATACTTTTCTACCCCGTTTCTTGTTCTTTTCCTGGACAATAACAAAGTAATCCACACCATCAATAGTCTGAATATCATCTTCGCTAAAACTATTGTAATCGCTTACCCTTTGGCCAGTATAATAGCCAATCAAAAACAAGTCTCTAGCATGAGATAGCTTTGGATATTTAGACAAGTCTTCGTTTCTGAAAGCTTCGATTTCTTCAGCGTTGAGGTAAATCTCAGTTGTGATTTCCTTGGATACTTTAAACTCTGAAGATTTAAAGCTTTGATTATCGGTGTAGCCTTCTGTCAAAGCATAATTCATAAAGGTTTTAATCGTCTTTATGTGCTTGCCAATGGTATTCTTAGTAAACTTCATTTCAGTTTGAAGATACTTGACAAAATCTTTATGGAATTGGGAAGTGATCTCATCCAGCTCATAAACTTTACCGCTATGCTTTTGAAAACTTTTTAAGTGCTTCTGAGCTTGTTTATAGGACCTAAGCGTTACAGCTTTTATATTTCCTTCTTTGTAATTGATAAAAATATCAACTAGTTCAGAGAAGGTAAGTTTTTGAGCTTGTTTGGTCCTAGGAACTTCATTTCTCAATTTTAATTGAAGTCTGTTTTTAAGGAACGCAGGAGTTATATCTGAAGTTTCTTCTGAAAGATTGTTGTAAACCTCTTGGATGCTCTCTTCAAGTTTAGTGAGTGTAGTATTATTCGAATCTTTCTTTTTTATGTGGACTCTATTCTTAAACCTTTGCTTAGAAAAATCCCAATCGTTATAACATGTTTTAAGACCTGTGGATAACTTTAAGCGTTTTTTGCCGTAGGTGAAAAATAGATAGATCGTAAATTCTTCACTCTTGTTTTCCTTAAGTTTGTTAATGGATTTGAAAGCAAATCTTGTAGTCCCTTTTACGCGTTCCTGACTGGTATTCATGGCTGCTAATTTATATAAATATAGCAAAAAGGGTACAAATAAGGGTACAAATAAGACTGTATTTATATATGCCTTACCTAATTCAAATACAATCTAAATAATTATAAGCCCTTGTTATTATTAGGTTTATAAGATGTTTTAATAAAAATAGATAAGAATAGAATAAGTAAAATGTGGTACTGGAGGCACCACCTTTTAAACCTCTAATCGCTTTATAAACAAGCTTTTAGGGGTTTTTTGCTTTTATAGGGTACAAATAAGGGTACAATTGAAATGCTTTTAAAAATGGGTAAAAAAAACCGCTGCATTTCTGCAACGGTCCCTTAAAGTGTGATTTTAAATTAGTTAGCCATACCAGAACCTAAATACACACTGTTTGATACTCTGCTTTCATCAACTCTTAAGAAGGCCATAAACAGATGAACTTCATCACCAGCATAACTTGATGGTATACTTAAAGTTTGTTGTCCTACAGATCTCTCAGCGCCATCCAAGATAAAAGTTGACTCTCTTTTTGTAGGATTATACACCAAAAGCATAGCTTTATCGGTTGCATTAGCGTTCCCTCCTGCTGTATTATCGTCCCAAGTGAAGGAAACTTCTCCTGATACAGATAATTCACTGCCTGTATTGATTGGTGTAGCCAATGTACCTCTAGATAGCAAAGCTTCTTGAAAATCAACTTCAAAATCAGGCTCAATACCTGTGATCGCATTGTTTAAGTTGAAAGACATCGCTGCATTGAACTCACTTTTCTTAACTGCAAAGCTTTTATAACCAATTTTAATGAAATCGATGTTAGGTTGAAGAAACTCTAAGGTAACCGTGAATTTATTACGTTGATTTACTTGTCCTTTGGTCCTAGGATTTGCCACATTAGATGGTTTAATCCTTAAATAATCAATTCCTTTCCAGCTTCCGCCGACTACGTTTCCGACTTTACCTGAAAGTCCGCCTAAAATACCCTGTGAGATTTTACCCATAATATAAAGATTTAAAAGTTACATATTCGAACCTGGTATGGGCTTGCTATTGATTTCAATATATATATAAAAATAAATCAAATTGAGTGTCAATTATTTGGTTTAGTAGTACTTGGCAATCAATTTCCAAACATGTCATTCAGTGTCTAATCGAGTAATCCATTCAGTATTCCCTTTAAACGTATTTTTTTGGAAATGAAAAAATATGCTAGTATAAATGGTAGCGACAGATTGCTGTCAAGTTTTTTTCAAAAAATACTATCCAGCCGATAGGCGGATGGAGATTTTTAGAAAAACCGCTAGGCTTGAACTTTACTGCAAAAGCAAGGGATGAGGGAAGCTACCTAAATTTGCTTGTTTTTCTCATTTCCTAAATTATCTCACTGTTACCAAAGCACCTATTACTTCTTGTTTTTTAAAATAGCGTCTATTTCCAATTCCATAACTCTTGATTTTGCCTTTTTAACCCACAAATACAAGATGGATATATCAATACTTAAAAAGTCAGCCGCTTTTTGTCTTGTTAATAAATAGTCTTGCTTATGATCTAAGTAGTCTTGAATATATTTTTCCATTTTTACAATCAGTTTATCTGCTACCATATCAGCTAACTCATCAGCTGAAATTTCATTGATAATTACTTTTTTTCTAACATTTTTTAAATTTTTAAGGTTCAAACGAAAATATCAATTCGGCAGGTAATCCAAAGGCGCGAGCCGACTGCGAGAAGAACAACGGGTGCGCTGGCAATAGGTATGTAATACCGCCAGCGCTATGCGCAGCACTGGATGGCGCAGTAATTGGGCTATGGGAAAGAAAGTGCTGGGATTGTGAAATGGAAAGTAAACTGAACGTTCACGAAATGTAATGTAGTGATGTGAAGTGCTTGAAATGAAACAAGACCTGCTCTTTTGCGCTTTTGCAATAATGCTTTCTTTTTTATGACAGCGGAATAAAACAAGAAAGCTTTATGCAAAGTGGATGTTCCAATTACTGTGACAACCTATCAGCCCGTTGTGATCGCAGGCTCGCACATTAATCAGTAGCGGTTGTACCCAAATAACATATTTGCGCTAGCAATACCTTGATGGGTTTGGGTACAAAAGTAGCTACGGGTGCTGTAGGAATGGCGTGTGTGAAATAGTGCAAATGAATAGCTTTTGAAGCCTGAGGACGGAAGGCGTAAAAAGCGTATGAATGGTAGATGCAAGGGTTTGCATTACTTATATTTTACTGATAATTGAAATACAAATGATAACTAGAAATATAAATTGCTGAACTTACACCCTTGCAGCTATGTACTATGAAACAAAACAGAATGACGAAAGCTCACCTTATTACCTGCCATGTAGGTTATAGGCTTAGAGATATTTTAGATAAAACTATAACAGCTATTTAATTCAAATTATGAATCCCATAAGGGTTCTTCTCTCCAATTTTCTGGAAATGCCATACTTTTTTCGTAATCAATATTTGGATACTTTTCGAATAATTCTAGGAGGTTTTTCTTAAAATTATTTTTAGGGTTGACCCTATCGATTAAATATTTTACGATAGAAATATACATAAAGGCTTTATTCTTGGGTACACCTTTTGTATTTATGAACGGGTAATCTAAATCTGTAGTGATTTTGCTTGCTTTCAACGATAATGCTCTGTTCCAAAATCTAGAATGGTGAGCACATATATTTCTTGAATAGGTTAATAATTTTAACCAATTTTCTAATATTTGATATTTAACACCAAAATAATCAGCAATTTCAGATTTTGCGCGAGTATCTTTTAAATTTTCATAAACCACTGAAAGATGAGTGAATGTAACTATTTCTAAAGCCATCCAACTTGGCAGATAATTATTAATATAGTTTTTACGATACTGTATTACGAAATCTTCAGTACTATCGTTTATAGATTTTTTTAAACTTGCTATGCTAGCTGAGTGTTTAACTTGGTTTTTAAATAATTTATCGTAAGTATACCAAAAAGCATCATATCTATGAGAAAGTATGTAAGTAAGTTTTGCTCTGAAAGAAATTTCAATTTTTTCAATATTACTTGAAAGAAAAATACGTAACTCTCTATCAAACTTATACATATTGAAAGCACTTTCAAAAGAACTATTTTCTTTGAAGATATGTTTATTTTTAGGTTCTTTTAGTTGTGGGTAAAATAACCGCTAAGTCTATAATAACTTAAATTTTCTAGGATGTAAAGCTTTTTCTTTATTTACAACTGATAATTTTCTTGAAATTAATAAATCTAGTTGTTCTTGATAGGATAAGGGCTCTTTGGTATATATTTCCAAGATTAGTTAAAATAAAACACCACTCCTAATACGCATCATATTGCTCAGCGGGAGTGGTTTGTTATTGCAAAAGTACAGTATATAAAAGTTATAATAAATTTTTAACAATTATCTTTTAAATATTCCTGTACTTATACCCTCTATAAAAGCCCTTAAAGAAATCTACAATCCATTTCAGCACCAAAAATATAAACCATAATACGTTAATAGCTATATGCCAGAGTAGCTTTACAAGATTAATACTCAATTGAAAAAGCATAAAAACGATTTGCAATATTGCTGCGTTTTTACCTCTTAATTGGACTCCTGCCATTTTAAAGCTTGAGTAGTTTGGTTTGAATAGATTGTATGAACCTCTTTTGTTTTTTATTGATGTACTAACACCTGATTTAGATACATTAAAGTTAAAAGGCCCATTATTATACCTCCCTATAAATTGAAAATTTCCATTTTGTAAACCAACTCTTGCTCCTTTAAAAAGGTGTTTGTGAAGCCTAACTCCATTATTGGTGTTTATAGTTGCTCCATAACCATCTTTTGAAATAGTTTTTTTCGCAGACACACCACCAGTTCTTGAAACACGGAGATTTTCACTCCGGTATTCAATTCTTTTAGTTGGTGTTTTATCTATATATGGCATTAATACAGTGTAATACTTTTAAACAAAAACGCTTTTATTTGGCAGCTTTAGCACCTCTATTAACTTCGCTTAACTATTCTCTCATTTTCAAAATCATAATGATAGTTCAAAATATCCCCTGAATTAAATAAGCCTATTGCTCTTTCAATAATATCGTAGGGTACTACAAACCATTCTCTTGGGGTTACTCTGTTTTTGTTTTTATCGTAAATGTCAATTTGAAGCTGAGCATTTTTAAAGAACTTATGGATTAAGTTTTCGAATTTCTGTGTGATGATGTTTACGCATCTAAAACTTGCTACTAACTCAACATCTGCATTTAGGTAAGTTGCTTCTTTGTTTGCATTTACTAGTCTCTTTTGAACAGGAACTGTAGAGAAACCTATTTTATGTAAATTCTTTATTTCTTTAATTGCAGGGTTATCAGATCTAGATTTTAATACATATATCCAGCCTGTATCTTTATCTTCATTTTCTAGGTGTGCTGAATTGGTGAACAATTCCTTTTCACTATCTTTTTGCAAATCTGTAATTATTCGACCATTATTATAAAGTTGTCTACCTAAAGATCTATAAAACATATTGCTGTAAGTACTATTATCGAATACAGTTCTGGTTCGCACATCTTTTCTAATACGCTCACTAATTTCTCTTACAGCTTCTGAAGTATCCCCGACTTCTAAATAAAGCATTACACCGTCCAGAATATAGAATTTTCCCTCAATTAAGTTTTTTTCTATATTTTTAAAAGACTTTAAACTACGCAAACCTAGCTTTAATTCTTTGTGGATTTTTCTAAATTGCTTATCATATTTTTCGAATTCCTTATCTGATAAAGGCTTACGCTGGGCTACAAAATCTGATTCTTTTCTTTCTTTAGGAGTATGTTTAAAATCAAAGATGCTTTCATCTCCCTCTTCATTATCTAAAATATCAATGTCATCATTCAGAATATCATCTATGGATTCTGGTTTTTTAGGTGTAAATAGTAAATCGTGCCTGTCTATTTCTTTTAAAGCAAATTTCTTCTTGTCATTGTTTCTAAAGCCTTTCAATCTTAAATATAAGCGCATTTCAGTGATACCATTACCTTGCTCAGGTTCACGATTATTTTCATCGATAAATGCATTAATTTCTTCAAAGGATTCAACTAAACGCGTATCTGATGTTTTGGATTGATTTGATGATTTGTTATCTTTTAAAATCCCTAAATCATCATCTTCAAAAATATCTTCTATGCTTAATTTCTTTTTAGGCATTCTTGCTTCGTTTACGTTTTAACTCTTTGATAAATATAACGGCTTCAGCCATTCTTTTTTCTTTGGGATCTAAGGATTTTATATCTGGATTTTTACCTGTTTTTTGCACCCAAGCCTTTATTTTAGGCCATTGAATAATAGCTTCTTCCTCTGTCATTTGTATTCTTGAAGCATCTATGGTTTCTTGGATGGTTCTAAGCACTTTTGTGGTTACCGATTTAGATAATATTTCAAAGGCTTTTTGAAATGGGTTAATACTGTCTATCAAATCGATGTGTATATCATCAATATTGACAAAGGTATCTGCCATTTTTATAAACTTTCTGTTCCCTTGTTCTTCAATAGTACCGTTTTTGATAACCGAATCTACTACTATATGTTGCCTTACTTCTTCTACTTCTTCATCTGATAATTCTGGATAGGTTTCTTTGATGATTTTTGGAATTAAAACTTGATTGATAACTTCTGGCTCTAAGCTTTCGCTTGGCATAGCTTTTAGCATGTCATTATCTTGAAGAATTCTAGCTTTTAAATCGTTTAAATCAGATTCTATGATTTGAGATACTTTAGCTGTTGAAGGTTCTTTGAAACCCCTTATATGAATTGTATTTTCATCTTCGTTGACTTGGTTTGTTTTATCATTTCCTTCTTCATATTCATTTTCATCATCATCATATTTGGCTTTAAATTTAAAATTTGGTGCTAAAACTTGTTCCATTAAAAGCGAAGCTGTAATGGCCTTCAGCATGTTATTGACCGATATTTTTACTTCATCATCTTCTGCATCTGGCTGTGCGATTAGATTAGTAAATTGGGCATGAGTTTTATTGTCACTATCTCGGGTTGCTCTTCCTATAATCTGAATAATTTCAGTTAGTGAACCCCTGTAACCAACCGTTAAAGCCTGTTCGCAATAAGGCCAATCAAAACCTTCTTTTGCCATTCCTAAAGCAATGATGATATCAATATCATCTGCCGAATTAATATTTCTCAGATAGTTTTGAATCTTATCTCTTGCTTTTTGATCGTCATTGACTAAATCAGCTATTTTAATAAGCTTTCCTGTTTTATCTGACTTTACATAAAGCACACCAGTTTCTGGGTCTTGGTATTCTAAATCTCCGATGGTTTCAATAATCTTACCAACTTCTTCATATTTTTCTTTGGTGGATTCCCCTGAATTTACGCTTGGAATGTGAACAATGGTTTTCTTGTTTTCGTCCAACACTTCATGTATAGCAGAAGTATATTTACGTTGGTAAAAATGATAGCCAATACCTAATGACTTTAAGTATTCATAACCATTCAATTGCTCATAATAATCATACTTTACTTTTATGAATTGAGCTTCTATTTCGGGTAATAAAATAGGAATGCTATCACCTCTAAAATATGAACCAGTCATCGCCACAACATGTGCTGTCGATTTAGTCATTATTGAATTGAGCACACTTCCTAAACGGTTTGTGCCTTCGGCAGAAACGTGATGAAATTCATCTATGGCAATTACTGTATTATTAAATACCTTTTCATCTAAAGCATCAAAAACATTGCGAAGTGTGGCATGAGTACAAATTAAAATCTCCTCATTGCTATTCATAAACTTCATGAAAGCATCAATTTTAGATTTTTCACTACCAGGCGTACATAAATTGTATTTTGGATTGGGATTCCAATCTTCATAAAAACCAAACTTTTTTAACTTAGTGGGAGCAAATGAACTACCAATAGAACGCTCTGGAACTGCTACAATTACTTTTTTAAGACTTTGTTCACGTAATTTGTCTAAACCTATAAACATTAATGCTCTTGACTTGCCTGATGCTGGTGGTGCTTTGATTAACAGGTATTGAGCTGAGCGAGCTTCATAAGCTCGTTCCTGCATCTCTCGCATACCCATTTTATTGGTTTTCTTGCTTTTTCCTGTTTGTTTGTATTTTACGTTGACTAAGTCTGGCATAGCTTTTTATTTCAATTTATCTTGATAAGGATAGAATAACAATTTTAGTCTCCTTTTAATTACTACTTTATAATAATATTATATTAATTATGAGCTTAACGCATTAAACAATTGCAATTTAAGTTCTTCATTATATTCATATTCATAAATTGTTGAAGAAATTAGTTCCTTAAGTAATTCTTTATCTATTCTATTTTCAGCAACATATACTGTTATATTCTCCATTCTTTTAATAAACAAATCAATTTTACTATCCAATCCATTTATCTCTAGAAGATAAGCTGAAAGTGCAATTGCTGTCCTTTTATTGCCGTCATTAAAACAGTGGTTTTTATTTATTGAATAAAATAGATGCGTTACTTTATCTTCAATTTCAGGATAATAAGAGTCATTTTTTACGTGGCTAAGGGTACTATCTAATAGACCTAAATTTATAATACCGCTAAGACCTCCAGATTTTTCTATTATAGCATCATGAACTTCTATCCCATGATTTGCGTCGAAGTATTTGAACAACATATAGTTTATCTTTCTTTAAGTCTTTTGAACGTTTCTATATTTTGATCAATTCTTTCTTGTAGTGATTTACTTTGATCACCTAGAAATTTTTGATAATCGCTTGCGCTAATACTATCTATATAGGCTTCTAATTTCTTATGAACAACTTCTCTAAAACCATAATCACGAGTTGACATCTTAACTCTAGCATCTTCAAGTTGAGGTTGCCAGAACCTTTGTTTAGAAAAGTCTTCGATAATTCCATCTAATTCGAATGGTTTGAGTTTACGTCCTATTTTTTCTGCATGTTTCTTTATTTCATCTGCAATACCTATTTCAAATGATGCTATTAATTTTAGTATTTCAGCATACATTGTTTCTCTTGGATTTTCAGCTTCTTCAAGCTTCAAAACTTCCTTGTATTCTTTTGCATTTTCCCTAAAAATTGCTTGATATATAGTGTCGGTATAAAGGCTGTATTTAAAATCCCCCATATCTAAATAATCACGTAATGCATCTGTAAATTCTTTTCTATATTTAGGCTCCCTTAGTTTTGCAATTAAATACTCATCGTCTCTTTGATTTATAAATTTTGCCGAACCCCCTAGTTTAGAGTTTAAATTTTCGATTACTATGTCTAAAATGGCACTTCTAAGAACTCTCGCCCGGTCACTTTCTGTTAATAACATTCCAATATTTAAAAGTGTTCTGAAATTAAATATTGCTAGGGCTTTTAATCTGCTAAGTTTCTGTTTATCAGTTAGATCACTCGACAGAGGGACATCAATGTCCCCCTGTGAATTATCTTCTATATCCTTATAGATTAAGTGAGAAAAAAGTGTTTTAAATTCTTTCAATTTTTTACCCTTCAATACACAGTAGCCATTATGTTCTAATTCTTTTTCAGAGTTGTTTACATACCGTTTTATTGTTTTAGTACTAACTCCAAAAAAGTCTGCAATTTGTGCTGTTGTAAAGCAAAATTGACCGTTATAATCCATACCAGATATCCCAAAATAGTCCTGAATTTTTTGTATAATTTCTGGGTTATTTAAAATATTTTGACGGTCTATTGCTGATTTTGTTAAGTCTTTTGCCATGGTTATCTAGGTATTACTTTTTTTCTTCTTCCTACTTTTCTTCTGCTTCTGAAACAAAGTATCTGTAACTATCATCTTTTCATATTCTTTAAAAAGATACTCTAATCTCTGTGTGTCGTTATCGAAGGGTTGGAGGCGGTAGCAACGCTCTACGGCCTCATCTAGGTCTTTATGGGCTTGGCGTAAGCCAGCTGGCATTTTATTGGGATCGTACAATTCTGCCATGGTTTTCTCGGGATGCTTTTCTCGTTCTTCTAAAACGGCAAATACATTTTCTTCTATATTGGCTTTTTTTACTTTACTTATATCTGGGAAGGGAAATGTGTTGTAACAAAGGGTGTTTGAATACTGCATATCCATTTTTAATCTTCCCGCAATTGCTCGCACCCAAATCATATGCATTTTTGAAGATAAGATGCCAAATAACCAAGCATTGGGATTATAAACTATTCTTGCAGCATTTGAGATAACATAATCTTTATTCATATAGCCTAGGGGTAAATACTCCCTTCTTTCAGAACCAGTTTGAGGTATGAATATAGAATCTAACGATTGGTATTTATCTTCATCAAAACGGTGCGGTGTATCTGCTTTTTTTTGTGTCGCTACTTTTTTGCTATTTAGTCTAAATTGTTTTACTCTTTCAAATCGATTTTGCAATTCCGGAATAGAATTCGCTTCTTCAAAATCAGCATCGTCTACAAGAATACAATATCTATCAATGCCTTTCATGAATTCTCTTGCACCAATGTATTTTTTAATAAACTTAGATGCTTCTGGCGCTGTATCTAGAACCTTGTTTTTTTCTTCACTTGTGAGAAGTAAATTACCATTGTCGCTAATCTTGCTTCCTATTACCATTTCAGGTAAATTAGATATTGATGAATTTATACCTTTTAAAAAAATATTTCTACTATCAACCAAATAAGGATTAATGTTTTTAGCGACTTGTTTTGTAGTTTCTGAGTAAATTATCTTTTCACTTGTTGAATTTTCATCTTGTAGACCAATTATGACTACTGAAACGCCAGCGTTTCCCTTGGCATTATTTTCCCATTTAAAAGATGTATGAGCAAAAGCTATTTCAATATTTTTATTGAATATGTTTGGCCATAAGATAGCTACTTGTTCACCTTGCGTAATTGAATTGGTCGTAACAAATGCAACCTTATTATTTGTTTTAGCTATAAAAGTAGTTCCTTTCAAAAACCAGCAGGTTATATAGTCTAATTTTTTATAGTTTTTGAAATTAGAAAAAACCAATTTCATGTCATCTTTTTGGTCTTTGTTTTGTCTAGCATACCCCAAATAAGGTGGATTCCCTAACAAATAAATTTCATCGTCTTGTGCTTTAGGGCAAACTTGCTCCCAATCTACTCTTGTGGCATTGGCGTGGGTAATGTTGCCTGAGGCTTTTAAAGGTAAAATAGGTTTGGATTGACCTTGCTCTA
>Ga0307936_1000775_pt1 | contig 17030 bp, 12 predicted proteins | sample OrgLakmetagenom1_FD_201839 | JGI IMG/M metagenome (GOLD analysis project Ga0307936, IMG submission 201839) | Saline water microbial communities from Organic Lake, Antarctica - #1 | ecosystem: Environmental > Aquatic > Non-marine Saline and Alkaline > Saline | place: Antarctica: Organic Lake... | reverse complement strand
AGGAGGGACTTGAAGTGATAGAATCGACAAATAAAGAGTTCAACACCGACGAGCATGAGGCGATAACGAAAATGCCGGCCCCCTCAGAAGAGATGAAGGGCAAGGTGATAGACACTACCGAAAAAGGATATAAACTCAACGACAAAGTAATTCGTTATGCCAAAGTAGTGGTGGGTAACTAAGCAGAAAATAATGTGCTATGGCAAAAAAAGACTATTACGAAATATTAGGCGTATCGAGGGATGCGAGCCAGGATGAGATAAAAAAAGCGTATCGCAAATTAGCGCTAAAGTATCACCCCGACCGCAACCCGGACGACAAAGAAGCCGAAAACAAATTTAAGGAAGCTGCTGAAGCTTATGAAGTGCTAAGCAACCAGGAGAAACGTCAGAAGTATGACCGCTTTGGCCATGAAGGCATGAAGAATGGTGGCGGCTTCGGTGGCGGCGGCTTCGGTGGCGGCATGAGCATGGACGATATTTTCGAGCATTTCGGAGATATCTTTGGCGGCGGCTTCGGAAGCGCTTTCGGCGGTGGCTTCGGCGGCGCACAAGGCTCCACACGCAGACGCCGCAGAGTGAACCGCGGCTCGGATCTGCGCATCAAAGTAAAGCTCACCCTTGAAGAGATTACCAAAGGGGTGGAAAAGCGTATCAAGGTCAACAAATACGTAGCGTGTAAATCATGCAGCGGCACAGGAGCCAAAGACGGCACTTCTTACAGTACCTGCGGAACATGTAACGGCATGGGACAGGTGACCCGCGTTTCCAACACTTTCCTGGGTCAAATGCAAACCACTTCTACATGTCCCACCTGTGGCGGCGAAGGTCAGACGATACAACACAAGTGTAATGTATGTAACGGCAACGGTATTGTAAAAGACCAGGAAGTAATACCCATAGATATTCCTGCCGGCGTGGCCGAAGGCATGCAACTGTCGGTAAGCGGAAAAGGCAATGCGGCCGCACGTGGTGGCGTGCCGGGAGACCTGATTGTGCTGATTGAGGAAGAGGCACACCCTAAGCTGCAGCGTGACGGAAATAACCTGCTCTACGACCTGTATATCAGCTTTCCCGATGCTGCTCTGGGTACCAGGGCGGAAATCCCCACCGTGGAAAGCTTCGCACGCATCAAAATTGAACCCGGAACACAAGGAGGCAAAGTGCTGCGCCTCAAAGGAAAAGGCCTTCCGGAGGTGAATGGCTACGGACGTGGCGACCTGCTGGTCAATGTAAACGTCTGGACACCCAAGTCACTGTCTGATGAAGAGAAAAAGATCCTGGAAAAGCTTAACAAATCAAGTAATTTTGAACCCAAACCCACATCACGCGATAAAAGTTTCTTTGACAGGATGAAAGAGCATTTCAGAAATTAAAAACATTTAATTTTTTTATGGAAGGATGTAATAAATTTGTAGGCAATGTTACCTATGTTTACAAAATAGTGTTACATCCTTTTTTTTATAAATAACTAAAGTTTCGCACTTAAAAATCGGAATAGTGAAATAATGAATTTCAATAAGTTAAAATCAAATAATAGTATAACCCAAATTGAGCGATTCTCGCTCAATTTGGGACTAAGATAGTCGTATAGCAAAATTGGAAAATATTAGAATTTGATATAGAACTATTTATAAAACTATCTTTTAACAAAAGATTAATATTCAATATTTTAAAAGAAATGCGAAACTTCAGTAAATAAATATTAATGATATGGATTTCCTCGTTGCTAACGATATCAGCAAGCAGTTTATCAACCACAGGGCGCTTAACAGCGTTAGCATCAGCGTTCCTGAGCAAAGCATCTTTGGGCTGTTAGGGCCTAACGGGGCTGGCAAAACCACGCTGATACGTATTATTAACCAGATTACGGCTCCCGACAGTGGCACCGTGTTCATGAACGGCCAGCGGCTGCGGCCCGGACATGTGGCCCAGATAGGCTACCTCCCCGAAGAGCGCGGCCTCTACCGCAAAATGAAGGTGGGCGAGCAGGCCATGTACCTGGCACAGCTGAAGGATGTGCCGCGCAAAGAAGCGCACCGCCGCCTGAAAGCGTGGTTTAAAAAATTCGATATCGACACCTGGTGGGATAAAAAAGTGGAAGAGCTCTCCAAAGGGATGCAGCAAAAGATACAGTTTATTACTACCATTCTCCACAATCCTAAGCTCCTTATTTTCGACGAACCCTTCAGCGGCTTCGACCCCATCAATGCCAATATCCTGAAGGAGGAGATCTTAAAGCTCAGAGAGGAGGGCGCCACGGTGATCTTTTCCACCCATAATATGGAATCGGTAGAGGTGCTGTGCGACCACATTGCCCTTATTCACAACGCCAACAAAATCCTGGACGGCGAAATGAAAACCATCAAAAAGGCCTACAGCAACAACACCTTCACTACCCGCCTTACCCATCTGAAAGGATCGCTCAGGGCTGAGCTGCATGCTGACTTTAACATCCTCGAAACGCACCAGGCGGATGACCACCTGCAGGCTAAAATTCATGTGGAGGCCCCCGCCACGCCCAACGACCTGGTAAGAAACCTGATGCAAATAGGAGAAATCAACAGCTTTAATGAGGTGATCCCTTCCATGAATGACATATTTATAAGGAACGTGCAGGAGAACAACTTAATACAACAGTCATGAATAAAATATTATTAATTATACAGCGCGAATACCTCATAAGAGTAAAGAAAAAGTCATTTATTGTGATGACCTTTCTGGGTCCCGTGTTGATGGCTTCCCTCTTCATCATCCCGGTATACCTGGCACAGATAAAAGACAGCGATGTAAAAAAAATCGCCGTGATTGATGAAACAGATATCTATCAGAGCACCTTTCAGGATAGTGAGAGCTATCACTATGAACATCTGCGGATGTCGTTAGACAGCGCCAAATCGAGGCTTCCTGAAATGGACTACTATGCGCTGCTCTATATCCCTGCCACCAAGGTAGTGCTCCCCGAAAATGCCGTTATCTACTCTACGAAACAGGCCACGCTGGATGTCAGGAACCACCTGCGCAACCTGATGAAGCAGCGGATTGAGAGCCTGAAACTAGAAGCCAGCGGTATTGACAAAGAAACCCTCAATGCTACCAGGGCCAACATCAACCTCACCTCCATAAAGCTCGACGAAAGCGGCGGAGAAGAAAAGAGCTACGCCGAAGTAGCTATGGGCGTAGGCTTCATCAGCGCCCTTATCATCTATTTCTTTATCTTTATGTTTGGATCGCAGGTGATGCGCGGAGTGATTGAAGAAAAAACCAGCCGTATTGTAGAAGTTATTGTCTCATCGGTAAGGCCCTTCCAGCTTATGATGGGGAAAATCCTCGGTATTGCCCTGGTAGGGCTCACGCAAATCCTGCTGTGGGTGGTGCTCACCTTTGGCATTTATACCGCTTTCGCGGGATTTTACTCCGACACCCTGGATATGAAAGCACAGCAGGAGCGCATAATGACACAGCAAAACAGTATGACCTCGGTGCTGGGAGCCCAGCAGCAGGAGGCGGAAAACACGGAAGCGATTAACCCGCAGGTTAATAAAGTCTTCGACATCATCAACAGTATTAACTTCGGCGTTATTATCGGCAGCTTCCTCTTCTTCTTCCTTGGCGGATATTTGATGTACTCTGCCCTGTTTGCCGCCATTGGCTCGGCAGTTGACAACGAAACGGACACCCAGCAGTTTATGCTTCCCATTACCGCCCCGCTAATCCTGGCTATTATTGTGGCGCAGTTTGTAATACAAAACCCGGAAGGACCGCTGGCATTCTGGTTTAGCATTATCCCGCTCACTTCCCCGGTTATCATGATGATACGTATCCCTTTCGGGGTGCCCACTTTTGACATGATCCTGTCGATGACGCTGCTTATAGCTGCTTTTATTGCCACCACCTGGTTAGCCGGAAAAATATACCGCACAGGTATCCTCATGTATGGCAAAAAAGTGGATTACAGAGAAATATGGAAATGGATAAAACACCGTAACTACTAAATATTATGACAAAGGTACTGGTTATTGATGACGAAAGAAGCATCCGCAATTCGCTGAGGGAGATTCTTGAATATGAAAAGTATAATGTTGATGAAGCTGCCGACGGCGGCGAGGCCCTTGAAAAAATAGCGGATACGCTTTACGATGTCATCCTCTGCGATATCAAGATGCCCAATATCGATGGCTCGGAGGTGCTGGAGAAGGGGATGGATCTGACCGACGCCCCGTTTATCATGATCTCCGGTCACGGTAACATCGAAACGGCGGTAGAATCACTGAAAAAAGGGGCTTACGACTACCTTGAAAAGCCGCTGGATTTAAACAGGCTGCTGGTTACCATGCGTAATGCTTTAGAGCGCTCTTCGCTGGTTACGGAAACAAAAAAGCTCAAGAAGCACGTCAGCCAAAAATACCGGATGGTGGGCAAGTCAGCAGCGCTCGAAGAGGTGCGCAATATGATAGCACGCGTAGCCCCCACCACTGCGCGTGTGTTGATTACAGGCGAAAACGGCACAGGCAAAGAGCTGGTAGCGCGCCAAATCCATGAAAAAAGCCCGCGGGCTAAAGCTCCGTTTATTGAGGTAAACTGTGCCGCTATCCCTTCAGAGCTCATAGAAAGCGAACTGTTTGGTCATGAAAAAGGGTCGTTTACCAGCGCCATCAAGCAGCGTAAGGGCGATTTTGAGCAAGCCGACGGCGGCACATTGTTCCTGGATGAAATCGGCGATATGAGCCTCTCGGCACAATCGAAGGTGCTGCGGGCACTGGAGGAGAGCAAGGTGGTTCGCATAGGGGGCGACAAAGAGATAGTGGTAGATGTGCGCGTTATTGCCGCCACCAACAAAGACCTGAAAAAGCAGATTGAGAAAGGCCTTTTCCGCGAAGACCTGTACCACCGCCTCTCGGTAATCCTCATCAAAGTGCCTGCCCTGAATGAACGTACTGAAGACATCCCACTTCTGGCACAACACTTTATAGAAGATATCAGCACCGGGATGGGCAAAAAAATGCCACATTTTACGGATGAAGCCCTGGAAAAGTTAAAAAGCCTGCCATGGACAGGTAATATCCGGGAGCTTAGAAACGTAGTGGAGCGGCTCACTATCCTGTGCGATGAGGAGATCACCGCCGCCGATGTGAAAAGACTGGCATAGGTGCGCCAGAGCCATCCTTTTACGCTTACGCTGAAAAGCAGACGCAGACCTTATTTTTTATACCTTCTGCCTTTAGGAGCGCCTTTACGTCCTCTACCATAGCTGTTTCCGCCACGGTTCGGGTTATAGGACGGCCCCTCTCCCAGCCCGGGAGGCAGTGGGCTCTTAAATATCTCCCGATCCAGCAGCTTCTCTATCTGCCCAAAATAGTGCTGATCTTTTTCGCTGATAAAGGTAATGGCCACACCATCGCGCTCTGCCCGGGCGGTACGTCCTATGCGGTGGATATAATCCTCGCCGTCAGAGGGCACATCGTAGTTGATAATCAACTCGATATTCTCTACATCAATACCCCTGGAAATCACGTCTGTGGCCACGAGGACGGTAAGCTGCCTGTTTCTGAACTTCATCAGGGTTTTCTGGCGCTGCTCCTGCGTAAGGTCGGAGTGGATCTCCTCTACCGAATGGGGAATATCTTTCAGCTCCCTGGTCAGCTGATGGGCTTTGCTCTTGGTAGAGCAAAAAACAATCACGCTCTTCAAATCCTTATTCTTCAGGACCTGTTTTGCCAGGGGCGTTTTCTGCCGGTCATACACTAAATAGGCCACCTGCAGGATCTTTTCGGCAGGCTTGGAAATGGCGATATTCACCTCCACAGGGTCGTTAAGGACATTGCGTGTCAGCTTACGCATCTTTTCAGGCATCGTGGCGGCAAACAATAAGTTTTGCCGTTTTACGGGCAGGAAAGACACAATGCGCATGATATCATCATAAAAACCCATATCCAGCATACGATCGGCTTCATCAAGAATCAGGTACTCCAGTCCCGAAAAATCCACATATTGCTGGTTCAGGTGGGCAATCATCCTGCCGGGAGTACAAATAATCATCTCGGCACCCCGCTTCAGGGCATTTTTTTCCTTCACAAATGCCTCCGCATCGCCACCGCCATAAACGGCTGCCGAGCTGATAGAGGTAAAGTAAGACAACCCTTCCATGTGCTGATCGATTTGCATCGCCAGCTCGCGCGTGGGCACAATTACCAATGCTTTATTTTTGGTGCTCTTCTGTGCTTTCAAAAGCCTGTTAACAATCGGAAGCAGAAATGCCGCCGTTTTACCTGTGCCTGTTTGTGCCAGGCCTAATACATCTTTTCCTTCCATGATGGGAGGAATAGAGCGCTCCTGCACCGGGGTGGCTTCTTCAAAGCCCATAGACTCTATCCCTTCTAATAAGGCAGGCTCAAAATTTAATTCGTCAAATCTCAATATTTTTCTCTTTTTCGTTAATTATCTGCAAATTTAAGCATATTAATAACGTGAGCCTGTCTTAACACATGCTTTGTCATTCTAATTATTGGGTATGATGCCCAAATCATCATCTGAGACAAAATAAATGAAGTAAATCATAAAAACGGAGGCTTATTAATGTGTGGGTTATAAGAAGTACTGTGATGAAAAAATAAGCACAGAAGAAGAAGAAAAATATTGATAAAAGGTGTACTTAATACCCAAATTGAGCGATTCTCACTCACGATAAAGAAATTGTAAGCATTTCACCTTCCCGCAATTCTGCGGGACAGGCTACTCATTCGGTGAAATACAACAATTTCTAAATCGGGGTTAAACCTAAGTAAAGCGCTTTTTCACTTTCCCGGAAAATAAGTCGGGACAGGCTGTTCAAACCGCTCAACTTAGGTTCTGTTTGCTACAATTTGATCTTATAAAATGCGGTGCTTGTGGTTACGAATAGCTCATCTTTATTCTTTCCTCCCCAAGTCATTGAGTGTACACGTTCATCCAATTTGATTCGTTTAATTTCATTTCCGTCCTTATCGAAAATAAGTATCAGCCCTTCGGCTAAATACAAGTTACCTTGATTGTCAGACACATTACTGTACTCACCTCGTTTTACAAATTCACTCATATTTGAAAGCATACCCTTGTCATCTACATGAAAACGGTAAGTGATTTTGGGATTTTCATGGGTCACATAAACAGGTTCGCTTTGGTTGGGTGTAATGGTCATCAATTGAACCGAGCGCCCGAGATCGAACGTATTGGGAATAATGGTAACACCATCGGGTGCAATAAAGCTTGTTTCGGCCATACTTGTGACTACCTCCTCAAAATCTTCTCTCCACCGGTGGGTAGGGTGAATTACACGTTCCACATTTTTCACCTCATCCGTTTTCACAAGCTTTAGTATCTGCATGTCATCCATTTTATTTGGATCTATGGCATAGGCTAAAACTGCCCATCCTCCATTTCCCCAGCCGCTATAGTGTGGGACGTTGTCCGGCAGTGTTTCGATTGTTTTTGGTGGATTATTGTCTTCAAAGCCCGGTTGTGGATCGTAACGGCAGATTACAATCAAATTATCTTGCGTGTCAACGGCCAGCGAAAAAGGCTTGTAAGGGTAATCAGCATAGACGGATATTGTGTTGGTTTCAGCAGACCAACGGTATACACGCTTTCGCTGGTTTTCGCAGAAGTAAACGTTTCCCTCACTATCAGAAACGGCACCGGTAGCAAACTCATAGCCAAAGCCCAATTTTTCGGCTATACGATTCGGGTTCTCATTGCTGTTAGATTTTTCCTTTCCGGTTATAGTCACGCTGGCAAAATCTCCCGGATATACAATCAGGTTTTTGTCCATATCGAAAATGGTGCGTTCAGGCAATTGCAAAACCTGCGTCCAGCTGCGCATATTACAAAATTCAATACGGTGGCTGTTGGATACTTTCACACCCCACGGTCGAGGCGTGTTCACACGAATCGTTCGGTACATCCAGAAATTAGCGAACATCAGGTCTTTGCAGTTCGCTAAATTAAGTGTCTGTGCTTTTTTACCCTCCCTGCCTTCTTCCTCAAACTGAAAGGCATAGAAATTCCAGTTGGCGACATTGTTAAAGCGGGCCTCCTGACGCACATGGTGCTCCATTGACATGGCATAAATTTTTCCCGGAGTCGAGGTGTTACTGATATATAAGCCTGCACTGGCATAAGTGTTAGCAGTCCATATATCTTTGAGTATTCCCCCACCATTGTTGGTAACCCAAAGGCTCCAGTACTGATTATCCCAGGCCAGATCCATTCCCCGGGAATAAACCGGCTCTGACGGACTGCTTATATTTTGTTCTCGTCTTCTGGTGTGGGAAGGCTGACTTGGCTTTGCCATGTTGCCATGTCCTCCGACGAATTTCACATCATTGATCATGGAATTCTCATTGGCCATCCACTTTAGTCCAACGGCACGGTTATTATAACCTCCTGTGTTGATACCAATTCCATTGATGATATCGGCGCCTCCTTCTGATGACTCCAGTACAGGAACGGGTGATCCAAACCCGCTAAAATTAACCTCACTTTCATCAAGCAACAATTGAGTGGCAAAAGGGTGCAGACCGATTAATGCATTTCCTTTATTCAATTTAAGTGTTTCAGTGATCCGGTACCAACCTGCTGGCAGATAAACATTTTTGTGTTTGGCAATCGCTTCTTTGATGGCCTGCGTGTCATCAGTTTTGCCATCACCCAAAGCTCCAAAATCTTTGGCATTAACCCATGTGTCCATGTGAGGCAGATCCGGTATGACCTTATCCAATTTTTTGGGCACAAGGTCAACGGCTTCCATATCGATGACCGTTTTATAATCGGAATCATCAGACATATCATCCATGACCAAACCATATACAAAATTGTTGATCCGGTATTGATTTCCTTTTCCATCAATACTTGTTCCACTGGGTGAGAAGTACACAGGAACATCTACATTATTACACCTAATATTCAGTAGATTTATCTGGCTGGTGGCTTCCTTTCCAACCCCAACTACGATACCTTTCTTTACATTTTCAAAAAGGCAGTCTTCCATAAATAATCTGTCCGAAACACCTCGTTGAAGCTCAACAGCTACAGGTGCATCCTTCACATGCATCGAAACAATGGTCATCCCGGTATTTCGGCTTAGAACAGCAGCCCTTCGCTGACCTTCAAAATACAGATCAATCATCATCATGGGCCAACCCGGAGATGTCCTGGCCGTGGAAATCCCGTATTCACCTCCAAAGAATTTCAGGTTTTCGATTTCATTTCCCAGGTCATAAATCCCGGCATAGCCATCACCTATATAAAAGTTGCAATGGCTTACAAAACTGTGCTGTGCAAAATGGGTGCGAAGCGCAATAGCTCTAGGGTTCCCTTTTTCAATCCGGAAATTGATATTTGAGATGGCACTATAAAATGTCCCTGCACCCGCATCCCTTGGCTGCTGGCCTTCATCAACCAGATTGTCGGTGAACCAGAACATGTAGTTATTTTCATCGTGATAAGCAGCTGTGTTTTTACCCAGTATAAATTCCGGACGATTTTCTCCATATCCAATAATGCGTATTGCTTTGGGAACATAAATGGTTTTACTGATAAGATATTTCCCTTCAGGGATGAATAATATTCCAAAATTCTTTTCCTTTTTAAGCTTATTTATAGCAAACTGAAGCGCTTCAGATACATCATGCTTGCCATCAGGAGCTATGTTAAAGTTTTCAGAAGTGAAATAAAGAGCTTCCGGGTCATCGGGCATCTGTGTGTAAACGGATTGAGCTTTTATGGTTAGCGGGGAATAAAGAATGACTGCAAAGCATAATATGATCAGTTTCATATCAAATAGTTTTGGTAATTATTGTGTTAAATTTCTAAAAAGGATATTATGTTTTTCATCTTTTCTGAATTTATAATTTCATATTGGCCACAATGGTTACGTGTATGGTGTCGTTTGGCGATTCGAAGCACAAACCTGTCAAACCGCTACGCAATTTGAGCGGGCAATAAACCTTGATATTATACACTTTGCCTGCCATTACTTATACAAAATGTTTTAGCGTTTCGTACTTTTTCTTCCAGTCGTCTGTGTGTCTGGCAGGCAAGCTCTTTGGCTGGTTTTGGTTGTGCGTAAGCCTGTGCGACCAGACACTGTGCTTGAATGCGAAGGGCGGGCAATCTGAATAAATCATGTTTGAGTCCATATTGAACCATTTATGAGCCAATTGAGCCAATTATGAGCCAATCAATTTATATGATGTTCCTGCTCCAACTTCGCCAGACCTTTCTATTATTTTAAATTTTTCAATTAATCCTGTCAAGTCTCGTGTTGCTGTAGCCTTGGAGACTTCACAGATTTCTTGATATATTTTATTTGTAATACTTTTATTTTCTTTGAGATATTTAATTGCTTTAATTTGCCTTGGGCTTAATCCCTTTTCAATCAGCAGTTTTTCGTTTAACTGATTTTTTAAGATTGTTACATTAATTCCACCAGAAGAATACTCAATAATTGGTTCGGGTAGTCCAGCCTTTTTACATTCATTTATAATTTTGATTGTTCCGCGCCCCCATGCTTCGATTAATCCACCTTTAAAGAATGTACTTGCAAGAATTGGATTGTGCGGACGTGATGAGTGTTTCTTTTTTAAATCCTCAAATGTCAAGTCCTCAGGCAATGAACCTTCATTCCAAACAATCAATTTATCGTCGTAAACACTAATTTGAATTGGCGCACCCATATAATCACGGTGGACAATTGCATTTAAAATAATTTCACGGATTGCCTCATATGGATACTCCCAGCTTTCAACACGTTGTAATCCTTTGTACGAAATTGGGGAAACAAAGAACTTACGGTCAAGAACTTCCAAGGTTTTATCTGCAAGTTGAAACGCGTTTCCTTCAATTACTTCCTGAAAATGTAAATCATCATCTGTTTGTCCAAATCGTCCTATTTTTACGAACGCATTGATGAAAAATCTGCATGGATTCTTCCCAAATAAAAGAATTGCTGAACGTTTTAGATTCCCATCTTCCAATAGTAACAGGTTGTCGAGGATTTGCTCAATATTTTCTTCATCTGTAATAAACGGTAATCTTTTGCTTGTAGTTGCACCTTTTTTAAAAGCCTCTATTGCGGAAGTATCAATATCATCAAACTTAGCTCGTGGTTCAATAACATCATCCCATGTTTTGCCAGCTTTCTTTAAAAGGAGTTTGTTTAGTGCATTCCCCTTAAGTACTTGCTTTGTGCTTCCACTTCGGTAATGATATTTGCCTTGATATGAGATTAGCACATCGTAAGGTTTTACAACAATTTCGATGTAATCTTTTCCATTTTCATCTTTTAAATCGACATCGCAGATAATTCCAAGCTGTGTTTGAATTTTGTTGGGAATATCTTCCATTAATCGCTTTGCCTTTGCCACACCAACAATTTCTCCATTGTCATTTTTACCAATGATAATTTTTCCACCTTTGGCATTAGCGAAACCACAAATCCATTTAAGGTACTCGTCTCTCCAGCTTTCTTTCCATTCTATATTTTGACTTTCTGGCATCTATTTTAGCAGTTTGTTATAGTATCGCTTTCGTTGTTTAAACATTTTTTCAAAGTAATCAATTTTTGAGTCACGATAATCAAAAATTACCGGTGGATTTTCCGAACGTTGAATTCGCCCAATGTATTGAATTAACTTTCCCTCAAATGCAAAGGGATAAACTATAAACAGGCATTCCAAGTTACTAATATCAATACCTTCTCCAAAGAACTGACCTGTAGAAATTACTATTTTGAAGTGTCCTTGTTTAATTTGTTCAATTTTACTTTTTCTGGTACTTTCCGCATCATCTCCATGAATTGTAATTGTTTCATATTTGTCCTTTAAGTAAAGATTCAGAATGTTAACATGTGCTTTTCGTTCAGATAAAATCAGAATTGTTTTGAATCTTTTTGCATTGTTTTCAATGTCTCTAATAATTAGTGAATTTCGTTGTGTGTCATGAACTAAAATTCGAGAAATAGTTTCGTATTTGTCAATTTTATAATCGAAAGGTGCAAATAGCTCAGTTTCCTTGATGTTAATTTCTGTTTGAATATTTCTTTCTTTCAAAAATTGCTGTTGGTTAACTTGATGAAGAATATTTCCGATGTAAACAAAAATCAGTTTTTGGTCGTTATTTTTTCTTTTTGGTGTTGCTGTTAATCCATATAAGTAGAATGCATTAAAATTGATGATTGCCTCCCGAAACGATTTGGCTGGAATATGGTGGCACTCGTCAATAATAATCGTACCAAACGCATTTGCAATTTCGCTATAATCATCAATTCTCGACAAAGACTGAATCATGGCAATCGTAATTTGTTTGCCAATCTTTTTCTTTTGATTTCCAAATTGTCCAATGTCCTTTTTAGGGATTTTTAAAAAATCTTGAATCCGTTCAATCCACTGGTCAAACAACTGTTTTCTATGAACGATGATAAGAGCAGGTTGCCGCTTTTCTGCAATTATTTCAAGTCCAATTACGGTTTTACCTGAACCTGGTGGCGAAACAATTACGCCAAAATCCTTTTCCCGTACTTTTTCTAGGGCAATTTCCTGATGGTCTTGCAATGTTATCTCCGATTCAAAATCGATAGAATCTTTTTTCTCACGTTTATCAATTATTTTGAAGGGAATTTTTTCTTTGCTACAAAATTGAACCAAGGATGCAGAAAAGCCTCGTGGAATCATTACCTCATTTTCTGATTCCTCAATCAGTTTAAAGAACTTTTCTGTATTAAAAACACTTTTCCCAAGATTCTTCTTTGCTAAATAATCTGAATTGTAAAAGTTTAATTGTTCCCGAAGAAATACAATTAACTTTTGGCTTAATTGTGTTCTTTTCAGGTAAACCTGATTGCTAATGTCTATTTCGAGTTCATAAGGTTTGTTAAGCTCTGGTGTTGAAATAAAAACTTCATTAGGTCTAACATCGAATAATTTTTCGTAATGATTCTTCAGCTCAGAAATGGAAATCTTCTCAACTGATTTCAAAAAATCCCATTGGTTCTCAATTGGTTCAAAAGTTTCTGGATTGATGAAGCACGAATTGCCTTTTGCCAATGAATTTCCTTGAAAAGGAAGTGCAATTAAATTCCCCATTCCTTTACCCGAATGAAAATCCTGATTTGGAAACAACCTGTCAAAACTTGGCTCTTTTTCGAAATGCGAAATAATGCTTGAATGTCGCAATAATTCAAACATTATTTTTCGGCTTTGCTGTGCTGGAAAAGCATTTTCGAAGAACACCCATAAATGCCCTCCATTACCTGAACGGGAACGCTCAATGTATGATGGGATTTCATTTTTTGCACAAGTATTGTAAAGTTTCAGAATTGTTTCTTTCCAATTCTGTTTATCAAAATCAATTGCAATGAAAAACGAAGTATTGTCTTCGAGTAAAGGGTAGATTCCACAAGTTTCCTTCCCTAAAAAGTGTAATTCTATAGCCGAATTATCAAAGGGTAAATACTCCTTTTTTTTATAATCTTTAAAAGTTCCTCCCTGGGCTTTGTGTTTATTGTAATCCGTCCAATCAACTTTGTATGCTGGCATATATCCACTACGTCCATCCTTTTCCCACCGAACTGCATAAATATCCGCTCGCCCGCGGAAAAGAGATTTATATAAGTCGATATTTTGGATTGAATTAGTCACATTGCAAAAATACAAATCTTGGAGTTGGCTTTTCGTTTTAAATGTAATGTTTAAAAGGCAAAACATTTCCTTGAATATTTTTTCCAGCTGTCAGCACTTCTCCAATTGATTCCGCAAATTTTAACGTAACAGGAGAGCCATCTGCAAATGAGCAAGTATTATAATTCAATTTTGTTAATGCAGAATATCTTTACAAACTGTCTCAATATTAGACTCTCCTCGTGTAATTTCAACATTTAACGGGTTTGGTTAAAAGCCAAAACACCTCTAAAGCGCAGTAAATTACTTTGCAGGGATGTCATTCTGCTGGTCTATGGCAAGGACATAACCATTTGCCCCACATGCAAGCAAGGTGTTTTGCTCACTTACGGGCATTGGACTAAAAACAAAGAACCACCTGCACAAAGAAGTGTTGGCGCCTAAAAGAGCGATAAACTATCAGGCAAGAAAACAAGCCACGCCCCGGCGTGCCGGGCAACCTATGCCCAAAATCTAAAAACAGACATTAAAAGCATTGAAAAACGAAAATAAATGAGCAAAAGCAAGCAAAAAATAAGATCAGAAGTCCATGTAAACCAACTAAAAAAACGCTATAAAAACCCAAAATCACAAAACACATAAGATTGAAAATGCACAGCTCCGCAACCCGCTACCTTTAGGTTGGTTCAACACAGGGATAATCACAACTTGTCCCGGCCATCCGGGAGTAGAGTCCCCCGGATCATACTGTGATTGATCCCTAATTATTACCCACAGTACTTTTGCGATTAGTTAGTTTTTTAGTAATTCGTTCAGATTAAAATCAGCAGGTAATCGCTCGACAAAAATCATTTTATCATCAAACGCAATTTTACTTTCCTGTTTGATTTTGGCATTCAATCCGTTTACATTTCGGAAAGTATGAGTTCCAATATATCTATGTGGTATATCTTTCGTTTTTTTGTATTCAGATATCAAGCTGTCTTTTTCCTTTTCGATAGCTTCAATTACTTTAATTCGACTTTCAGCGACTTTACTCCAACTTTCAATTAATTGTTGGGTTGAAGCATTTGACATTTTTAGTTTGCTCTTTTGTAATTTTAATTCCTGTTCAGCTATTTCCAATTTGATTTGTCCGAATCTCTTATTCAGTAAATCTCCTTTGTAAATTGTGTCAGTCATTTTGAAATCCACAAATTCATAACTGTCAGGATTATTTAGACTACTAATTAATTCCTTTTCGTATTGGTTACTCAGTTCTTCGTTTTGTCGGCTTTCGCAACTTGTTAGTAATAAAGCACAAACCGTTAAAGTTAAAATGTAATTCAATTTTCTCATTGTTCTTGGTTTTTTTGTATTGTGGGTACGGCGGATGGCGGTATGAAACGTTGGGGGTCTCGGAGCTATATCACTATCAAGACACAAAGAACTTTGATGCGAGAACAGAAGCTTATATAACCGATTATTCCCCAATGTTTTATGACCGCTTGTTGTAGCCTGTGGTTCTTTATCATTATAAATTACAATTGAATGACAAAACAAACAACACTTTTCACGTATACATATTAGATATTACTTTTTTGCATTGCTTTCATCAGCCATTTCTTTTTGAAAGGTTGTTAAACTTTCATCTAATGCAGTTTTAAGCTGATTTACTTCCTGCTTTAAAGAATCTTTTTTTTCATCTGCAGCTTGATTTAACTCTTTTATTTTGCCTAGCAATTGCTCTTTTTGTTTGTCAAGTTCAGCTTTCTTGTTTTTAAACTTAACTTTAAGCTCGTCATTCAGTTCACTATATTCATTGCTGACTTTTTGCATCTTTTCATCAATTTCTGCATTTATCTTATCCCATTGTTCTGCAGCATAGTCTTCTGATACATCCATCTCCTCACTTGCTTCTTCCTTCACGTCTTCAACCGTTGTATCATTTTCTTTATTAGACGTCCCACAAGAGGCTAAGAAAAATAAAACGATTACAATTGAAAACAAGGATTTTATTTTATTCCATCCTTCTTTAAAAGAGTCAGAAGCTGATGAAAACGCATTTTTTTCTTCATCCCATTTTTCTTCTGATGCATTTTCCAGTTCTGCATATTTTGCCTCAAGGTCTGCCTTTTTTGACTCTAAATCTTTCAGAGATTCCTCATATTTTGATTTAGCATCGTCCTGTACAGACTCTTTTTTTGCTTTCAACTCGTTGATTTTCGCAGACACTTCGTCTATTGTCTGACTTGCTTTTGCTTTGAATTCTTCTTTGTTCATTTTTTTAATTTTAAATGTTAATAATTTTTCCTACTCGTAAAGCTTTTCGGATTGCGCTCCTTTGAGATGTGCGGTCATCTTTTACCATAGGCTACAACGGATGGCGTGTAAGTTGCGTGCCGCTTTCCACTACCCCGCCGAAAACGATTTCCACCGCAAGATAATAAAAATATCTGTTATGGGAAAAGCACTTCACTGCGGCATGAAATTTACACGCTGTTACCACCCGTAGTTATTCTATCGTCTTTCTTTTTCGATCAATTACATAATCAATTCTGATTAAATCCTGACACCAATCTAAAAGGTCTTTATCTAACCAATCAATCGCCTCGATAATTTCGTCACGATAGTTTTTTATCACGTCGATGTTCCATGTAACAGATTCATGATGAAAAATTCGATTTCGCAATTTACGAATTCCGTTAAATTTGGAACTCATTGTTTTTCGCTGCCGAATTTGTTTAGGACAATTGGGAAAAGATAATCTGAGGTTTTTCCATAATGTTTTTTCAAATCTTGAATCTAAAAGTGAAGTCCAAAAACCAAAGGAAAGCTCTGAAATTATTTTCCCGGGCGTTATTTCCTTTTTCTCACGCAAAATACTGTTACGCGCATCAGTTATTCGGTCAATTTGGAATCTGGAAACAATTTTGATGAAATCATTATTGTCGAACCAAGCGTCCGTATTAAATTTTCGTGTCAATTGATAATCCATTTGGTTACGTAACCCAACTTCCAGTATTGATAGCAGCGGATAAAAAGATTCTGATATTTCAATATTGGCTTTGTAATGTTCAATGGCTTGAGTAAAGCTGTTATCATGCCTTCGAAGATATGGAGCTAATCTATCGTGTGAAAATATTCGTTCAATTACCTTTCGTTCCATATCTTTTTGTATCTTTGTAATGTAGTCCCGGTAATTCCTCTCCCAGTCCTTATGCTGGTGATGAAGCCGGGTTTTTTGTTTTTTATTACATTCAAAGATAATAATTTATTTCCGGACTTTTAGATTTCTCTCTCTTTTCTCTTTACTATGGATGGTAACGGTCAAGTAGTCGAGTAGGCAAAGGGAGTTTCACCCTAAGCCTCTCACAGAACCGTACTTGACAGTCTCCCG
>Ga0307936_1000689_pt1 | contig 18211 bp, 8 predicted proteins | sample OrgLakmetagenom1_FD_201839 | JGI IMG/M metagenome (GOLD analysis project Ga0307936, IMG submission 201839) | Saline water microbial communities from Organic Lake, Antarctica - #1 | ecosystem: Environmental > Aquatic > Non-marine Saline and Alkaline > Saline | place: Antarctica: Organic Lake... | reverse complement strand
GTACGTTCTTAAACCATCTATATAACGTGCGATTTAGTGGTTCAGGTAACTGGACGTTCCTAGACACCAACGCAACTACCACAAACACGTGGACTCAAACTAACGGTTCGGTAACCATGCCTAGTGGCACACTTACTGTGGGTCGAAATTATTCGACCACTGGATCCGGCAGCTTTGATGCTAACGGCGGTGAGGTAGTGTTCCTGGCCCGCAGTGCTGACACTATCACCGCTAATGGGTCTGAGTTCTATGATGTCAGAATTCGGGAAGGGTCACCAGTGCGCGGTGGAGCCTTTGACGCAGCCTGGTTGTATCGCGATGCGATCACTATCAATTCAACCCAAATTGATGACGACCTGACTGACTTCCCGGTCTATCTCGATTTGGCAGACTTTGGAGCAGACTTCTTCGCGAACATTACCGCTAGTGGTGGTGATATTCGAATTACGCAAGGTGACGGGGTGACTGAGGTGCCACGAGAAATTGTAGACGTTGACACTGGTCTTGAGACCGGCGAAATGTACTTTAAAGCACCAACCTTAGCGTCTACCACCAACACGACTTTCTATATTTATTATGGTAATCCAGTAGCAGTTGATTACGCTATTGATGCGTCACTTGGAGCCGAGAACGTGTGGGACGCTGACTTCCTAGCGGTCTACCACATGGAAAGTGAAGATGCTGTTGACTCAACTAGTTTTGATCGAGATGCTACCGGCGTTGGAAGTCCGGCGCCCACAACCGGAATAATTGGGGGAGCTGTTGATATTACTGACGGTGGTGGTGATGATTATATTGATCTAAATAGTAACCTTTCAGAGCTCGACGGGCAGCCAGAAATGACGATATCTACCTGGGTGAATGTTGACGAGGATGGTGGTGACGATGTGCTGTTTGCGACCAATCCGATATTGCTGTGGGACAACATTAGTGGAAGTACAAATAGTGACACCTATACACTAAGTGTCGGTGGGACTGGTGTTGGTAACCGTGTTGATGCCGCACCAACTGGTATTTCAGCGGGTGGTACGTGGCAGTATGTCACCGCTACTATGCAGTCAAACAATCGCTACATTTATGTAGATGGTGTGCTTCGTAATACACAATCTGGCGGGGTAACAACAATTCCAACTAACACTGGTGGATCAAACATTGGTCGCTGGCAAACACGCAAAGACTTTGGTGGAATTGTGGATGAGTTTAGAATTTCTGGTATTGAACGACCGGCCGAGTGGATCGCTGCTGAGTTTGCCAACATGGACAACACTGGTAGTTTCTACACCGTGACACCAGGTATCGGTGCTCAAACCAGAATCTTTGCTGATACAAATACCACAGTCAGCAATGATCTAGTTATTGAAAGTGCACGAGCACAATTCCCAACGGCTAACCTGTTTATCGGAGGTTCGTTTGATAACAATAGTGTGTTTACAAACAGTAACGGAACGGTCCTCTTTAACGCCACTATTACCGGTCATACAGTTGCAGCCAGCAGCTCAGTATTTTCAGGTTTGACGTTCGATGGTGCGGGCGGTGGCTGGAATATCATCGAAAACGCCACTGCTACCAATGCTGTTACTCTTACCCAGGGGGATAGTTTGACTATCGATAGTGGGGTGATTTTGGAGTCAACAGGAACTTTCTTTAACTCTATGAAAAATGCGTCTACTACGTGGACTGGGGCGACATTACGATTGTCTGGAAATACTGACTTCACCATCAACGACAAAGTAAACGAAGGCGATTCATATGACACGCTGTGGACTGTCAATGATGCTGATATCAAAATGTGGAACTCCACTGCTGGCACCTACGACACGAATGACACCTCATCTATTTACTCGCAAGATCACGCGAGTGTTGATGGTGACTTATATATCTTTGGAGACTATACGCGAACGGCTGGGACTGAGTACTGGTCGTACGCGACTGATTTTGATGGAACGAGTCTCGACGCTACATCATCTCGACAGGCAAACGTTCGGGTGTCCAATGGCAGTGCTGTCAATGTTAGTACTTCTAGTCTTGAGATTCTCGGAGTATCGACTGCGTCTACTTCTGTTGATGTCCAGTCTGGAGATTTTGCCCTCACGACTACGTACGCCACAGTGACTGCACAATACCTTGACATGACGGGTACTGATACTAGCGGATTCAATCTCACAAGTTCAACAACGGTACTGAGTTTAGCTGATTCTGTATTCACTATTCCCACCGGTGCATCAGCAATCACGGTAGATGCTTCAACGATTGACACAAATCCAGCTACTCAATTCTTCAACACCGACTTCGTGACTGGAGGTGGAAATGTCAACGTGACACTCAGTGGCAGTCCAGTGTCGTACTGGTGGTTCCGGGAGGGAGTGGGTGATAGATACGGTGAATCATTCGACAATGCAGATGCCGACCCGGGGTCTATTCGGTGGGATGATAGTTCGTACACCATTGATATTTCTGGCACTGTCTTTAGTGATGACGGAGCTACTCCTTCGGGGGGACCAGTCTGTGATGGGGTAGCTACAAATGTTCGCATTGTGGTGAATGGAGGTACGTATACAGACTCTGTGAGCTGTAGTGGGGTAGATGGATCATATAGCTTCTCGAATGTAGCGTATATTGGTGACCCGTCAATTATCGTCTATCTTGATACCAATGGTGGTGATACCGGAGCAGTAGTTACAAAAACCCCAACCAGTGATATTACAGACCTAGATATCTACACAAATCGCGTCATGACTCGTCACGAGGATGTTGCTCCGCTGTCGATTGAAGATATGATTGTGTACGACGAAGATGATGATTCAGATATTCCATTTGTGTCAGCCACTGGTACCCCGGATACACTTATCGTACGACCCGATACCGAGCTCATAGTTGCGTCTAGTACAACGTTTACGCCGGGGGGAAATATCACACTACAATCTGCCGGGAGTGGTCAGCCATACGATGGTTCACTACATATTGATAATGGAGCTACGTTCACAGCCGCGGGAACTGAAACACACTCAATCGGAGGTAGCTTCTTCAACGATGAGCTGAGCGTCTTTACTCCTGCTTCGTCAACCCTACTCTTTACTGCAACAACCACTGGAAAAGGAATCACTCAATTGAGTAGTGAAACGTTGAATTTCAATGAAATTGGGTTTAGCGGAGGAGGCGGCTCATGGAATGTTACGGCTGATATCTCTGTGGCAGCCAATATGGATATTGCAGCCGGGACAGTCACTGGAACGGGTGATATCACCATGCAAAATGGCCAGCTGTCTGGAGCGGGAGTGCTATCAATGGGGGGTGGTACAACTACCATCAAACAATCAACCACTCTTGGTGGGGCTCAGGGTTGGACATTTTATGACTTGGTTCTGGGAGACGGTTCTACGGTTGGGACAACGACCCGTTCAGATACTGCAACTACTACTGTGGCCAACCAATTAGTAATTTCTCCAGCTCACTACCTTGATACTGGTTCATCGGTGTGGAACTTGTCTGGTACCGGAAATGTGTTCACGGAGAACGGTACATTACTGCAAGATACCAGTACTTTTGTGTACTCAGGTGGAGGAACGGTAAATGTGCTGTCGACCAATTACTATAATTTGCAGTTCGGGGGTGCAGCAGGAACACCTATTTACACCTTTGGAGCTACTGGGCTACTGATTGAGAATGACTTGCTGGTTACTGGCGGAGTTTCTTCTGAGGTTGATATTAATACTAATGACCCAGTTGTATCCGTGTTGGGTGACGTGACGACTGCGAGTAATGGAGTGTTGAGCTTAAGCAACACCACTGACTTTACTACCTCAGGAAGTTATACAAATACAGGGACTCTGAACGCCAATGCTGGCCGGGTAGTATTCGATAGTGCTGATGCGTACGATATCGCGGCGGGAACATCGGACTTGGCTGATGTGTCATTAGAAGGAGCCGGAGCAGTGACGATTTCACAAAACGCCACCTCAACTGGACTCTTTACTATTGCTTCTTCTTCAGACTTCACTGTAAATCCCGGTGTTGCTCTGGCTGTCGGAGGGCAACTGGCAGTGGAGTCGGCAACGACTGACTGGACTGGTTCTACACTCAATCTATATGGCGGCGGTGACTACCTGGTTAATAGTAAAGATTTGTCATTATCTCTAGACAATTTAATTGTAGCGGCGAGCACTGAAGTGCGGACCTGGAACACGACGGCAGTTTCTCAGGCGGTAGACCCAGCCGGCTCGTGGTATTCACAAGACCATGCCGGAGTAGATGGTGACCTGTACATCTATGGTGCCTATCGAGAAGAGACGCGGAGTGATTACTGGAACTTTGCGACAGACTTTGATGGGGAGGATCTCTCTGGTGGGTCAGAACGACAAGCAGATGTCTACCTCGCTTCAAATGCTTCAGCCGAGTGGACCGGTGGCTCAATCTCTGTTATCGGAGAGCCCACAGCAACAACCACTATTCAAAACCAGGGAGCTGGCACGTATGGTCTAACAGTTGGTGGTAACACTACCGCTGACTGGCAATACCTCAGTGTGCGCGACATCGACAGTGACGGTCTGACCTTCAGCGGTAGTCCAACCGTTTCAGACTTCGCCAACGCTGACTTGTTGGTAGAGCAAAATGGTGGCTCTGCCCTGACAGTCGGAGCGACCGCTATTACTGCTAGTCCCGCTCGAACACTTTCGGATATTATCTTCAATAGTGATATTGGGGTCACTGGAGCGGTAAACGTAACTGCTACCGGCACCACACTCAGTGGATGGCGCTTTACCGCCCATAGTGGCAATCTCGACGGAGAAGCTAATGACGTTGACCCAGCTGGCGACCCAGGGTATGTCATCTGGGATGATTCGGCCGCGATTATTTCAATTTCTGGAAACGTGTACGAAGCAGATGGTTCTTCCGTTTCCAGTGTTTGTGATAATACGACTACGAATATCGTTTTGTCCATCAAAGGTAGTTTGGCCCAAAATGCCTCTTCTAGCTGTTCTTCAGCCGATGGTTCTTACACCATTAGTGGTGTATCGTTTGGTTCACTCGACGAATTGATGTTGTACATTGATGGTGAGGCTGACCAGGGAATTACCGTCAGTAAAGACCCAATCTCGTCCATCTCAGATGCAGATATTTACGAAAACCACGTGATCGTCCGTCATGAAAATGTGGCTCCGTTGTCTATCGCAGATATGGCCGTGTGGGACAGTTCTGATGATGCCGATATTCCTTACACTGCTGTAGACGCAGGGACTGATACTCTGACGCTACCGGCAGATACTAAACTACTCATTTGGGATAGCAAAGAATTTGCTCCGGCAGGTGATGTGACACTTAGTGGCGGAGGAGCTGGCGCAGCTTACGATGGAAGCTTTGAAGCTCTTTCCAACGCTGCCTTCACAGCCGCCGGAAGCGAGTCACATTCAATTGGCGGTAGCTTTGAGTTTGCTGCGTCTGCCGACTTTGAAGCAGCGAACTCAACAATAACGTTTACGTCAGATGATGCTGCGCGTACCGTGGCTGTGAACAATGATGAGTTCTATAACGCAATATTTACTGGTTCTGGTAGCTGGTCAATTGTAGACACTGATTCAGTGATTGAGAATGATTTGATAGTTTCCGGTGGAGCGCTCTCGTTATCTTCAGGTACAACCACAATCGGTGGTTCTCTGACAAGCACGGGCACACTCGACACCAATACCGGACTACTCTTCTTCAATGCACAGGCAGGTACACACACTGTAGAGCTGGGTGGATCTGATGCATCAGATATCGACTTTAGTGGTACTGCCAGTTGGACGATGACAGATACGAATGCAACATCGACTGGATCTATTACTATAGCGACTGGTACGGTTACTCTCCCAAATGGTGTGTTGTCTGTAGCCAACGATTTTATCGTTATGGACACCGTGCTGCACAATTCTGGTACGTTGCAGCTTACGAACGCAACAGGGAATACAACACTGACCTTGTCAGGGAACGACCTGTTTTCAGTCATCCAAACTGGTGCTGCCACCACCACAATGACTGATGCATCAGCAGCATTTCTCGGAGATTTGTTTGTAAATGACGGTACGTTCAACGTTTCCACTAATACGCTGTCAATCGGTGGTTCACTTGAAGCTTCAACTGCTACCTTGAATACAGCGAGCGGTACTCTGTTATTCAACTCAGATGACACTGGTGAGTTTGTTGATGTAGGTACTAATGTGCTTTATAACACCGTGTTTGCGAACGGTTCAGGAGGCTGGGCAGTCTTTGGTGCTACTACAACCAATAACTTCTCTTTGACGACCGCCAATGACTTCACTTTGGTTTCTGGGGAGTCTCTGACGGTCGGTGGAGTGTTTCAGAACACGGTTGGTGGTGCGGCGACGACGTGGACAAACACCACTCTCAATCTTGATGGCGAAAATGCCTACACAGTCAACAGCAAGATAGCCGGTGGGGACGTGTATGAAGCTGTATCGATAGGAGTCGATAGCGATATTCGCATTTGGAATTCGGTTGCTACTACCACTACGGTTGATTCGTCCAGCTCACTCTACTCTCAAGATCACTCTGCAGTAAATGGTGCTCTGAATATCTATGGAGATTTCGTCATTGGGACTTCTAGTGAATACTGGAATTATGCAACCGATTTTGATGGCGCGGCTTTGACGAGCGGTAACGAACGCCAGGTGAATGTATTCCACGCAGAAAATGCTACAACGACCCTCACAACTGGAGGAAGTTTACAGGTTGTCGGTGCTGCTACATTCCCAACTACGGTACAAATTCAAAGTACTGGTACGTACGCTTTGAATGTAAATGGCGGACAACTTAACATGAACCAGTATTCTTTGGTCGACCTGAATGCCCAAGGATTGAATATTTCTGGCAGTCCAGTCATCACGTCTTTGTCGGCTGGTGAATACTCTATGGGGGTCGATGGTGGGAATGCGATTACTTTGGAACAGAGTGCGTTGGACGCTAATCCATCATTTGTTATTGATGATTCGGTGTTTGCAACAGTCCTCCCGGCAACATTTGGATTCAACGTCAACCTAAGTGCAACTTCGACAAATAGTTGGACATTTAGAAATGAAACTGGTGATCTTGCTGGAGAGTCGTACGATGTGGATGGAGTGACGAGCTGTGGGTCTATTCGATGGGATGATAGTTCATGTTTACTCACTGAGCAGACTGAGTATCGTTGGCGAAATGATGATGGTGGAATCGGTGTGCCAGATAGTGAATGGTTTGATGCTGATTGGGGTAAGCGTAAGCAGGTGCGTATCGCCAACAATGACAATGCTGCCTACGCAACTGCCACGGTCAAGCTTACTGTTGCCTATGACGCTGATATGCAAACAGACTTTGATGATTTGCGGTTTACATCCAGTGACGGCGTAACACCAATTGATTTCTGGATTGAAAAATACACATCAGGCGTTTCGGCTGATGTGTGGATCACCGTTGCTGACTTAGCTGCAAATGATACAGTCTCCACTCACATGTATTACGAAAATGTTTCAGCCAGTTCTGTCAGCTCAAGTGTAGATACGATGATAGCGGCTGATGATTTTGAGGATGGAGATATTGCTGAATATAGTGGCCAGACTAGTTTGTTCCAGGTAGACGCTGGTTCAGCCTTTGGTGGATCGTTTGGTCTGGAGTTAAATGCCGCCAATAAAGGCACCCGCCTCAATCCAGGTATTGCCCGCTTTGACCAAGCTGTTGCACAGGGACAAACGATTCGATTTATGCAGTACGTAGATACTGCAGCGGGATCGTCTGACGAGGTGTGTACACTCTTTGGGGTGCAGTCACCAGCGAGTGCAAATCAAAACTACGGTGTCTGTCTTGAACAATTTGGTACGGACAGAATAACTCTTGCGAAGAATATTCTCAGTATAGATAATTTTGGCACCGTCACTCAGCTCGCTTCATCAACAGTTACATATACAACTGGGTGGTACGAGATTGAAGTCGACTGGCTTACCGATGACTCGATTGATGTACGTCTCTACAATCCGTCAGGAACGTTGGTAACTTCTGTGTCTGCGGTAGACACAGCGTACTCAAGTGGCGGCTATGGATTTACTTCCTGGGGTCAAAATGGCGATTGGGATAGTTATATAGCGCGGCCGTACTTAGCATCAAAACCAACGGTTTTCTTTGGAGTAGAGCAAGTTGATGGTGGGGCTACCTATGCAAGCATGCAAAATCAGGTAACGTCATCTTTCAACCTTGGTGACACCGCTCGACTCCGCGTAGCAGTTGAAAACACTGGACTAGATATCACGGCTCAAGAATTTACGCTTGAATATGCAGCAAAAGATGTAGCTCCAAGTTGCGCGGCTGTGTCTGGCGCTTCGTACGCTACGGTACCGCTCGCAGCGTCGTGTGGCGGCTCCGCTGTCTGTATGTCCACTTCTACTGTAGTGGCAAACGGTGCAGCTACTGGTGACTTGCTTGATGTTGACCGCAACACCTTCTCAGTCGGTGTGTTCGTAGAAGACCCGTCTAACACTACAAACCCAATAGATGTAGACCAAAACTTCTACACAGAGCTTGAATACGCCTTGGAAGTCACCAATAATGCCACTGACCAGAGCTATTGTTTCCGCGTAACTGATGCAGGTACGGCGTATGATTCGTATGCAAATATTCCAGAATTGAGTTTGAAATTTGATCCAGTTGTTGGTGCGATTTCTCTGAACCAGGGAGCAGACATCACGTTGGTGCCAGGGACCACAACTCCAGTGTACGCAACTGGTACTGTGACAGACTTCAATGGTGCGGCTGACTTGGTGTATGCGACGTCCACTATCTATCGCAGTGGAGTAGCCGGGGGAGCCGCTTGTACCCCAGACAATAATAATTGTTATGTCTCAAATACCGCATCTAGCTGTGAGTTTACTGCTTGCGCTGGAAATAGTTGTGAAGTGCAGTGTCGAGCAGACATTTTCTTCCACGCTGACCCGACTGACTTCGGTACCTTTGACGGACAAGAATGGCTTGCCTTTATCGAAGTAGAGGATGCAAGTGGTGGGTATGACTTCGCGTCTGCTATCGGAGTTGAAGTGTCGACCTTGCGAGCGATCGATGTGTCAGGAGCTATTGATTATGGAGTACTAGAAGTAAATGCTGACACTGGTTCATTCAACGCGTCTACATCAGTCTTGAACCTCGGTAATATTGAAGCCGACTTGGAGGTGACGGGTACCGATCTAACCGATGGTCTGAGTTCTGTGATTCCTGCAGATCAACAAAAATTTGCGACTTCCACCTTTACCTACAGTGGGTGTACTGGATGCGAGCTACTTTCTAGTTCAACTCCAGTACAAATCGATGTAGAGCTCAGTAAACCAGCTGTTGATACGCCACCGGTGAGTGACGATGTATATTGGGGTATTGCAGTACCGTTTGGAGTAAATAGTGTTGCTCACCAAGGAATCAACGTCTTTACTCCAGTAAGTCCGTAAGTGATGGTATGATTATGAAAATGAAACAGATCATTGCCTACGTGTGCTTAGTTACTCTACTCCTCAATCCGTTTATGGCTGGAGCTCAGTCGAACGACAAAGAAGCACCAGAAATTAATAATGTGCAAATTGACCAGGTCTCAGACTCAACCGTCACAGTGACTTGGGAGACAGACGAAGAGTCTGATTCGGCGATTAACTATGGATTGCAGCCAGACTATGGAATTGTCCGTATCCCGGTGGCAGAGCGAACCTCGCACTCTATTACCCTAGATAGGCTGGAGCCAGGAAGAGTGTATTACTTTCGCGTAGTGTCCGCAGACGATAATGGCAACCAGGGCATTTCTGCTGACTACCGAGTGCAGACATCTGGCACGCCTCAGACCGGTGAAGGGCAGTCGTCGGCCTCAGGTGAAGGAACACAATCTCAGGTCGGGGATGGTACTCAGCCAGATGAACAGTCGCAAATACTGACTGACACAATCGCAGATTCGACTGCTACCTTGCGAGTCATTGAATTAATCAATGAGATTACCGACCCACAAAGATTGCAGGAAATTGTCAACGAAACAGTCAAGGCAATCGAAGGAATCACCGAAGATTTGACCATTGTCGGTCCCCCGACTGTGATCCCGGAAACGACTACCGCAGTGGTGAGGTGGACGACCGATCGTCCGGCTTCTTCAGAAGTGCTATTCTCTCCCCGCAATAGTTTTGATGGTACAAACTACGCCTTTTCTCAGCAATCCACCACCGGCAACACTACAGAGCACGAGATTCAACTGATTGGACTTGATGCGTTCACTGAGTATAGCTTCCAAGTTGTGTCTACTGATGATGTTGGCATTACTGGTGAGAGTCGTAACTTCAACTTTCAGACCAAGGCAGTTGCACCAAATATTCGAAACCTTCGGGTAGTAAAAGTTGAAGAGAATGCTGCCACTCTGGCTTGGGATACCACTGTGCCAGCAAAAGCGTTGGTAGAGTATCAAGATCAAACCACCGGCGCCCAAAACTCTGTTGGTCGACCGACACTTGCCACCTCACACCAAATGCGACTGGCTGATCTGACGCTGGGTACTCGATATGTAGCGTTTGTGACAGCTGAAAACTCTGGTGGAGACCGAGTACGAAGTCAGCCGATTCAATTTATTACTGTCCGTGACATTGCGCCACCGATAATTACAAATGTAACCAATGAATCTACGCTCTTTCCAGGAGGTGAATCACGTATCCAGACCATTGTAGAGTGGGATACTGACGAACCGTCAAATTGTCTGATGACTTACCAAGAAGGTGTTGCTGGTGGTACTGAACCATTTACGATTGAGAAAGAAAATCCATCCTTTAATACTTCTCATGTCGAGGTAGTAGTAGATTTTGCCCCAGCTACGGTGTACCAATTCTACTTAAACTGTGTCGATGAAGCAGGGAACAGTATTCAGTCCGAAAACTTCGTATTGTTCACTCCAATCCAAGAAAAGAACATTATCGACCTGATTCTAGAAAACTTCGAGTCAACATTTGGTTGGGTACAAAACATCGCAGGGTAAAAAATGAACAAAGGCCCAACGGGCCTATTGTGACTTTTGTTCTGAATTGGCGGCTTTCACCACCAGGGCATTTCCGTATATATGGTCGAGCAAAGCTCTTTCTAAAAACTAGGTCAGCCCGCCGCCAATTCCTAGAACAGGCATGCAATCCATTTACCAAAGCCTATCTGGCACCGCCAATTCCTGGAACAACATGAAAAATATTCAAAAATTTATTGCAACAATCTTTGTGTTTGCTCTTTGGGCAATTTTGATTGCTGGTACGATCATTGTTCCAATAGTCTATGTCTTGGGACGCTGGGATTAGTGGGTCTGTAATTGATTTCCACACCCTGCAAACGTATTGAGTATATATAATGCCATAATAGCAATATGGCAAAACCACTCATTGTGTGTCGGGATCTTTCGATTATCTACAACCAAGGAAAAGCAAACGAATTTAAGGCTCTTGAAGGGGTGAGCACTGACATTTTTGAAGGCGAGTATATCATTTTGTTCGGTCCTTCCGGCTGTGGTAAGTCTACTTTGATGTATTCCATTCAAGGTTCACTTCCGCCAGGGGAAGGGACTTTGTTGGTAAAAGGGGACGACGTGTATTCATATCCTCCGGCAGAGCGTGTGTACTTTCAGAGATACGTAATGGGAATTATCTTCCAACAGTTTAACTTGATTCCGTCTTTGACAGTGCTCGACAACGTCGCTCTGCCAATGATTTTTTGTAACGCAGATAAGGCCACCAGAAATCGAAGGGCGCAGTCATTGCTGGATAGGTTTGGGGTAGGGCACGTGGCGCACAAGATCACCCCGATGCTCTCTGGAGGCCAACAACAGCGTGTCTCTGTAGCACGGTCGATGGTCAATGACCCAAAGATTCTCTTGGCCGACGAGCCAACTGGAAACCTCGACTCAGTGTCTACGCAGCAAGTGATGGACAAAATTGACGAGATTAATACCTTTGATAGACGGACTATTATTATGGTATCGCACAATGCGGCTCACCTGAGCTATGCGCACCGGGTGTATTACCTTAAAGATGGTCATGTGGTTCGTGAGGTGGTAAATCCGCAACGAAAACAGATAAAACCGGTGCGAGAAGGTGAGACTATTGTCACAGAGCTGGAACAGCTCGCTCGATTATATCCCTACGATACGGTAGAAACTTTGCGAGTAAAAAGTCTCGTAAATTACCTGACGCAAGACTATACCTTTGACCAGCTGGTGCGAATGGAGCACGCAATTGCACTGTTTATTCAAGGGAAAATTGATCGTGATGCGTTTGTAAAAGTCTCGTAGCGCCATTTGAGCGTGGTGGGGTAGAGGTAGATGAAAAAGAAGCCCGCCGAATGGCTACTATAGCTGACCGAATGATGAATCGAGCAGATGATATTCGCCGGTATCGAAGTAAGAAAAATAACGATGGTGTATTTTTCTCGCAGCACAAATTGGCAGAGAGAATGAAAGAATTTTTGACTGGTGAATATAGAATAAAACTTTCAAAAGAGCAAGACAACAACATGACTGAACTTATTGCCGATCGGGTGACTGGAGTGATAGCAGAAGATGATCTGAATGAACGTCTCATGAAGGGTGTTCGTAGTGGTGGTCTCGGCCTGTCGGAAAAAGAGTCAGACGACATGACCCGTTACTTTGAAAAAGTGATAGCCCAGGGTATCGACGTAAGTTACAAATCATAGTATATGCGCGTACAAGACTTAGCTCAACTCTCAACTCGAATGTTCAAGACCAATCCCTTGCGTACCTGGTTGACTATTCTTGGTATGGGTGTAGGTACTGCTGCTGTGGTGGTGTTGGTGGGTCTGGGTTTTGGATTGCAGCAGATTATTCTTGAGCAGATTGTGTTTGGAGAGACCCTCCTTTCTTTAGGGGTGTCTTCCACTGGTGCTCAGGGCCTGCGTCTTACGCCCGAGACGGTAGCTGCGTTTGAGGCAAAAGAAGAAGTGGTGGATGCAGCTCCGCTGGCTCGGTTTCCTGCACTGGTAACCTATAAAGGGTTGACCGGAAACGTATTTGTGCAGGGTGTCGAACCGCCATACCTTCGGTATGCAGGTGTGACGGCCAGTGTTGGCGAAGTCTTCTTAGAGGAAGATGCTGAAAACACCGATTCCATCATGCTTTCTCCTGCAACACTGAAGTTGTTTGGTATTGCGGACGAAGACGTTGAGTCATTTATTGGTGAACGAGTGTCCTTTCGATTGCTTGTACCCGCAGAGGATGGTACTGACAATGTGGACGAGATTGTAATAGATAAAGAGTATATTGTGCGCGGTATTACCAAAGAGGAGGGGGTACTCAATGCACTGATGATGCTCCCAGAGCTGCGCAATTATGTGGGCATTGAACAGTACGAACGTATCCAAGTCCGAGTGGACACGAACGAAAATCTACCCATAATAGAAGAGCAGTTGATAGAAGAAGGGTATCGAGTGACTGCTCTGTCTAAAACTGTAGAACAAGCATCAAAGATTTTCCAGGGTGTGCAGGTCGTTTTGGCAACGTTTGGTGGCATTGCTCTCATCGTGTCAGCGATTGGAATGTTTAATACTATGACTGTGACGCTCCTTGAGCGAACCAAAGAGATCGGAATTATGCGCACGATTGGCGCTGCACCAAACGATGTAAAATACCTTTTCGTGTCGGAGTCTGTCATTGTAGGTTTCTTAGGCGGTGTGACTGGGATTTTGATGGGTGTTGTGTTCGGCATATCCATCAATGTATTTCTCAATATTCTCGCCAGTCAGTTTGGGGGACAGGCTGTTTCTTTATTCTCCTTCCCGCTTGATTTCCTGGCGTTTATCGCACTTTTCTCAGCCGGAGTCGGATATTTGACTGGTATCTTCCCAGCCCGACGCGCTTCAACCCTCAATCCACTAGATGCGATTCGGTACGAGTAATCCAAGTGAGTGGGGGTGTGTACAGTCTGTGTATAACTGCCAGCGGTAAATTTAGAGAACAGTTACAATTAGACAAAGTTAGTTAGTTATTTATTTATATTTATTATGTCGTACAACAATGAAGAGTTTCCGCAATACGTAAAGACAGCGGGTAAAATCACAGTCCTAACCGCGTTGGTTGGTCTGTTTGTGTTCATGGTGGCTTTCGTCTTTGATGTCGGTCAGCAAGAGCTGAGTAAGGTGTCTGCTCAAACAACCACTGCACCCACCAGATTGACTGTACTGAACACCCCGCCGTCTTTTACTATTAATGCCTACGAAGTTACAGAATCTTCTACCTCTTCTCCAACTAACTCTGGCAACAATATCGTGTGGACTGCACAAGCCAACGACAGTAACGGTGCACCATACTTCTTGCTCCTGTGCGACTCTAACGCTACTCCAACTCCAAACGCTGCCACTCCTGGCAACCTCGGTACCGCGCCACCTGACTGTGACGCAGGAGCAACTCAATGGGGGGTTTCTATCGGCGTTCCAAGTGATTCATTTGCTACCGTCACCCGAGCTACTACCGAGTCAGCTCCGTTTGCAGAATCAAACGACTGGTATGCCTGGGTGTGTGATGACGACCCAGACAATCCAAGATGTAACGCGACTCCAGTCCAAGGACTGTCCGCAACTAACTCTTCTCCATTCAACGTGAATAAGCGACCAGTTTTCTCTGCCTTTGCAAACAATGGACCAATTGACCCAGGTGCAGTACTGACCTTTTCTTCAACCTCATCTGATCCTGACTCAGTAGTAGACAACGATACAATTCGACTCATCGTCTGTTCAACCAACTCCACTTTCGACTCAGTCACAGATACTTGTTCTGACGAAATCGCATCGACTACGTCAACCACAGTAGAAGACGATGCCTCGGCTGACTATACTGTTGCCAGTATAATTCAAGACGATACATATACAGCGTTCGGATATTTGGTCGATGTGCATGGTCACGAAGCGACGGCCAATCCAATTCAAGCAAACTTTGATGTAAATAACGTTGCTCCAGTTGTGTCGGGTGGTGACATATCATTGAACGGCGGTCTAGACATGAGTCTTAGTCCTGGAGCAGAGACTAGCGGGTTTACACTAGACTTTACTGTCCGAGACGCGAACAGTTGTGAGGTCGCAGGAGGTGGAGATGAGATTACAGCTTACAATGTAGCAATCTTCCGTTCTGGGGTGGGGACATCTACTTGTGACGCAACTGCAGTCGGGTACGATCCCAACAACTGTTATCCAAGTGGCGTAGCAACCTCAACCTGGAACTTATCTTGCACCCAAACAAACGCTTGTGCTGGTGCGTCACAAGACGATGTAGATTATTCTTGTACTTTCCCATTATGGTTTGTAGCAGATCCTACAGATTCAGGACCCAACACTCCTGCTGCTCTCATTGCTCAAAACTGGACAGCTGCAGTAGCTGGGGTAGACGACGATTTTGCCACCGGGACACTTGCAACCACTTCTTCTCCAGTTGAAGTAATTAGCTTGAGTGCACTTACTATGCTCTCCAATGACATTGCATACGGAGGAATTGAGCCGGGTGATGACAGTGGCAGCCTAAATGCAACGTCAACCCTAGAAAATATCGGTAACACCGGCCTTGACCAAGAAGCTCGTGGAGAATCAATGTGCGGTACGTTTAGCGCGACAACGACATGTCCTGTGTCTGCAACGTCTACTATCCCGGCAGACCAGCAAAAGTTTGCATCTTCGTCACTTACGTACTCTAGCCCTTCTGCAATTGTGATGGATGATACGCTTGATCAAGAGGTAGAGCTTGATGTCCTGAAGACAACTTCAACTTCAACTCCAGAACAAGGAACAACGTATTGGGGTATTGCGGTACCAGGTTCAATTGAATTGGCAGGAATCTACACCGGTCTCAACACCTTTACCGCCCGAACAGCAGAACCAGGAGATTGGGAATAGTCTACTTCAATCACAACCCAAGAGTTAAAGCAACCACCACTGTTATCCAACAGTGGTGGTTGCTTTTTGTCCGTTTTTTTTCGATAATATCAAGTACTGTGTTGCGATTCTTTCCTCAGAATTTTTTTCTTTTAATGTTAGTGCTTCCAGTGCTGTTTTTTGGCACTGGCATCACAGAAGTTTTTGCTGGTTTTGGTATTACTCCTCCTTACGTGAGTAATACCAGTCTTACTCGTAACTCTACATACGAACAGCAGATATTGTTGGTCCGAAGCGATGCAGTGACCGACCAGAGAGCGGAAATCACTATTGATGCACCCGAGATCCAGGACTGGATTGAAATCGTCGAGGGAGACGAAATTAAGCTTCCTAGAGGGGTGCAGAAGGTTCCCATGACAGTCCGAATCATGGTCCCCTCAGATGCTGAGTTTAAAGATTATGGTGGTGCAATCAGAATTAGAACACTCCCTGATGGTGAAGAGGTGACTCAGGGCGCGGTCAGTATTTCACTTGGTGCACTGGTCGATATTGATTTGTCTGTTATAGATAGAGTGATTAAAGATTTTCGAGTGCGGAAGATTTCAGCTCCAGACTTGAACGAAGGTTCTAAGATTGGTTGGTTATATTTCCCGGGTAAAATCCGCTTCGATGTATTGCTTGAGAACACTGGAAACGTAGACGTCGCTCCTTCAAGTGTTGAATTTAGAATTTATGACCGAGCTGGCAAAGTTTTGCTTGAAGAAACCAAAAGTAAAGGGAGTATCGATACCGTTCCTCCCTATGGTACAGAAACCATCACAGCTGAGATTCCGACTCGTCTCGAGGCTGGAAGTTATATCGCTCGCTATACCGTCTACAACGGTGACGAAATAAAACAAGAAGGTGATTTAAGTCTCAATATCTTACCATCAGGCACACTGCAGCTGGCGGGATTTGGGTTTAGTGGTCTTTCTGTGCCGCACAAGATTTCAATCTTACTACCTGTCTTTGCAGTTATGATTGCAGGAATCTACATCTGGCATGCTCGTCGTAAACGCAGTAGTCGCACCAAGTAGCTATGAGAGTATGGTTACTGATTAGCGGTTTGCTCTTGTACATAGCAATGCCCGCACTTTCTCATGCACAGAATCTCACTGCTTCAACTACACTCACGTTGAGTATATGTGGGAACGAAATAGTTGATGTGGGAGAGAGTTGTGATGTGCTCGGTGAAACAGGAGTGTATAGTCAAACTATTGCTGGCAGACAATGTACTCCACAGTGTCAGTTTGGTCCGTATTGCGGTGATGGAATTTTACAGACTGCATTTGATGAAGAGTGTGATGATGGGAACAACGATGATGGTGATTTTTGTTCCGCATCATGCAAGATTGAGCCGGCTGGTTCTGGTGGTGGTGGTTCGTCTGGTGGAAATAGTGGTGGAGGAAGTAGAGACTTGGGCGATACTTTGATTAGTGTTGTGGGTCAAGCGTATCCATCTCAAACAATCAATTTCTTACTTGATACTGAGTCAGTAGGGAGTGTACGCTCAGACAGTAGTGGGGATTTTGAATTTTCTACCGAAGCCTCTCCGGGAACTGCAACATTTGGCATCTGGGCGAATGATAGTCAAGGTAACCGGTCGATTACCCTAAATAATACCTTTGACGTAACTCAGGGAGCGATTACAAATGTAAACGGCATTATCCTCCCGCCAACCATCCAGATAGCCAATCAAAACATTGACCCGGGAGCACAAATTACATTGTCTGGACAGTCAGTTCCAAACAGTACCGTCGAAGTTGTATTTGATGATGAGGCTATCGTTGAGTCGGTTACAGCAGCAGCGGACGGTGACTGGTCGCTCAATTTTTCAACCGACCGGCTTTCCATAGCAGAGCACTTGGTCCGTGCTCGGACCATTACTGGCAGTCCGCCGCTGACTACAGAGAGTAGTTTTAGCGCTTCCCTGCAGCTGTTTATTGGTGTGGATGGTCAGGCCACCACCCCGTCTGACCTGAACCGAGATGGCTCGGTCAATCTGATCGACTTTTCGATCTTGATTTTTTGGTGGCAAACCAGCGGTGGTGACTCAGACCCTCCAGCTGATATTAATGGAAATGGCAGTGTGAGTCTTGAAGATTTTTCGATACTGCTCTTTAATTGGACGGGCTAAGAAGACTAATTTTGGTGAACGTTGGAGTGCCTGTTCTAGGAATTTGCCCTAGGTCAGGGGCAAATTCAGGCGCTCTGCGTACAGAAAATATCTCGCTGCGCTCTGTATTTTCTTTAACGAAATCTATTCAAGAGTTATTTTTCTATTCAAGAG
>Ga0307936_1000669_pt1 | contig 18575 bp, 30 predicted proteins | sample OrgLakmetagenom1_FD_201839 | JGI IMG/M metagenome (GOLD analysis project Ga0307936, IMG submission 201839) | Saline water microbial communities from Organic Lake, Antarctica - #1 | ecosystem: Environmental > Aquatic > Non-marine Saline and Alkaline > Saline | place: Antarctica: Organic Lake... | reverse complement strand
CGCAAGTTTCTTTAACGCGCAACAGGAGGCCGAATCATGGCTAAAGCAAAGCGCAAGGCAACGGCAGAGAGCGCAGTTCGGCGCGATCTGCGCACCCCGCTCTACCGGATGCGGGTCACCAAAGACCGGACCAAATACAACCGCAAGGCGCTCAAGCGCGTCGGCGCGGAGGGCTTCCGAAAGGGACTGATCACCGGTTCTTTTCGCAAGCTCTCTGCGTTGGCCGCTGCGGCTCTCGCGGTTGTGGCCTTTTCGGTGCCGGCACACGCGATCAGCGTTCGGTATTACTTCTCTGCCCAGGAGCAGGCGAGTATTCAGAATATCGGCCAGCAAGAGGCTCAGAAGCTCTTAAATGGCCTGCACAAAGGACTTTACGACGGCTATGCCTCAATGATTCTGGCGGGCTCCGGGAAGATCTACAGCGCGGGCGGCCCGATCGTTTGCGTAGACTCCATGGCCAATTTCCCGATGCGTGTTTTTTATGAGGTGCTGGAGGCGTCAGTAGGCACTTATGAAACACCGGCAAAATCAATGAGGGCGCTTTCTGAATTCCCGCTAGGGCTCCACATTTTAAAAGGTCTCTCTGAACGCTTTCCTTGCAACCAGGACTCAAGCCAATGACGCCCTCAAAAAGCGGCTATATCGATCTGGAGTCGGTGCCTCTGCGGGCTTTGTTCCAGCGGGAGACCGGCAGCGTTGCTTTTTATGTGCCCGCCCAGGATGGCAGCGGCAGCGTTAAAGCGAGCATTGTCAGGATATCCTCTGCAGCAAAGGGTTATTGCTGGAAAACGACGAAGACTCAGAGCTTCCCTCGCCGTCGAAATTAGTCAAAGTGACAGTGCGAGACAAGGACGACATAAGCGCTTCTGGCGAGAGATACCTAACGGCCAATTCGAAAACAGACAAAGCAATGTAATAGGGTCATCTATGGGAAGTACCAGGCTCGATATTCCGGGCAAGCAGTATCTGGAAGCACGTCAGACGGTATCTTCAAAGCTGACGTTTTATCCCCATCCGATCATCGAAAGTCACTCGCGGGCAGCTTATCGAAAAGTCACAGGCACCTGCCGCCAGTGAAGGCCGCACCACATTCGACTGAGATTGACATGCAGCCCAGTGAATTCGTGATCGTCAGAGTGAAGTATCTGGACGACTCCTGCATGGCTGTCGGGCGATACCTACACGCCATTGATGGCTGGCGCGTGGATGGCTTCTCAGGCGATGCGCCTGTCTTGGAATGGTGGCCAATGCCCGCCCCAAACACCGGCACAAACGTCGAGCATTAGCTCCTCGGAAGCGACTGGACCCATAGAAGCCCGCCAAGTGCGGGCTTTTTTGTGTCTGGCGTTCCGCCAGCTCAGGGCCTTCGGCCCCTATCGTGTGCACTGATGGCCGGTGGCTACGCCTCGGCTGCGCCGTGATCTGATCAGCTATATACACCTTGCATGGTGTACATGGTCTGATAAAATGGTTTTCAGGTTAGGACACATTCAGACAGGAGCAGGCCATGTTTTCCATTAATGACATTCTTTCGATCACTACCGTCAATCCCGAGACGGGCGAGCTGGTGGAGGTATCAGAATTTTCCTCATACGAGATCAGCAAAATGGAATGGCATGCCAGCCTCTCCAAAGCTATTGAAGATGGCTTCTTGATGCGAATTCCTTGCCCCAGATCATCCGGGCGTTATTTTCTCAATGGGCAATTTGCTGTGATCGACGGAGACGTGCATCGCATCCTTTCTGTTGGCTCTGAAAAAGATTCCATGGTCTTTGTTAATGCCGCCAGCACAAAGGATTTCGTGCGCCAGAAAAATGGTCTCAACCCGTTGCAGATTTGCGACTGGATTCCAAAAGCGGATCTTCAGCGATCGGTTGAGTTCCCTGAAGCAACGTCCCCTGCCCACGCTACCCGCCTGGCATTCAACGCGGTACCGAATCGGCGGCTGGCGTCTGACTACGCAGTAAGCACAGTTTATAGCGGTGTTGCTGGTGATTTCCTCGTTAGTCAGCACCAGGCATCGGATAAGCGCTGCCTTCCTCCTGTTTTGCATGTGGCACGACTTCTGGCCCGCAAACCACTGTCAGACATGGATGAAACTCTCATGGTTCAGCATTACAAAATCAGTGGCTCGAACGAGCTGGTCACAGATGGCGGGCTGAGCATTGCTAATGAATATTTTGTCGACAAGTGGCGCGAAGCCGGACTGCCAGTTCCTAAGGTTTACAGCCGGGCGCTGACGGCAAAAGCCTCATGATTAATCTCTAATTCCTGGCGCTTTATCAATCAACGGCGCTGCTTAAATGCTAAATACACCTTGCAAGGTGTACGATGATCTGAGATAATTGTTTCCAGGTTAGGACAAAAACAGACAGGAGAATTTCCAATGGTAGAGCAAACCCCAATTCCGTTCTTCACTGACGATATCCAGATCACAGCGCACACCACGTCGACCAGCATGAAAGATGCTATCGGCCGCCCGATGTCCGTTCGCGAGTTCGCCGAGCGCGTCGAGGCTCCCGTCTCACTGGGCAAGACCCCTGAGGGTGACCTGTATCTGGCCACTGGCCGGTACCCGAACATCCAGTGGGTTCAGGGTCCTGAATTCCTCGCAGCCGCCACCGCGGCATAAGGAGACTGTCATGGAAGCGCGTGAGATCAAACGAATGACCCTTGGCGGGAAATACGAGCTGCATCGCTCTGCAAAAATGGAGCTGCCTGCTGACATGGCGCCCGGCGATATTTATGCGGAAGTCCATGTGCGTATCAACACACCAATCTACCGCCGCTACAACCACCAACCGCAATGGACATCGGACGATGACCGCATTGCTTTCGATAATGCCGTGGTGGCGCTGCTCGCCTCTATTGGCATGACGGTTGATGGTGGTGGAAGTTATGCGAGCTCTGAAGACCCGATGGAAAGCCTATATTGCCACCCGGATGACCTTAGCGGCACCCTCTCAATGAATCGCTTGCTGGAGCTGTGCATGGCGCTTGAGAATTGTGAGACGTCCAGCCTTCGCTGGGTAGATATCTACGCCTATCCGGAGAAGGTTTCAGACTCTGAAATTGCTGCTCGCATGGAATCCCAGGAAGCAGAATTGGTTGAGATGATTGTTCGATCAGCCAGCGGATATGTCGGACGGAAATTTTACAATCTGACCTTCAAGCCGATTTTTGACCGAGTGCCAGGACTGCAGTTTATCGAAGAATATGCCCGAGGTGCTGGCGGATCCACCAAGGCCCGAGAGTTGCTGCAGAGCCTGCTGGATAGAATGACAAAGGATGGCCTTCTGGAGATGGCCTTAGAGTCGGGGCAATTTACCCGTCGCTTTTACCGGCCGGCAACGCTTACGGATCTGAAGAAGATCCGCAAGGCCGATCGGCCGAAGCATTACGACCTGGTGATGGAAACTATCCGTGGTAAACGAGCCAGAGGATGGTGACAGAGTGCTCTGAGCCCGCTAAAGCGGGCTTTTTTGATGGAATTCCAAAAAAACTTTCAAAAAAGTTCGCTTACACCTTGCATGGTGCATTGTTTTGATTATAATTGATTCCAGTTGAGGCGAAAAACGCCTACCCCCAGAAACATCGGGGTTCAGATTAGAGCGATCGGCTTTTGCCTGGTCGCCACTTTTAAAGAGATCGGTATTGTCCGATCCACGATAAAGACCGGGTGGCTTCTCTCCTGCCTGAGACCTAACCTAACCTGCCACCCGGTCTCCTCTTCCAAAGCCCGCCTCGAGCGGGCTTTTTCTTGCCTGGCGTTCCGCCAGCCGGGGCCTTCGGCCCTTCTCGTGTGCACTGATTGCCTTGTGGCGTAGCCACCGGCTGCGCCGGTAGATCCTGGCCTATATACACCTTGCATGGTGTACGGTATCTGGTAGAATGGTTCTCAGGTTAGGAAAACATGAGACAGGAGATACCCATGAGCTTATCCCTCTGGCTGCACGCCCGGGAACATTCCGAGGCTGACAGCGATGATTCCGTTCTGTGCTGGGACGATATCGATGAAAACACCGTTGAACGATTAAAGAAGTACTCTGCGATTTGCCAGGAAAACGATCTCACCGTGTCGTTCTATGAAAACGGCTCTATTGATGGGGATAACTGCGTTCTTACGATTGGTATTACCCCGTCGAATTCTGACCAACTGACGATCAACACCACTAAGCGCGTCAAGCACATGTGGCCGGTCGATGTTGAGGCAACAGGATTGCTGTCTATCGCTTCAATCGAATCTGCCGTTGAGCAGACCGCACGCATCCCGGGTGAATCCGCTGTCGGCGTAATCCCGAACACTTCTGGCTACTTATTCCTGTTCCAGGAACTGGTGGTCGAGACGGACATGGAAATCAATGATGCCGTTTACGATCAGATGGGTAAGGAACCGGAGGGTGATACTTTCCAGCGAATGGCAAAGATCAGCGATTCTGTCATTTATGCTGGTGCCGAAGTTTTTGCCATTCTTGAGGATGAAGACTCTCCGCGAAGCGTTTTCCCTGCAGCTCTTTCCGATGAGTCGTACCCACACGAGAGCTATCTCGATGCTGCCAAGCACCTCGTTGCTGTTCGCGGCAGTCAACCCCAGGGGCACCTCTGGGCATACTCCAACGCCAAAGCCGTCGCTCGGGCCTTGTGGCAAGACTTTGGTGATGTGCCAGTAGCCGGAAGCGGCGAAGGCCAGCGGATTGCATCCGGATGGCTCCACTTTAAGGCAGCGACTCCGATTTACGACATCTGGTATTGGTTTGAAAAAGAATTCGATCTGAGTGTCGCGGTCGATCTGATGAATCTGGAAAGGGCACAACCATGAGCATGCGTTATATCACCACCATTAATGGCGTTGAACACGAGACCGACACCCGTATTGAGGCTATTGCCTTGCTGCGGGATGTGGCTGAGATCCACCAGGCGGACTGGGAAATGAATCTGCTTCGAGCTGGTAGTGTCACCATGGAGATTGGCCCGGATACATTCAGCATTGTTGATCGGCTGTTTTCTGAGGCCAAGTGGGCCCAGAAGGTGGCCAGCGATCTCTATGCGAAAGATGGCGAGCTGGAAATCGACAGTGATCGACCTGTGATACGCACCGAAGACGGCTGGCGGGTGAACTGCTGGGTCTGGGTTGATGCCGCTGCTGCCGGATGCGATGACCTTGACGAAGAAGCAGACGAGGACAACGTGGAGGCCGCTTATGTGGCCGCTGCAGAGCACCCCCACGCTGATTTTGACGAGGACTCCGAGGCATCTCTCGGGGATGATCCTGGCGCCTACGTCTCAGGGTGGGTTGATGTTTCTGATGGTGATTGCGAGAAAACCTTCATGTACACCGTGATCGTCGCCTGTGCCAAGCCTGATGGGAGTCCTTTCCTTTACACCGCTCACGTCGAAACGACTAAAGACGATTTCGATCAAGGCCACCATATTGATCTGGCGGTTGATCAGGCTCAAAAGGAAGGATATGGCGAAGCGTTCGTCTGCTTCGATCACACTCAGGCATCAATGATGGAAATGGCTGCGGACCAGCTGGCCGAGGATTCCGGAAAGACACCGAGCAAAGCCTACATGGCGAACGATATGCAGGCACCGCAGGATTTCAAAGTCACTGTGGAAAAAAACATCGCCTGCGATTCGATTGAGATGGACGTTCGGGCAGTGTCCGTTGAGGTTGCCCGTGATATCGCCATTGATCGCGCCGCCGATATGGATTTCGAGGAATCTGAGGGTCAGATCCGCACTCGCGTTCGTCTCGCGGAGGGACTGTGACATGGAAAATACGGTCGATATCTCCCTCAACATCTTCGACGACGAGGGTAATCAGGTAGACACCACGGAAATGACGCTTCCGGAGCGCTCTGTTTCCGACATCGTGGATCACGCGGCCCAGCTCATGATTGTCTTTCGCTCAATGGGCGACGGCGACCTTGGCATTGAGGCCTTCGACCAGGTGCTTTGTGAATTGAATGAGTCGCTGGTGAACTCTGGTGTCATCGAAGAGCTTGGATCAGAAGCCCCAGTGGCAACCCTCCACTTGCTCAAAGAGGGATCCCCTAACAATGTTTGAAGCCACGATCGCGGAATCCGAGAACGGAAAAGTGGGCCTCGCTGTACGAGGACACTTTGCCGGCGAATTTGAAAACGAAGCCGAGGCGCTTGAGGAGCTGCAAGATCTCATTAAGTACGAGATTGAAGCACTGGGAGAGGACAATGAGTGAAGTCGTTAAGATTACCGAGGCCACGACTCTGAACGTGGAAGTTACCGGGCGAGAGGTTCTGGAAAATGTGCGAGCCGCATTCGACTGCAGCGATCGGCCCGACACGATTGATGAGACCATCATCGAAGTCAGATTTTTCGATGAGGAGGAAGGCGAAATGGATCAACTGTTCACGATCTTGGGCGTTGATGATCCTGAGACCCGCAAAAAGATTGCTGACGCTGACTACCTCGCGCTTTTTTCCTGACTGCCAGGGAGAGTAGAACCGCCGATCCAGCCCGCTAAGCGCGGGCTTTTTTGTGTCTGGCCGTTGGCCATCCCCTGGGCGCAAGCGCCCTTTCATGTGCACTGACGGCCGGTGGCTAAGCCACGGCTGCGCCGTAATATTTATTGCCTGATACACCTTGCAAGGTGTATGTATTCTGGTAGAATGGTTTCCAGGTTAGGGCAATAAACGTAGGGCAGGAATCATGGGCATTTACAAGCAGATCGACGTTCAACAGGCCACCGACATCACCACGATTAAGCGGCTCTTTGAGGCGCATATCGACCGGGAAACTCTGGAGGCGTACCGCCTGCCCATCCGCAACCCTAATGCGACCGTTATCGTGGGCCTTTCAGGCGGCGCAGATTCGTCAGTACTGGCGCTTCTGGCGGCCGCTTACCTTGCGCCCAACTACCCCAACCTCAGATTTATGTTCACAGACACAGGGGCCGAGCCAAAGTCATGCTATCAGGCCCTCGACCAGATCGAAGAGCTGACCGGCATCGCTGTAGAGCGCATCAAGCCAGAGGAAGACCTGTTCGGTCTGATCGACCGTTACAACGGCTTCCTGCCTAACGGCCAGGCGAGATGGTGTACCCGCGCATTGAAGGTGGAGCCGCTGAACGCCTACCTAAAAGAGAACACCGGCGATGAAGGGTTCGTCTCGCTGGCGGGCATCCGCTACGACGAGGCCGACCGCGACGGCATCACCTTCCAGTATTCCATGGAGAAGGACGCCAAGGCGGCGTTCCCGTTCGTTGACCTCAAGATCGTTAAGCACATGGTGTTCGACATTCTGGACAAGTCCATCGGAATTCCGGCGACCTACAAGTACCGCAGCCGCAGCGGCTGCTACACCTGCTTTTTCCAGCGCGGCGCTGAGCAGGTTGGCATGCTGGTCAACGACCCGGAGAACTTCAAGATCACCGAAGACCTGGAGAAGCTGACGGACGCCGACAAAGAGCGCTGGGACAACATCCCCCAGACGCTGACCGACGCGGGTTTCCCGGCGGCTTACCCAGTCCCGGCTTTCGTTGATGTCCGCAAGCCCCAGAAGGTGCCTCAGAAGGCCCCAGACAAGATCAAGGAAAAGAAGGACTCCCAGACCGCCGATCTCTTTGCAATGGAGCCAGAGGCCGACACAGGCTTTGATGAGATGTTTGCGGCGTTCGCCCTGTACAGCGATAACCGGCTGATGCAGTTTACCGGGCGCGAGTTCTGCCCGGCGGTCTACTGGCAGGAGCTGATCACTATCAGCCCGTCGCTGACTGGCATCAAGTCTGCCGTGGGCAACCACTACAAGTTCAAGCGCACCACGCCCATGCCTCACTACGACCTTGAGGACATGCAGATCGTTATCGCCCAGATCCGCTTCCCGAAGGGTACGATTGACACGGGTGCGCCAGCCAAAGACTCGTTTACATGGAAGTCTGAGACTGCCTACAAGCAGCTGCGTCACCTTGTCCGGAACTGTCAGGTGGTTCTCCAGCAGGCCGACATGAAGCGCCGTCTGGCGGACGCTCAGGAGGTTCTACAGAGCAACCCGCAGGACGAGCGGACCATGATGGATGCCATGGAGCAGGTAGACGTTATGTCCAGCATGATCGCCCGGCTCCCCAAGGTCTCAGGAGAGCTGGTCTGGGAAGGCCTCTACACACCCAGCCAGGACGTTCAAAAAGAGGTCCAGATGAGCTTGGACGGCCTGAGCGTCACCACCGAGCGCAAGGTCGCCAAGCAGGATCTGGAGCATGACGAAGTGCCCATGGCCTGCATGGCGTGCTCATTCTAAGGGCATGATGATGATCTGGTATCACGGCAGTTCCCAGTCCCAGTTCACCGGCTATCTCCCTGGGGCTGGACGGAGCGATGAGGAAGACATGCTCTTCCTGTCGCGATCGCCCAACGTCGCCAGCCGCTACGGCACAGTGTACCGGCTGGACATGGACGCCAGCGCCCTACCCCGCATCAGCGTCGATGACTGGTTTAATGACCGCTCTCTTGAGCCTGGCGGGTCATTCGTCATTGAGGGCGACAACGGCTACGACTTCCCGGTGGACACCCTTGTGCTGCGCCACAAGCCCGCCAGCGCCTTTGTCAGAGTAGCCAGCCCCGAGGCGCTTGATGACGGACTGGCCACCGCCCATGAGCCGGAAGGCCCCGGCGACCGCCAGTTCGAAACCTACATTGAGGAGATTTATGGCGGGAATATGGACGCCTGGCGCAAGGATCGAGACGCCCTGATGGGTTAATCCCCTGGGCGCGAGGCGCCCTTTTGTGTGCACTGATGGCCGGTGGCTAGCCGCGGCTGGCGCCGAAATAACTGCCCTATATACACCTTGCATGGTGTACTAAGTTTGCTACAATAGTTCTCAGGTTAGGCAAACAAAGACAGGCAGGAGAAGCACCATGAATTTGCAAAAAGGTTCCATTGTCACACTGACGCACCCGAAAACAGCCGAGCAATACGCCGGTGTCGTTGAACTTTCCACGGCCCAGAATCTGACCATTGTGTTCGATACCGGGGAAGAGCATTTCCGCGTTTATTCAACAAAAGGCACTCCGCACACCCGAGAACAGCTGATTGCCGGGCTCAAGATCGCTTCAGGCACCACTCTCGCAGTCTCCGATCGCTTGGAGTCTCGCTCAAAAGACCTTTCTGGCAGCGGTGCAACAATCAAGAAAGGCGACATCGTATCTTTTGAATTTGATGGCAAGAAAGAAGTTGGGCGAGTGATCAAGGGCGGGAAAACACCTGTGGCGGCGATCAAGGGCAGCGTAATCAAGGGCCCAGCCGCGACCTTTACCCACTGCGAAGCAGTTCCCGTTAAAGGTGATGAAGCGCTTTCGGACTGGGATGTGAGCAACATTGTTGGCGAAGGCATGGGCATGGAAGGTCCTCGCTCCAAAGCAACGGTTACCTATAAGGGCAGCACTGCGTTTTATGCCATTGATGATGGCGATGGCGGCCCTGTTCGTTTTGAGCCGGCTTCTAAGAAAAAAGAAGAGTTGGTTTACCAGTTCACCAACGATATCAAAGGCTACATCAAGGCTAAGGGCGCAAACGACATCATGTCCGATGAGCTCTGGCCGCAATACAAATATGAAATTGCGGTTTCTGGCCTCTCATTCGCCGACTATCTGAAATAAGGGGTTGCACGATGTCGAAACAGATCAGGCCTTCAGAGCTCGCAGAAGTAGTGACCGGGCTTCTGGTACGCCCAGACCTGCTTGGTGAAATTGATACCAGCGACCAGCACGAGCGCTTCATTGAAGCTATTGGCGAAGTCGTTGCCGATTTCTGCGGGGGCACCATCAACGGTGTAAATCCATCCGACTCGCAGAACCCGGCCAGCGATTACGTGTTTACGGCTTATCTGAGCGTGTATCCGAATGACAGCCTTAGTTCTCTGGAAAACTGCGTGTGGGCGCCATACGACGCGTCTGGATGGGAAGGCCTTAGCAATGAAGATTATGGGCTTGAGTCTCCAGACAATCCGCCGACTCGCCAAGAGATGGCTCTGACTCGGGCTCGACTGCGGTCGCTGCTCATCGAAGCACACGGCGCAGAGATAGCGAGCTCGCTGTGAGCATCGGAAACGCGAATTTCACCCCCAAAGACGGTCGCCCTGCTCCGGCAGTCGGCGATCGGGTCAGGGTTTATCGGAACCTCCCTCTGTTCAAGCATCGGGTGTTTTCGATCCTGGCAATGGATGGCCCGTACAAAGGGCTGGTTCTCGGGTACAGCCGATCGGTTGGCCTGGAGAGAGTGAAGTTCATCGTCTCAGAAGCCACAAGGCAAAAGGTACTCAAAGGTAACCGAACCGTTCACGCATACGCAGAGGGCTTTATTGTCGGCATGAGCTCAACTTTGCCATTTGCAGCGTCTGGAGAAATGGCTCGAAAGGTGACATACAATCCCTATTTGGCGGGTCACTTCTACGACAGAGACAATCCCGACACTCCCATGATTAACTGTCGCCAGATTTGGACATGGGGATCGGATTTGATTATTCCGGAACAGGTCGGAACTGAAACTCAGGAACAAGAGGCAGCATGAGCGCTCAGGACATTATCGAAATCGGACAACGCCATGGAATCGCATTCGACCAGGTAGGATCCGGTGACCGGCATGATTTACTGGCCTACTCACCACATGGCAATCATTACCCTGTATTTGTGCTGGAAAACCCAGACAACGGGGATGGTCCGAGCGATCCGAATGCCAAACTCGGGATCATTTGCTATCCGAATATGGATCGGTGGCTCGATTGCGTTGAGGTCATTTTCCCTGAAGCCGATGATGCCCTGCAGTGGCTTGGGAATCCTGATTTTCGCTCTGCCGTTATTTTCGAAATGGCGTCCCTGCTTCCTTCCGTCGAAGCCCAGGAAAAAGCATTTGTGTCTGCTGTATGGTCAGACGCCGCGGAACAGGAGATCCGAAAGCAGGATTTCACCTATTCGGAGATGGCCCGCGAAATTCTTACGCGGGCGGGCTGCGAACTGGTTTCCATCCCCGCCCCGGGGCAGTCAGCTGACAGCTGATCCAATATCTGTCGAAACTGAAATAGAAGCGGCCATAAAGCCAAACCATCAAGGATATATCTATGAATCGAAATAATATGATCAAAACAGGCATGTTCACAGGCTTTGCCCTGGCAGCTGGATTGGGACTGCTCTTAAACTCCGCAGCGACTGCAGAGAGCATTCACGGCAAACTTATTTATGAAGATACTTCAGAGACCGCCTACATCTCCGGTAAAACTGAGTATGTTGTTGATTCCAGCGAAGACGGCGAAAAGCAAGAATCTCATCACGAACTTCAAACCGATACGTTCGAAACTGGTGTTCGGGTATGGAGAAACGTTGCCGGTATCTGTTACATGCAAAAGCGCACCTTGATGGGGATGGATGAGCATTCTGGTGTCCAGTTCCCGAAGATCCACGAGAAAACAGGCTCTGCCGACTGCGAAACTCGTGAGTTCTATACTACTGCTGACTTCCAGTAGAGGCCAACGCTCAGATCCAGGCCCGCCAAGCGCGGGCTTTTTTGTGTCTGGCCGTTGGCCAGCCAGGGGCGCAAGCGCCCTTTCGTGTGCACTGATGGCCAGTGGCTAAGCCACGGCTGCCGCCGGGAATAAATTTGCTGATACACCTTGCATGGTGTACTTGTTCTGCTATAATTGGTCTCAGGTTAGGCAAATAATTACAGGCAGGATTCACATGAGCGTTATCATCTATTCTCGCGTAGGCGACAACAACGGTTCTCGACGGATCTGGATGGAAGGTTTCCATCTTCGTCATGGTGGCATTGAGCCGGGCGCCACGCTGTATATCCGCAAGCATCAAAGCTCCAACGTGTTCCAGCTACACCCCAAGCCGGGCAGCGACTCGCTGGGCACCGTGCGGGTATCTCGCCGTACCATGAAGGATGGCCGCATTAAGCCCCTCATTGAGATCAAAGACCCCACGATCCTCGACGCTCTTCCGGGCCAGATGAAGCTTCGCATTTCTGTCTTCAAGGGCAAGATATCCATCCGCGCCCACATTGACGAAGAGCGTATCAAGGCGCGTGAAAAGGACTTTCTCGAAACCCTGATGGCCGGCGAGCCGCTGAAACTGGGCTCCTTGTTCCATGGGGGTGGAATGCTTGATCACGCACTACACAGCGGTCTGGAAGCCGTTGGCATCGACAGCTACACCAAGCTGGCGGTTGAGTGGGATTCGCGTTACATCGGCTCCAGCTACGCCAACAACCCCCATTTTTTCCGTGAGGACTCCATCCTTATCAATGGCCCGATCCAAGATTCGGTTCTGCCCAATGATCTGGGCTTGCACTGTCTGACCGGCGGCGTTCCCTGCGTTGGCGCGAGCAAAAGCGGAATTTCTAAAAATGGCCTGACGCACCCGGAAGAGCATGACAAGGCCGGGTCCATGTTCTACTACTTTCTGCGCTACATCGAGGCGATGAACCCTTCGGTTATCGTGCTTGAGAACGTGGTCGAGTACGCCTCCAGCGCCAGCATGGCTATCATCCGCTCGGTTCTGGACCAGTGGGGCTACAACCTGCGGGAAACCGTTCTGAACGGCAATACACTGGGCGACTTTGAAAACCGCGACCGTCTGGCGATGATCGCCACCAGTAAGGGCCTCAGCGAAATGAACCTGTTCCAAGAGGTTCGCGCCGTAGCCAAGAAGCCTGCCACGCTGGCGGATATCGTTGAGGATGTCAGCGAAGACGACGAGATCTGGAAAGATTACGACTACCTGCGTACCAAGGCTGATCGCGACAAGGCGGCTGGCAAGGGTTTCGCCATGCAGGAGCTGGACCTTTCGGCGGGCAAGGTTGGAACCATTGGGCGCGGCTACGCCAAGGTTCGCTCAACTGAGCCACGCATTATCCACCCGACGAAGGAGAACTTCACACGCCTGCTGACGCTGGTCGAGCACTGCCGGGTTAAGGGAGCCCCCGAAAGCATTATCGCTGGTAACTCCAACACCGTAGGCCACGAGATTCTGGGTCAGGGTATCTGCGTGAGCGCGTTCACCGCCGTATTCGTGGAACTCGGAATCGAGATGCTGACCCAGATCGGTATGACCGTGGGTTCCATGGCCGTAAACGGCAACTGGTTCGAAAGCGATATCCTATACCTTTCTGCCGAGCAACAGGACGCCCCGCAGGCATCAGCCATTGACCTGAGCCAATACCCGAACGTCGTACAGTTTGCGGATGACAGCATTGCGCTGATCCGTGACTTCAGCCAGAACGAAGTACAAGCCGCCGCCTGATTCCGTCACACAGTTAGCCTGGGATTTCGTTTGACACCCTGAATGCCTGCCACCTTTGCCCGCCTTGCGCGGGCTTTTTTTTGTGTCTGGCGTTCCGCCAGCCGGGGCGCGGAGCGCCCTTTCATGTGCACTGATGGCCGGTGGCTAAGCCACGGCTGGCGCCGTGAAACGCGCACTATATACACCTTGCATGGTGTATTTTGTCCGGTATAATGGTTCTCAGGTTAGGCAAACAGAGAGCAGACAAATGACAGATACATCAGGACGTTTACAGAACTTCGACAGCATGCTCAAAAAGGTGACAGCTCACTTCCAGCGCTATGGTCGCCAGGGTCGCGTGGCACCGGTTAGCCGGACACTGGAATGTGCTTTTGAAACGGACACGCAATTTTCAGATGCTCTGTCTGCATCGCTGATGCTCAAAGCCAACAAGTCTCCGGCGCTTAAAGCAGGACTTGAAGGCTGGAATGTTTGGGAATCCGGAGCGTGGCTGGGTAGCGCCAAGGCGCATGAAGGTCGAACGCTATCAGAGATACGCGCCAGCCTATCAGGCCAGTAGCCACAACTCATTCACTCTTGAAACAGGCAGGAACATCATGACTTCAACCATAGATCTCAAAGAAAAGCTGGCCGAACTCGGATGGACTCTGGATGAGACCTTCCCACCAGATAACGAAGATCAGTTTTGGAAATCATTCAGCGCCGGCTTTGATCCGCGTTTCGGGACAACTGACCCGTCAAACGATGCCATCACTGAAATCTATATGGCATATCGCAAAGGCGACTCCGTGTTGCTGGTCACCGATGGCGGCGAATTCTACAAGGTTGGCCAGCCCATTATGGTTCTGGCAACCGCTCGCCCTGAAGAGGGCCTGCCCTACAGTCGACTCCATTGCGTCGAGTCCAACGAAAACCGGGTCTACGAGTTCCTGGTGTGGCTAGCGGAAGGCGGCAACACCGACGAACACCCTGACTATAAGCTGCTAAAGAGAGGTATCCGATCATGAACACTCAGAGCATGCCTTCAATGGAAGGCGTTGAGACTTACAAAGTTGCTGCGCTTTGCACCGCTCATCTGACGGAAAAAGACAGCGAACTTCTGAAGATTGCTGGTGACGACCCTGATGAAAATATGGTCATGTCCCGTGAATATGGGTTTTTCATCAAACTCTACTCTGATGAAGCGGCGGTTAACGATAACTACCGCCACGGACACTCTGAGGCAATCAACAACATCATTGCCTGGGCGCTGGCGCATGGCGTTGAATTGATTGAGTTCGATCGTGACGCCGGATGTGTCGACGGCTTTCCCACCTTTGACTGGTGAACGCAACTATGGATATTCAGGAAAACGATCTGCCCTACGGGATCCGGTACCGCCTTGCCGGCGGTCCTCCCGGAGAGCTTACCAGCGAACTTTATGAGCAGCTGAAGCACCCAGACCTGGAGCATGATCACGACGCAGAAGTATCGGCTGACGCCCTCGAGTCACTTCTCCTGGCAATGGCTTGCGAAGGCATCTACTTGCGCTCCGATCGCATGGTTGCGGCTATAAAAACGGCCGTTGAAGCGATCTCAAACAATATGAGCGAGCCTGACGACCACCAATGCGACCATCCTTTTGATGCAGTCGATAACCATGACGCTGTTGGCTGAGTCTACATTGGGACTTTTTTTTGTTTTTGCGCTATATGTGGACTTTAACTGCTAATTGGTCTATATTGGGACTATATTCTTAATTAAGTCCACGATGAGATGGTTGCTATGAACGCTGTTAGCACTGACAAACACTCCCAGAAAGACCTTAACCGTATGGGGGCAAAAGGCCTGAAAGCGGTTATGAACATTCTGGACAAGTGGGGATGCGGCTCAGAGGCGAAAATGGCGATCTTGCGCTTGCCTCGCGCAACGTTCTACAAATATCAGGCAAACCCCGACAGCGCTCGGCTGGACCGGGACCAGCTGACACGAATCAGCTATTTGCTGAACATCCATCAGGCGCTACGGGTTGTGTTTGAAAATCGTGAGAACGTCTACGGGTTCATGAGCAAGAAGAACGGCAACCCCTTTTTCAACGGTCGAGCACCGCTGGAAGTCATCGAAGATGGTGATTTCGGCGCTCTTTACGAAACCTTCAAGCGCGTAGACACCCTGCGCGGAGGACTCTGGTAAATCCATGGGAGTTCAACTGGACACGCTGACGCTGGACAACCAGAAAGCTTACCGGCTGATCAATTCAAAGCTGCCGACGATCGAGCTCTTTGAGGATGTATCCAGCGCTGAGGATTTTGAGGACCTGTATGAGTTGCAGGCGTTGACCAATCCTCGGCTGACCGCTGAAAAATTTGGTCGGATGGATTACCTGAACGTTGACGAAGCGCCCTGGGGAATCACCGGGGCATCCTATGCGATCGCTCCGTTTACCCACGTCTCTCCAGGTGGAAGCCGCTTTAGCAACGGCGAATATGGGATGCTCTACCTAGCTGAGTCCATGGATACAGCTATTGCGGAAGTTGCTTACCACCAGTCTCGATATCTGGCGAACGTTGAGAATCTGGCCTTCGACCGGCTGGTGTTTAGGGGCCTTGCCTGCACTTTTTCCGGACAGGCAATCCACGATGCCACGGTGCTCAGTCAAGAACATGACATTTATTCACCGGATAATTACTCAGACGCTCAGACTCTGGGAAATCAGATTCGATCGGATGGCTCCGAAGGCATCCAGTACTGGTCTGTGCGAGACCCTGGTAAAACCTGCTGGGGCCTATTTACTCCGAAAGGCGTGCAATCCATCGTTCAAACTGTCCACTTGGAGTTTGTGATCGACGGGAAAAACATCATCGACATTTGCCAGGTCACCACCTGCAAGAAGGATCCAATATGAGCCGTTATCTGGAAGGCGACAATGTAAAGCCCCAGCACTCTCAGGATGGCCGCAAACTGATTGGGCGGGTTGTCCAATACATCACATCGCTTGATATTGACCACTCTGGACGCGGCTATTTTTTCCCGCGAACCGGAGTGATCACCGATCAGTTTAAGAGGAATCTGGAGGTCAACGGCGAGCTTATACCGTTTAGCTCGTTTGTCGAGATTGTTGATCTACGGGAAGCCACTCAAGAAGAGATGGACACCTATCGGCCGTAGAGCTCATGTAACACCGTTTTGGTTTCAAATCCGCACCAATAGCCCGCCAAGCGCGGGCTTTTTTGTGTCTGGCCGATGGCCAGCCCCAGGGGCCTGCGGCCCTTTCATGTGCACTGATTGCCTTGTGGCATAGCCACCGGCTGCGCCGGGATTTCTACGTCTGCCAATACACCATTTACGGTGTATTTAGGTGGTATAATACGCTCAGGTTAGGACAAACAGAGGAATCATCCTGATGAGTAACACTAACGCTTCCGCCGTGATCAAGCTCGCTTATGGCATGGCCGCTTCCCAGAATATCGCCTTTGATGTGGACTCCGAGTATGAGAACAACCCGTATGCGGGCTATCTCGATTTTAAAAGCGCTGCACAAGCCAATCGAGACAGTGACGACATGCCAGAGCTCATGTCGGCATGGGAGGCGAATGCACACAACACCATAGGTGAGATTTTGGATCAGCTGGAGACAGACGCGGTTGTTTTAATGGCGGCCTTCAACAACTTCTCCGAATGCATCAAGGCAGGATTGGTGCAGGCTGCAACCGATGACAATCTGCCCCTGGACATGAACAACGTGGACATCAGCCAGCTGGCGGATCGGGGTAGTGAAGCGATTGAGAACGAGCAATATGCCGAGGATGTGAAGCGCTTGAAGGCCATTCAGCGCGAATCAGGCCTTACCCAAGAGCAGGAAGATCAGCTCAAGCAAACTATGGAGATTCTTTTCGATCGCGAAACGACAATCCCGTTTTCATAGACAGGTCTTTGCTTACCCTTACCTGCTGAAATTCCCGTGTCGATATTTTCAAATCCTTTGAGGGCATACTGATGAAGACAATTTACATCAAACAGAACACTTCCGGCGACAGCCTGACCACCCCGGATGCGGTCATCGCCGTTGACGAGAATCTGATTCGACAGGTCAGCAAGACGATCGACGTGGTTCGCAACAACGAACTATCCCGGGCTGCTCGCCACGGTGTCGCCAACGTTCGGTTCGAGGAAGGTGATGATCAGCCGGATTACTGGGAGATGGTCTGCGATGACAGCCAGATTTGGATCGACGCCATCATTAAGTACAGCGATGTTCACGTAACCACTGCCCCGATCGAAGAGGTGGAGCTTGCCCGGCTCTATCGCGAGACACCCAACAACACCACCATCGAGATCTGAAAGGACAACATCATGGCGAAGAAACTAAACCAATTGCCGAAGTTCAACGTCTGGGATGACCCCGAGGATTCCCGGCTGGCCATCGAGGTCAAAGGGCTCGGTTGGGTCGCCATTCATCGCACCAGCGAGGGCATTATCGTGGACGTCACCAACGGCGATGAAGTGGTAGGCAGTCTAGGACTGATGGAGTCTGATTTTGCTAAGGAATAGATTCCGGAAGACTGAAAAGCCCGCTAAGCGCGGGCTTTTTTTATGTCTGGCGTACCGCCAGCCAGGGGCGCAAGCGCCCTTTCATGTGCACTAATGGCCGGTGGCTAAGCCACGGCTGGCGCCGGTATAACTGCCTTATATACACCTTGCATGGTGTGCCCTCTCTGGTAAAATGGGTACCAGGTTAGGACATCAACAAAAGGCAGAATTATGAGTACTCGCATTGCTATCTCAGACCTTGATAAGAAGGTCATAAAATCACTGAAAGCCCAGCTCGCCAGCGGCTATAAGCACGATGACTCAGGAGTTGAAGCCATCATCCAGGCTGTCCGTCTGGGCAAAATTCGCATCACCCGTGAGCGGGACTTGATCAACATGTACGACCTCAAGGGTGACGCCTTCAACCCAGAGGTTAATCCAGATATTCCGGCGGACCAGCTTAAACGCGAAGAACGGTCCTTTGAGGCCCGTATTCGTCGCTCAGGCGCATGGGTCATGATCTCGGAGTACTGGACCGGCCGATACTGGGAACGCCACGGCGATATGATGGACAACATCATTGGCGGATTTGTAGGTCATGACTTTTTCGGTTCCGGGTACGAACTCCAGGTGATGCAGTCAGCTCTTGATGGCTACAACAGTCAGGAGCTTGATAACGCCGGTTTTGTCATTGACCCATTCCGTAAAGCAGCGTGAGGCGGGCTATGCAAATCAAACTTGATCAATACGCTCAGCTCGACCCCATCAGAGACTTGCTTGAAAATTTCCCCGGT
>Ga0307936_1000664_pt1 | contig 18682 bp, 26 predicted proteins | sample OrgLakmetagenom1_FD_201839 | JGI IMG/M metagenome (GOLD analysis project Ga0307936, IMG submission 201839) | Saline water microbial communities from Organic Lake, Antarctica - #1 | ecosystem: Environmental > Aquatic > Non-marine Saline and Alkaline > Saline | place: Antarctica: Organic Lake... | reverse complement strand
CCTTCACATGAACCCACTTTTCACGTTTCGACATTCTTTTTCCTACTGCCCGTAGTAAGCCGCAGAGCGGCAAAGAGCGCGGCTTGCCGCGTCATTACTGGCTTTGCTGTGGTTTTGGGCACCATTTGTGGGGTGGGGGATTGAAGGGGGCGACGCCCCCTCACCAGACCCGTTAGCGTAGCTAACGGGTAGGCTGGCTTAACTACTTAATATTGGCGCTGTTCCGTAGGAATTGCAAATTTTTACGGCCCTGCGGACCACTTTTGGGCAGTAGAGCAAAGGATTCTATTAAGGGTTGACACGGTGAGGCCGGCCTCCCGGATCTGTTGTCACTGATGGTCGCCTCGCCGTCTTCGGGCTCGGGTTGAAATATTGTGCTAAGTCTCGGTAATGGCGTTGAACTGCAGCTGAGCCAGAACGGATGATCGGGCTCGATAGTTAGGCTCGGATCTGGCTGTGCACCTAGCCCACCGACATGCGTAAATTGTTCCGGGGCATGAGTGCCCTACCGACAAAGATTCAAAGATAGGATCACTTCTGTAAAGAAGGGTAATCTTTACCCCTACATTTTCCGAGTCCAAACCGAGAGTGTGAGGTCCCCCCCCTGCACTGAGCTTCAGTTTAGGCCAAACTTGGCCTGTGACGGAGATGATAAATTCCGGAGTGCAGGTGTCTTGGTTGTTTGAGCTCAGTTTTGAGCGATTTTGTCATTGGTCCTGTTTTAAATCCTTTTTAATTGTTTTTAATACCTGTTTTTAATTCTTGTTTTTAGGTGATTATATTCTTTTATAAACAATAACATGCGGACGTTATTCCCTACAATTTCCGAGCAACCCACTACAGATTCCGAGTTTCAAACCTACAGATTCCGAGTTCCAAACCTACAGATTCCGAGTTTCAAACCTACAGATTCCGAGTCGGCTGGCCGAGATATCCACAATCCCTACAGATTCCGAGTAAGACATTTTTTATGGACCTTCAAAAAATAATATTGTAGGTTTATAAACTCACTACAAAAATGGACGACGTAGTAATGTCGGAGAAAACGAACATTCGAATAGCTAAATCGAATGATTTGGTCGAGGCGGCTTACCGTCTAACCCTAAACGAGCAACGTCTTCTGCTGGCTACCCTGGCCCGGATCGACTCCCGTAGAGGAATGCAGAATTTCAAATTCTCGATCACCGCAAAGGAATTTTCTGAGCTATTCGAAATCGAACTGCACACCGCCTATGAGGCCCTGAAAGACGCGTCGAAATCACTATTTGAGCGTGACATCAGGACATTCGACGGGCGAACCCGGAAGCGGTTTCGGTGGGTTGATCGAGTATCTTATGTTGATGGGCAAAGCCGCGTTGAGCTGTGTTTTACCATCCACGTTGCTCCCTATTTGTCGCAGCTCCATCGGAATTTTACTGCGTATGGTTTGCACCAGGTCAGATCCTTGAAATCGAACTACTCTATACGGCTGTTTGAAATGTTGATCCAGTACCGCTCGACTGGATGGATGCAGGTGGAGGTAGACACGTTTCGCGAGCGCCTAATGCTGGAGGGCACCTATGCCAGGTTCGACAACCTGAAGGCCCGCGTGATAAATCCGGCCGTGACTGAACTACAGGCTAAATCCAATCTGATGATCCAATGGCGACCAATCAAGAAGGGCCGAAAAATCGTATCATTGCGCTTCGATTTTCAGGAGCAGGACCAGGGGGATCTTTTTAAAGACAGCCTAGAGATATTGGAGGCTGTCGCAGACGAGGAATCAGACGTTCAGAAGACTGTGGGCACGTAACCCCTGGGCCAGGAGGTAGGACGGGTTATTGCCCTGTGATGTCGGCGGACATTAAAGTTTTGGAATTTACAATAAAGTTTGATGCGTTCAAAAGCCCTATGAGCGGAGAATCCGCCCAACCCTGTTTTGTCCGTATAAGCTCTTCCTTATTTACTGATGCAGCTTCTGAGTATAAACTCATTTACTCATTTACTCATTTGAGGTTCTGAGATGCCAACTATTGCTGTATTGAACCAGAAAGGTGGCGCCGGCAAAACCACCATCGCGATTAACCTGGCGCACTCGCTGCAACTGGAGGGCCACAAGGTTTTGCTTGTCGATTCGGATCCCCAGGGTTCTGCGAGGGACTGGAATGAGGAGAATGGAGGCGGGGTCATTCCTGTTGTCGGTCTCGACCGTGAAACCCTACCGAAGGATCTGGCAGCAATATCGTCGGGGTATGACTATGTAGTGATCGACGGCGCACCCCAAATTGCACGTCTCGCAGCTGCTGCTGTGAAAGCAGCTGATATGGTCATAATCCCGTGCCAGCCCTCTCCATATGACATCTGGGCCGCCGCGGACCTCGTGGATGTAATCAAAGCACGCCAGGACGTTACCGATGGCAAACCCAAGGTTGCTTTTGTGGTCAGTCGCGCCATCAAAAATACAAAATTGGGCAAAGAGATTCTGGAAGCTTTGGATGGCTATAAGCTGCCGGTATTCAAATCATCGACAACTCAAAGGGTCGCCTACCCCACAACAGCTGCCGAAGGAAAAACTGTTTTCATTGAACCAGAGAGCGAGGCTGCCAGAGAAATAATGGCTATCCGTGAGGAGATAAAGGGGTGCCTCAATGCTTAAACCCAAAACTCGCCGAAATCGAGAAGACAACCAAGACAAAACGGACGCTATCGAGGATGTTCGTAAGGAGCCGACAAAGCGCTTGAATGCCAACGTTCCTGCCTCCGTTTACCAGGAGCTCCAGGTAAAGGCTGCACGAGAAGGCCGGAAAATTAATGAATTAGTCAGCCAATGGATAAATGAGTATTTGAGTAAATAAGTAAAATAATATTGGACGTTTTCTTCCCCCTACTCGGGCAACTCCCTATACGTAATGTATGTCTGCATGTTGCCCTGGGCATATCTTCCGGCGCACAATGACCTCAAATGATAAGATAAGGGCTATCAAATGATAACTGTTGAGCGAGGTGGAAAGAGGTTAGAAAAAGAAGTCTTTCGGCCTGACCAGGATGAGTCCAGGCTCAAACTTGAGACCGTCATCATTTTCGGTGCTCGTCGTGGAGCTGAGATCCGCAAGCAGCAGCAAGGCGAGTATTCAACATTTTTCCGGGAAGGTCTGCCTGTCGGTGCAATCGAGCGGCTCTTCAAGTTCCTCGGGGTGAGTAACGCTGAGGGCCTTCCTCTTTTAAGCCTGACCTCTGCCACCTACAGTCGAAGAAAGGGGAAGGGCAAGCTGGATTCAACGGAATCTGATCGGGTTTATCGCTACGCAAAGCTATCCAGACTGGCGACCGAGATGTTTCACGGTGATAAGGAAGCCGCCCGGGGCTGGCTGAAGACGCCGGCCTATGCCTTCAAAGGTGAAACGCCCCTTGAGCGTGCCAGAACAGAATACGGTGCTGACCAGGTCGAGCAGCTGATTGGCCGGATACGCCACGGCATCCCAACATGAGTGATGAGACCTTTCACCGTATAAGCGATCCTGAGTACGCCAAGAACCCCCGCCAGATGCTCTCCGGCGAGGGTTCTTACCTTTACGGGGGGCGTTGGAACACTCCCGGTCACCACGTTGTATATCTTGCCCAGAGCCTTTCACTGGCGGCTTACGAGCAGCTCGTTCACGTACCTCTGAAAGTCTTGGAGCCCTTCAAACGCATAGAGGTTTACGTTCCTGAAGAGTTAATTATGGTGCTCGATGACAGCGCCTTGGGCGATGGCTGGAATGAGTCTTATAGTAAAGATTCTGAAGCTATTGGAGATCAGTGGATTGAATCCGGAAAATCCCTGGCCCTGTCGGTACCCAGTGCCCTGATTCCCGGAGAGCGCAACATTCTCATCTCTCCCGGGCACCCTGACTTCCAAGAAGTCACCACCAGTGGTGTGCTGGACTTTAACTACGATACTCGCCTCACGAAAATTCCCAAGAAATGACTTGGCTAGCATCTAATTATACTCAAATACTCAAATACTCAAATACTCAAATACTCAAATATGATTATAAAACCAAAGCCGTTTTCTATACTCTCAAATCGTTTATTACCCGCTATTTTTGCTTTCCAAGTTTTCGCCCTCCTTGCCTCGCCGCTAGTAAAGCAGTCAAACAGCGGTATCCGCCACCCTCCCGAAAGCAGTTGGTACAACCGAACCAACGATTACACAGCGCACAATTCGATTGAAGACTACCTGGATGTTGGTGGTCGTCTGCCCGAGGGTATGAGCCTTCAAACGATCCAGGCCGAGCGGAACCCGAGCAGCGAATACCAATTTACGGCCCTGCGGTCCGCTTTTGGGTAGTAGCGAATGGATCGCTAGTTTCTGACTACTAAGTTTCGGCTTGCACCGACCCGGTGGCCCGGATGAAGTCGGGCCTGTATAGGGCCAGAGGCACCCAATGGGTGCCCCCATACGTGCTCAAATTCCGAGTTATCCACAGTCCTGGGGCTGGACTCTGCCCTTTTAATTACTTTTACTACTTTTAGTCTCAAAATTTCTTATTTTTTTCAATTGCTTAGGTGGCCAAAAAGGGACAAAAAGGCGGTCAAGATAACCAATGACCAGATCGCCGACCAGGCTCGCCCCGGCGAGACATGGGACCAGGCCAAAGCGCGGCTGCGCGGTTAGTTTTTCAGAACATAGCAATGCACCAAAAACCACCGTCTTGAGGCAGCAGCTCGACCAGGCGAAACACACGAGCAGGTGAAGGAACAGCTAAATATTATTATATAAAGAGGTTTTTGTATTAGAATGCTTTTATATTATTAAATAGAAAGGTTTTTGTGCTATAATATTTTTATATAATTATATAAGAGGTGGGTCGTGATCGTTCTGGTTGGCAGTGAAAAAGGCGGCGTCGGAAAAAGCATGATCGCCGCCCATGCGGCGGTCCGGCTGTCCATGACCGGCAAGCCCACTTTTTTGGCCGACGCTGATCCACAACAAACGTCTCTGCGCTGGGCGATAGCCCGTAAGAAAAATCGGCCCGACTCGCCAACGGTAGAGAGTGCCAGCCTTGTTGGCGACCTGCGGCCGGAGATCGCCAAGATCGCTAAAGACTACGGCCACATCGTGATTGATTGCGGCGGTTCGGATTCAACAGCACTGCGTAGTGGGATGTTGCTAGCGCATCGAATGATCATTCCGAGCCGAGTCGCCCGCCGGGATATAGAAACCCTCCAACATGTGAGCCAGCTAGTAGCCCAGGCGAACGCCGAGCGAATCAAAAAAAATATGACCGAGATGATTTCGCGGGTTGTCTTTAACGGGATCAAAGCGCTGCCCTCGTTCTGGAGTCGCATTGAGGCGGCGAAGAAAGCGGTCGAAGGTATGGGACTGGGTGTCTCAAAGTTCAGCATCGTTGACCGAGTGAGCTACGACGACAGCCAATACCAGGGAGGCACCGTTTTCGATGCCAAAGAAGACCAAAAAGCGATTAACGAGATGGAACTGGTTTTGAAATCACTGCTTAGAAAAGCGCAACTGGAGTGAATATGGGCAAGCCAAACTACGAAATTGAAAGCACGGATTCCTTTATTGCGGGCGCTGAGGAAAGGGCGAACCGTAACGCAGTGAAGCCCGACGATCTGGCCCAAATAGGGAATCGAGTTCCGAAAGAATTACGCCGCCGACTCAAGCAGGCGGCACTCGAAAACGACACAACGATCAATGCCATTCTGATTACCTCATTGGAGGCGTGGCTGGTCGAAAACGATACAAAGCGACTCAAAGGCAGCGCCCTGGAAGATGACGGGCTCTGATAACAAACGGTTGGAAGATAGAACCTGACACAATTATTCGAGATTGGTGCTTAGTCGACGTCTTATTCAGTGGATAAGCCTCTCGATAAGAGAGTTCTTTGGGGGATTGTTGTGGAGGACACAAAGGCTCGCAGGATAGAGCTAGATCGAGAGCTATTAGAGCACATGGTTGCCACGAAACAGTACGCCGAAAGATGGCTAGACGTTGAAAGGATTCGAGATAAATTCCTGGAGCGCGACGACGACCGAGCTTTATACGGTCTGCCGCCCCGTTGAAAAAATTCCTCTAAAAATTGAGCATCGATCTATAGATCCGAGCACCAGAAGTGGTTTTTTCCGGTGTCAAATTTTCTTACATTGGTTTTTTCTGAGGTAATAACTCTCACGTTCCGTTTTTTCTGCGTCGATTTTTTTCACTTTTGATGTTTTTCACCGGCAGGAAATTTTACATTGCTTTGAGAAGACCCTAACGGATCGTGCACATCCCATCGTGTGGATTTTCGGAATCCTTAATCCTTTAGTTTGGTTCTTGGTTCTTAATTCTAAATAATTGCAACCACCATGCCATCCCAGATTTTGGTAACTTATTCAGTACCTTGGTGGTTATTTTTGCTACTGGCATCTCAATGTAAAAACGAAAACTCACAAAGTAAAAACCTGTTTTGAGTATGTAAAAACGGCCTGAGGCAATGTAAAAACGGCTGGCCAAGGTTTTGTATCGGCCCAAAACCCCCATCTCAATGTAAAAACGTCCTTGAGCAATGTAAAAACCATTTCTTGGGGCTCATCCCAAGGTAAAAACCATCCGTGCGCGTCTAGGGCAATGTAAAAACCACTTTCTCGCGCGCGGTTAAATTTTGACAGGGATGAGTGCAACATTACCGTTTTCACGGTGAAATTCGCACAAAGAATTTAGCTCGCATTTCATCGGAATGCCGTTGGCTGCCTGAGCCAATTTCCGGCTAAACTCGGCGGCAGCGACGTCCACGTTTCGGCGATTGATCTCGTTGATTTTATGAACTTTTTTCAAAATCTCTGACATCATTTCTGCTCCTTCTTCTCTGTCTCGTATCCCCTAATTATAAAGGGTTTGATCCGAGATGCCTTCCTCTTGGGCAAGCGCCGCTACTGTCATGCTGTGGGGCGACGACGACTTCGCCAGCACTGCTGCTTTACGTTCATCGGAATAACGAGGCACTATCAACACCTGAAGGCACCCAACTGGTTAAGAATTAAATAGTGCCAGAGGGGGGGGTGTAACAAACGGTAGATTTACACTTCATCATTCGAGAAACCATTAATGCAGCTTCGACTTTGCCAAGCGGGCACTCTATTTTTTGGGGTTATCTTCTCCACCCAGGTGTTCGCGACACAAGTTATAAAGAAATCCAGCAGCGGCATTTGCCACCCACCCCAGAGCTCGTGGTATGAGCGAACCAAAAACTACACAGCCTTCGATTCCCTGGAGGCTTGCCTGGCTGTCGGTGGCCGTCTGCCTAAAGGCATCACACTTAAATCCGCCGATGGTGCACCAACTTCGAAAAAAACAGTGGGTGCGAGTAAATATAAGCGCTCTGCATTTGGTCACGGCTGGGACGACTCAGACGGCGACTGTCAGAACAGTCGAGCCGAGGCGTTAATTACCACCTCGACCACACCCGTCCGATTTGCTGATGCAAAACGCTGCAGAGTAGTAATCGGCCGCTGGATCAGCCCGTTTACCGGGTTGATCATCCAAAACGCATCCGACATTGATATTGATCATGTGGTGCCGTTAGCCTGGTCATGGGATAGAGGGGCAGGACAGTGGTCACATGAAAAGCGGGAGCGGTTTGCGAACGATCCTGTCAATCTTTGGCCCGTCGAAGCCAGCCTGAACCGAAGCAAGGGTGCCCGGGGGCCTAATGAGTGGCTACCGCCTACTGGCCAGTGCGGCTATGTGGCTCGCCTTTACCGGATTGTGAAAATCTACAAGCTTGAACCGCGGCTGGCTGAAAACGAATGGATACGAGCGTTCCTGAAAGACTGCCGAAGCTGACAGACTAATTGCTATATTGTCGGGGGCACTGGTCATTCATGCAGTGAAGGAGGGCGAGTTATGTCTATCAAAAGAATTACTGAAAAAGAACTCCTGGACGGCCTTGATGCCAGAGGTGCCCATGCGGATGAACTGGCCGAACCGCTACTCCATGAACTGACACCGCTGGAACGCCTGAAGGGATCTGTAAAAAGCTATGATCGGCCAACCGATCCCGTTTGGGACGAATATGTTGATTCCGACGAAGGCGTAACTGATGATTTTATTGAAGATAGGTATCAGCCGACAGAAGGTCGCGAGTAATGGCGAGCCCTTATATTACCGGCCTTACGGCGCTGTGTATTATCCAGCCCGGCCGGCCTAAAGCCTTTTGGCATGGCATAGGGACACCGGATGCGTGGTCAGTAGCCGGTCAAAACTATCCGGACACCTCATGTTTTCTTGGCGAGCGAGAGATTATCGATGTTTCGGAGTATTTAGCCCTCTGCGGAATACAGACCGATGTGACCAGGTGCGCCAGCTACGAGCGCGCTGTGTTTGATCTGCTCCATTATCACATCAAGCAAAAACGAAAAGTTGTGCCGAACGTACAGCCAACTGATATTGATGATGTTGTCGATTTTGATCGGGTCCGAGGGTGGATTAAGGAATTAGAGAAAGCTGGCAAGTTGGAACACGGGCAGGATATGCAAGCCTGGCTGAAAACTGGAAGAACCTGGAGCATAGTAGACTCGATTGGAAACAACGATGGGGCCGTATGACTCACACCCCACCAGAAAACCGTGCCAACTGACTCCCACTGCGAACATCAATGGGGCCGTATAACCCTCGCCAATACGGACATTCCTGCCTTCCAGTTTCACAAAACTCACCACTCTGGAACCGCAGTATCAGGGCTTTCCGGAGCTTCCGGTTCCACCAGACTCACTACTCTGATGCCTAATGTCTCGTAAGCGACTAGCATCTTTTTCAAGGCCAACAGCAGGGGCCCGGTCCCACTCACGCAGTTCTTCTGGAATTGGGGCATCCGGATCGCACTGAGCAATCAGTTCTTTGAGGCTGTACTTTTTAGATCTGGTCATGGCACCTTCCCTATCTCAATTGTCCGCGCCGCCCAAGAAGCGCAGCCGCTGGTGAGGGTTGGCTTCCGCTTCCTGTAAAGTTGTCGGGTGTCTGATATTCTCCGTCCCATTCTGCAGCTTTGCGAAATCGAAACACCTGAACGGATCTCAGTTCCACAACGTTATCAAAGCCCGTTTCGTAACCTTCCACGAGCACCGGAGTATCCGGTGGCAGCTTTTGAAGCTGCTTGATCAATTCGTCAGCGGTCATCTCCTGGGCCTCCCGTGTTTCAGACTTCAGATGTCCAGCACAATCGGTGTGTTGGTGGGCAAATACCTCGCAGTACAAGTGCTCGCATTCACAAATTTGGTGCTTCCCCGCACGTACTCGCCATAGCCTTCGTGAATGTGGCCAAAAATATGGGCTTTTAGTGACAACTGTTCGATCCGGTGCAGCAGATCCACACACCCAACATTCTGGCATCGGAAACCCAACGACGCTTCATCCCCAATACCTTTAGGCGGGCCATGGGTAATGAGCACATCGGTGTCCTCCGGAATTTGCATCCATCGATCGTGCAGAAGCTGTCCACGATCCAGCATAAATGCCCAGTCCATGAATGTAGGTGTCCATGGCGAGCCCCAGAACCGGACACCTTCAATCTCAACACCGCTATCCTCTAAATAAATGGCGTTGGCCAGCGCGTCCCTGGCTAACTCCGGCGCTTCCTGGAACACCCAGTCATGGTTGCCGGCAATCACAATTTTATGTCGGTGGGGCAAGGTTCCGAGCCAGTCATTGAGGTCTTGCACATTATCCAAAGTGCCGGCACCCAGGCAGTCGCCGGCGTGAATCAGCACATCGCCATCCGGCACGTCTGGTATGCGTCGATGCAGGCTGTGGGTGTCGGAAATACAAACGAGCCTCACGGCGTTTCTCCATATGCGCTTAGTGGCAATGAGTAGACTGAATTACTCATTAGTATTTCGGCTTACTAATTGCTACTAAGGATAAAGTTTCACTCAAAATTACGCCCTGCCTTTTCTCGGATAGCCAAGTCCATTTCTTCAATACTGACCACGCGATTTGAAGTAACACGCCCTTTCAAGTGTGCGATCTTCGGCGGGGTCAACAGATCTTCTTCCAGCGCCCAGTCCATAAAGGGCAGTAACCGAACCATATTCCGGGCATCGTCCACGCCCCGGTGGTGGTGTCCCTCTAATGCCAACCCGTGAAACTCAAGAGCGTGGACCATCCCATTCTTTCGCTTCTGCCCCGTTGTTCGGCGCCAGATCCGCTTCAGGTTCAGGTGGGGGTAATTCATCATCGCGGGAAACACGCCGTGCTTCTCGCTGTCGGCCAGGATATGTAGGCGATCGTAGTTGCCCCAGCTGCACCAGATGAAATCCTCACGCGGTTGACCCAACCACACATCAATCAGCTTGCAGGCTTCAGAATAGGGTGGCGCGGCCTCAATCATCGACTGATTGATACTGGTCAGCGATGTACAAAAGTCACTGATCTGAGGGTTTTCCGCGGGCCGCACCAGGAACGATTGGCTATCCAAAAGCTCGCCAGCCCGGGTCGCTAGGGCACACCCAAACTCAATGATTTCCATGTTGTGGATGCTCTGGGTTTCGCCCGCCGGCGCCATCCGGTTTTCCCAGCAGGTCGCCTCCAAATCAACGATTAATAGAGGACGTTCATCCATCTAATGCGTGCCTCTTAACCCAGTGAAAAATATCGTTAACGGGCACCAACGTCATGTTTCCAGTTTTCTGCAGCGTGTCGATCCAAACCTGATTGCCTTTTTGAATCACATCAGCGGTGCCAATGTGCCCAGACACAACGGCTGTGATGCCAACAATGGTTTGGTCTGACCCCTGAGCCCGATTCCAGGGCCAGGTGCAGTCAATCGCAAATCGGTCAGACGGTGCCGCCTGTTGAACATCCTGCCAGTTATCCGCGGGGCTTTGCGCATGCACCAGGCCGAGGCTGCCGTGTCCGCATTCGAGCGTGATCGTCAAAGGCATCTGCTGGATGCATTCGGTGGTCAGTTTTTGCTGCTCAGAAACGTCAATGCAATCGACCCACGCACCTCCGATCGATCGGTGCTTATCCTGGTACTGGCCATTGATCGAGCGAGCAACAAACATAAGCTCGTGGTTCCCCATGAGGCAGTGCACATAATCCGTGGCCAGCACCCAGGTCAGCAATGCTTTCGATTTTGGCCCACGATCAATGACGTCACCCAACAGGAACAGTCGATCCACCGCCGAGTCAAAGCCTGACTCAAACAGAGCATTTTGCAGTGCGTCATGTTGGCCATGCAGGTCGCCACAGAGCCAATCCGTACCCTTCGGGTTTCGAGAAATAAACGTGTGAGCCGTTAACTTAGAAATCAACACAGTTCTCATCAATGAGAAGGTCCGCTATTGCACCCAGAAAATCTGGATTGTCTTAAATTCCTGCCGTACCTCTTCCTCAATTCTTATGGGCCGTGCCGGGCCATTTAATTCCAAAAGTGTCTCGCACACGAGGACGTTGGCGCGATCGACAGACTGTATAGCGTAGATGAGGGCGTCCCGAACCTGCGTAGACATCGTTTCACCTCCTGCACTTTCAATGCGGTTTCACATTAGCGTCATTAGAAACAGATACGACGGACTAGCTATAAGCTCACTATACTTATAAGAATATTAAAACCAGGAATCGCCTTGATGGATACGGTTGACTGGGGGGTAAAACGTAAGCAGTGTTCACTTTGCAATTCCTAGGAAAACAGCCAGGCAGCGCTCAACCTCTATCAGTGCATCTGCGTCGATACGGCCAAAAGCTGTCCCTACTTTGTCGAGCCTCACCGTCACAGCCTTGTCGATCATCACCTGCGAAGGCTTCTTTAAACCATTCACGGCGTTTGGCTGGATGGTGATGCGCAGCAGTGGCGCAGAAACAAGCGTGCCGGTAATAGGCAAGACCGTTGTACTTGTGTGCTCCCTGAACAGGTCAGCCTGAATAACCAAAGCAGGTCGCGGTTTTCCAAAGTCCCCTTGTACGGCGATAGTGACGAGATCACCACGCTTCATTCTGACCAGCTCTCAATATCATCCAAGGCTTGATCCATGAGCCGCTGCGTAGCTTCGTCGGCGCTATCGGCCTGAGACACAACCAGGCATTGGTGGCGGCACTCTTTCGCAAAGTCGGGGCGGCGGGTGTCTGGCACCCAAATCTGAATAAGTCGAAGCCCTGCCATGCGCAATGCGTCGCGGTGCTTTTGAACTCGTGCATTAACATGGTTAGTGGCCATAAAAATTCCCCGTAGATGATGTTACATGTTACACGTTAAAGTCGTTACATGAAACGCGCTTTTAACCATGGGACTGCTTAGAAGTTGGGGCAGCTGCATCCGCTCAAACTCGACCTGCAAGCCGGTTTTTCTGGCTTTGCCTTGTAGCTCCACTCCTTCGCCGCTGCACTAGGCCTTATCATCCCGTCCACCCCGGCCTTTGTTTCGACTTCTGGCTAGTTTTCCCTTCATGGTTTTGGCAAAACAATCTAATTCACTACATAACACCCGTACGCAGCGCCGTCAGGCCCACTTCAGCTTTTGCTTCACAGGAACACTCGAACTCACTCTGCAATCCCCCATGAGTACCATGGGTACTGCCAATCTAACTGAGTTCTATGCGAGGGCGATGCATATCACATGCAGACAGTTTGCGCCTTTGCCTATGCCGATTCTCAAAGCTGCGCGAATTTTTTCACCAGGCTGTGGTGTCCACTCCCCAGGAATTCGACGCTCATGAAGCGCCGCAACAGCGTGTCGACCGTTACAGAAAAGTGCCAACCGCCAAACCCTTACACCTTTATACCGCTTGGGTAGCAGCTCAACACTGAGCACTGTGAAAACATCTGACCAATAAGCCAAACGAAGGTTGGGTCCAATATTTTCAGTCATGGGCTACCTCCTGAATGCTGTTCAAAGTGCGTTCCAGCTGCTTGATATACCACCCCATACTCTCACTAGACGGCTGTATGCGATGTGTGAGCATTTGTTGGCATACCCAAGTCTCCAGTGCCTCGTCATTAGAGCGTTCACCACCCAATCCCAAGTGGAGGATCAGCTCGCGTCCCGGAGCGATTTGAAATACACCACGCAGCGCACTGGCTGTATTGCGAATAATTCGGCGTTCCCGCGGAAGCAGGTTCGCCACTGGAATAAAGTTCATTAGAAAATTCGGATGCAATTCGGCGCTCATCGAAAACCCCCTGTCTGTGCGTTATTTGCGGCGCGATATGCTCTGCAGCAACCAGCCCAAAAGATGCGCTAGGTCATCTTTCGATTACCTATAGCTACTAGAGTAGCGACAAGTCATCATTCTAGAGGGGCCAATGTTTTTGTCAAGCAACTTTTGTAGATCGTGCGCATCAAAAGATGAGGCGAGCACTCGAAGCTGCTAAACTAAGCGCCTTCTAAAAAGGGGGCTCGAATGATTCGGTTTCGTTTGAAAGAGTTAATAGCGGAGAAAGGTTTCAAAGAAGATCGGCGCGTAACCCTGGATGAAGTTGCGAAGGAAACAGGTATTCATCGGACAACGTTGTCGAAGATCGCTAACCAGCGTGGATACACAACCAATACCGACATTCTAGATAAGCTATGCGCTTTTTTTAGCGTCCCTTTGGAGGGCGTTGCGGAGTATCTGGATGATGAGGAAAGTCAGAGTTAGCTCAGCATGCTGCTGAACATCAATTTCTTGCCATTGGGGATCCTGGCACATAACAAGAAAAAACAGCCGAAAGTACACGCGCCTGCGTGAATTTTGAGGGGCTCCGCTCCCGTGGTGCGCTACTTTTCACGCAGGCGCGCCAGTTTGTGGTAGAAAGGGCAGCATCTGCTGCCGATAACAGGTCTTATGGTAAAGAGAGCGTCGCATTAGGATGTTTACGCCTCGACAAGCGCCCTATGGGCATATCCACGGTTTTTATCAGCACTGCCTTTATTTTCGGGCCCAAATATCGGCCTGTTTCTAACTGACGCGAAGGTTTGGATTGGTCGCAAAGCGGACATTCAGCATCTTTTTTAAGAGGGTCCGTATTGACCACAAAGCGGACCTTTTTCGATGCTGACTCACCAGCTTTGATGCGATGGCCACTTACTGATTGAGGAGGCATTTCGACGCTGTCAAAACCCTGCCCGAGAGCTCGTATGACCGCCTGCCCCCTGCGGTCAAGTTGCTTTCATCCACAGGATCCGGCTCAGGATGGGGATACCGGGCAGCCCGCTTTGACTACCACGGCAGCCAGCCCGAACCGCTGATGGAGACCTTCGAAAACAGGGGTAAGTCAGATTGTTCAGTAAGTCGTATCTCCGCCAGCTGTCCCCGACTCCGGGGCGCAAAGCTTTTCTGGAACTCTGGCGGAAGTTCAACTGCTACAGGCCAGATTCGTGCAACCTCCCCTGGGTAGGTTTGCAGTCCAAGCTTTATTTCAACTTCAGAGCCAACCGTAACCTTGTGGATTCCGCCAGTGGGCAAATAAGCCAGAATGAATAACCTGCCGCTATAAATAGTAAGCAGGGGGTCTCCTGCCCGTACCACACTTCCATCGCGTACTGACAAATTACCCACCACTCCAGTAACTGGCGCTTGTAAAACACCGTCGGCGTAATCTGACTCCAGTGCCTTGATCGCGTCAGCGGTCTTTTGCAATGCGGATTCCAGGCGCTCTTGTTCCCGGTTGAAAATCTGGAGCTCAGCCTGAATCTGATTGAGGTTCTGGAGGCTATCGTAGTGTTCTCCAAAGGCCCCGAGCACTTGACTTCGGCTCGCAATGCCGCGATCCTCAAGCGATTGAAAACTCTGCCAAATACCGCTAGCCGTCTGACTACGTTCTTTCGCGCTGGAGAGTAATGAACTGTTGACTTCTTGCTGTATGCGCAGCTCTGTCAACTGGGTCAGCACCTCCGAGTAGTCAGAATATAGTGACGCTAACTGCCCGAGCACCTGCTGCGACCTGACCTTCGCGAGAGACTCACCCTGCTCGACATCATCCCCTTCACGCACTTGAAGGTCAGTCACCGCTCCCAAGTACTGGACACCGATTTCCGAGGAGTGACGTAGAACCATGCCTTCGGCTTTCAGCCAAAAAAGACCTCCGAGGAACACATTGAATAGCCAGCCGAACAAAAGAAGCAGAAGTGCCAGATAAATCAGACGTCCCACGCGACGATGCTCGGACCGGCTTTCGCTGCGGATCGGGGACAACTGGCGGCGTTGTTTTAACTTCTTGATCAAAATTTTTCCAACCGTTTTCGTACTTTCTGAGGCACATAGGGATCACTGTAAGAACTGCGGAATATAAGCTCATCCAGAAAAGCATTGACCGCGACCAGGCGCAGAAACAGGCCGTTGAACACCCCGTAACTGAGGGCATAAGGCCACAGGCGCCAACGCGCATAGTGGCCAGAAACACATGCTGCGAGAAGCCAGTGAATTAAACCCCACACCACGTAAAGCGCATGTACCGCAATAATTATTATCCAGGCAAACTCACCGAAGTTGAAAAACAGCCAGATGACATACGCTACGTAACTAAAAGGAATCAGAACCTGGAAATACAAAATATCCAGAGTTCCCAGAGCGTCACGAAAATTGAAGTTGCCATTAAACGGATTCAGAACGTTCCGGAATTTTCTGACACGCCGTCTGAACATGCTCCGGTTCCAGCGCATACGTTGATTGGTCAGTCGCGAGAAAGTTTCGGGTACATCCGTGAGGCTCCACGCATCAGCAGCAAATCTTATATGCCAACCGGCGCGACGCAGTTTAAGTGTAATATCTCCGTCTTCTCCGGGACCAACCGGCCATCCACCGCACGCTTTTATCGCAGAATGCCGAAATGCCCCGAAGGCGCCGGAGGCCACGAACAGCAATCCGAGCATTGACTTGAAGCGTCGTCCGAGGGATATACTCGTGAGGTACTGAATAGTCTGCCAGGCTGTAACAGGCGAGCTGTTCCAGTTGCGGCTTGCGAGATTACCTGAAACACCGCCAACGCGAGAGTCCGCAAAGGGCTGAATCACCCGGGCTATGGCATCAGAGTCAAAGGTAGTATCGTTATCGGTAATCACAATGAATTCGCCCGTCGCGTACCCCAGAGCCAGGTTGGCCGCTGCTGCTTTGCCACCTCTCACCTGTGTTCCGATCAGCTGATCGATCAACCCCGAGTGGTATAGACCGTCTGCGACTTTCCGAAGTGAATCTACTGAGCCGTCATCCACAACTATCAGCTCAATCCTTGGCCAGGTCTGCTCCCGAATTGAAATTACAGTTTTCGAGAGTGTTTTGGCGCCATTGTGAGTTGGTAGTAAAACGCTTACCAGGGGCGTTCCTTTCAGTTCAGGTTCATTCCGAGACTTTGGGGCCAAAGCCACTCCCGCCGCGACAACGGCCGCAATCATGAAACGGGGAAACTCAAGCAGAGTGGTAAACCAGAATAGTCGGATCAGGCTTTCCAGATCCTGGGCCATCAGAAAACGGATTCCACTTTCCAGGCTCATTTAAAAAGCTCCATGAAATCCTGGAGCTTACCTCCATCAAAGACTTCTATTTCGAATGCCAGAGATTCGGAAAGAGCTGTTTCAACGCGCTTGCGAAAGCGAGCAGAGGCCCGCTCACTCGCCTGAATGTCGGTTTCGGGAAGAACAACCGCGATGGTCCCGCCAATGGTCGTTACAGCATCGGTGAGACGCAGCGTTTCATCAAGAACCTCTACAAATAAGCGGAACACCTCAGCGCTGTCTTGTAAACCGATTCGTTGATGCATTTCTTCCATGCCCGTTGGGGTTATCAGCCAGGCGGTTACGGGGCGCTCGTAGCGTTCATGAAGCTTCAGGTGATGATGAGCCAGGAGAGCGAAGCTGCGTGGGCTGTGAGCGGAGGCAAGACCGGAGATAAAATCTTCCACTGAGACATAGGGCAACCGGCCGCGACGAACAGCGACCTCACCATCTCCCGAAACACTGTAGTGGTACCAGTCGCGGGTTTCTGCGACTTCGGCAGGAGTATGCCCACCACAATCAGCACAGCGGAAACCTACGACGGATTCAGCACCCTGGTGGTGGCAGTCAAGACAATGGATCACAAACCCCGGTTTATCATAATCGACGCCATAGTGCCGGAGCCTGCGTTTGCATTTTGGACACACCAGGCCATCGCTGCCTTGAAATTCGGTTTCGGGACCCTGGTATGCACAATTAAAATGATGCACCAGGCTTGCTTCACGAATCTGGCTTGATCTGCATTTTTCACATTCTTCGCGTGTATTTAAGCGACTGCTTTTGCAACTCCGACAAAGATGGACCCGATCGAAAAACTCTTTTCGCAACAAGTCCATACCGTTCAGTTGCTCAAGCGTTGCCTGCTGTCGGGGCAGTCCGAGTAAGACTGGATAAGAGACCAGTTCTGGCCTCTCCGGTGTCCAGTCTGCTTCGATACGACGATTACGCAGGACTGCGGCGGTCAGTACCAGAAGGGCGTTCCGATCACCACTATCAGGAAACGCCGGCAGTGAGCCAATGCGGTAAAGCAAGGGCCGGAAAAGCTTGCAGGCGGCCTCAACAGCGTTTTCGTCAATGGTATCGGCAGTAAAGTCCGCGCGTGCAATGCCCGCTCCACTAAAATCTGCAACCGGTAAGCAGGTATAGCGGGGATCGGAAAGGAACTTTTCAAGTTGCTCGACCGAATGCTCCCCGGATTCGCCGCCAACGATGGCAAACGCGTTGAATGCGTTCGCGGCATCGCTAGAAAACGCTACGCCTGTTACGGCAGGCGGGGAGCCTAAGTCGCCTATTACAAGAAACTGAATTTGCTCGGTCATACGCTCAGATCTATAAATGCCAATGGCCTGACACCTTTAATGATGGCGGGATTGATCAATGTCATTCCTGATGGTTCACATGCAAATTTGTCAATTTCAAATATCGAAAGCCCTATATGGGAAGGACTTTCTGTAGCTAGCAAATCGACGACTCGGGGCGCTTTTTCTAATTCCGACCCAAAAAAATATCGAGCACATCACAAACTTCTTACAGCTAGCGGTTTGTTGGACTTGAGAAATTTGCGTCACGCTATGCGAGTCTAGTGCCCCTCAACTTAACCGGAGCGTGAAAATTAAGAAACCGAATTTTTATCAAATACTTATCGACCTTCTCCCTTGCGCGGGAAGTCCGACAGAGTGCTAGAGCTCTACCCAATTTGAGTTGAGCTTGAAGCTGAATCGGGTCTGGTAAATATCGATGGCAAGACTATCGTGAAACTCGACGATTTAACAACCCCGAGGGATCTGTAATTTTCAGCGTGGTCAACGCTGAAAACTCTGGATGTACCCGCGACATCTTCCAAGCTAGTGTGTCGTTCTGTTAATTCACTGACATATTCAGGGTACCGAACTGGCTCGTTAAGCTGACATTAAATCAGCACTATCCAGGCCCGCTAAATCCCCAATCTCGGGACGGCAAAAAGGTCCGCTTTCCAATGGAAGCGTAGATGTTAAAAAAGGATTACTAATGTTCGCTTTTGTTTAAAAACCTGGCTTAGTCGGCCGTCTTTTCTTAGTCACTACAGAGTTGCGGCTTCTCCCGTATCCTGATCAAGGTCACACTCTTTGCCGAGTCATGTTTCTGTCTGAAAACGGTCGTTTTCTGGACGCCCGCTTCATAGCCTCAAAAACACCAATTTTCCTATTGTTTTGCGTCCAAGAATCACGTACAAAAAACTATGACCAGAAAAGGCTCGTTTGATGATCATAGGATAT